>Ga0302262_10001009_pt1 | contig 11898 bp, 10 predicted proteins | sample II_Fen_E3_4_FD_194557 | JGI IMG/M metagenome (GOLD analysis project Ga0302262, IMG submission 194557) | Peat permafrost microbial communities from Stordalen Mire near Abisko, Sweden - II_Fen_E3_4 | ecosystem: Environmental > Terrestrial > Soil > Wetlands > Permafrost | place: Sweden: Abisko...
ATAATTGCTTCAGATTTACCCCCTTCAGCAAATGTAGCTACATGCTCTCTATTGAAGATACCACCAGTTGCATGGCCAATTACACGTGCGCCTGAGATATCACCAACTATACCGCCATTAGCATAACCGCTAGAGAAAACAGAGGCAGCTCCGGTAGAAGTCTTAAGACCAGTTTGTTTAGAACCAGCATCGGCTAATCCACCTAAAGCATTTTTAAGATCTTTGATTCTGTCACCAATCCAACCAAACACTGTGGTAAAGCCCTTTGTTAAAGGATCCCATACATTTGTTTGGAACCAGGTGCCAATATTAACCCAAGCCCCTGTAATCGAATCTTTAGCTTCACCAAACTTAGTGCCAATCCAACTACCAATCTTTGTAGCATCTGCTGTTACTGGCGTCCATACATTAGCACCAAACCAAGCGCTTACTGTATTCCAGCCACCCTGTATATTGGCTTTAGCTTCATTAAACTTATCACCAAGATTTTGTTTAGTGTCAGCTACACCCGCTTTTAAAGGTGACCAAACGTTAGTACCAAACCAAGTAGAAAAATTAGACCAATTAGTGTTTATTCCTGCTTTAGCTTCATTGAACTTGTTACCTAAATCTGTCTTCACAGCAGTCGCCCCATTTTGTACGGGCGTCCAAACATTGGTACCAAACCAGGTGGAGAAATTACCCCAATCAGTCTGTACTCCTGTTCTAGCTGTATTGAATCCTGTCGTAACCGATTTATTCATATTAGTGGCATCATTAGACATTGGTGCCCATACATTTTTTTGGAACCAATCGGATACAGGTTGCCAATCGTTATTAATATCCGTATTTGCTTTGTCAAAAGCACCTACCGCGATATTAATACCTGTTACACCTGCATCAGATACTGGAGTCCAAACATTTGTTTTGAACCAACTATCTACTGGTGCCCATGCGGTAGTTACATTTGTTTTTGCCGTATTAAAAGCATCACCAATAGAATTCTTTGCACTAGTAGCACCATCGGGAAGAGTTTTATTAAAGAAGGTATTTAGATTGGCACCACAATCATTAATGAAAGTACCAACACTTGCTTTAGCGCCAGCAAATCCCTTTGATATATCAGTGCCCATCTGATTGAACTTAGCTGAAATAGCTGGCCAGTTATTTTGAATCTGTGTAGCTATCCAACCTACTAGGGCACCAATAGCGGCACCTATAAGAGCACCACCTGGACCACCTACGACCATGCCAATTGCACCACCAATAAGTACCCCTAATGGGGCGGCTATACCTGCCGTATCCCATTTACCAGTAGCAAAGCCATCAGTTACCTTACCCATAACATCGCCTACTAAAGTACCTATCGCTGCGCCTATAGCAGCACCAGCCGGGCCGCCCATAACCATACCAATACCGGCTCCAATAAGAGTTCCTAGTGGTAAAGCTATTGCCTTTGAATCCCACTTTCCTGTCTTAAATCCGGTGATAATCTTACCGACGATATCTCCTACCAATCCACCGATAGCAGCACCAATTGCGGCGCCAGCAGGACCACCAACTACCATTCCGATAGCAGCGCCAATGCCTATACCAATTGAAGTACTTAAGCCATTATAATTCCATTTACCATTAATGAAACCATCGGCAAGCATTCCACCGATATTACCTACAAGTGCGCCAATAGCAGCACCGATAAGAGCTCCTGTTGGACCAGCTACGGCCCAACCTATTGCAAAGCCAAGACCGGCACCAATAGATGTTCCGATCATTTGAAATGCGGATATACCTAATTGTTTCTGAATCTCAGGCCAAAACAAACCGACTATATAACCAATTAAAGCACCGACAGCAGCCCCTATTAATGGATGACCAATAGCCAAACCAATGGCACCACCTATAAGAGCGCCGATACTAGTTCCAACCCACTCTGGGGCTTGAAACGCTTGAACCAATTGTTGCCAAAATGTATTAGACCATGTCTTTAAGTCAAATCCACCAAGTAAACTATCTGGATTAATAGCTCCCCAGTCTTTAGCAAAATCGCCCGACATTTTAAGGTCATCCAGCTGATCCTGTACTCCAGTTAAGCCCTTAGATAATTCATCAAGTTTATCCAAACCTAATGTTGAAGCGGCATCGGTATCCTTGGTAGGATCGATACTATACACCTCATCAAAAGACTGATTAAACGTATCCTTTAACTTATTTTTAGTCTTATCGGCATTCTTACCTACATCGTCTAAATTATCCGCGATATCGGCTAAAGTACCGTTATACTTATTTGCACTAGGTTCAGCCGCTTTAAATGTAGGTTGTAAAATCTTATTCGGATCAAAACCTATATTCAATGACGGCGAAACTGTTTTATTAGCCCCTTGCGAGAAAGCACCAAATAGCTTTGATAGTGACGCTCGAGCACGTTCAGAAGTCATTATTAAGGCCACTAATGCAGCAACGATAAGCATCAAAGCAATTGCCCATTTATTTGCGGCAAAGAAAGCAACCGAAGCTTTCATTGTGCCCCATAATAATGCGAACTGCTGTGCTAACCAAGTACATATAGCGCCTATTTTCAAAACATTCCAAAGTAGCATAAAGGATTTAGCAAGTAATAACACGATAGCATAAGCGGCCACTATACCCAATAGTTGTTTTAACCCTGGTACGTTTGCAATAACCCAATAAGCCATTTGCGCCAGAGCATTAACAAGAATAGATATGGGAGGTAACACATAGCTTAAAACTTGCATCATAATTGTGGCCATTGAACCAAACACTTCACCAGCAATTTTACCTAAGAAGCTCATGGCACTTCCCAATTGCTGTAATGCACCAACAACATTACGTATAGCCGGCATTAAAGCAGGAGGAAAAATAGCAGACACTAAACCACCAGAACCATATGCTCTTGTGATTACGGCTAAAGCCTGAACCCTAGTAGAAATCATATTTATCCACTTGGATAACTGTTGATAAGGTACTTGGAAAGCATCATTGAAGATAATGTTTAAACTATCTTCAATAGTAGAAAAAGCACCTGGGATAGTTTGTGTAAATTCTTTAGCAGCGCCTGCGTAACGTTTCTGCATACCTTTAAGTAATGCAGTAATAGCTACATCTGCACTTATCCCTTGCTTACCTATATTACGTATCTGATTTGCCGTTAACCCCAACTGCTCTTTAAAGATTTCAAATACAGGTATACCCGCATTATACAATTGGCGCATTTCCTGCCCCATCATTGTTCCAGAAGCTTTAATCTGCCCAATAGCCAGTGTCATACGTGAAATCATATCATCGATACCACTATCGCTACTAGAAAATACTGAAGCCGTATCAGCCAATGTACGTAATGTAGGAATTACAGATTTTGCAGAGAAGCCCATCGCCATTAATTGTCTGGAAGCATTCATTGTAGCAGCGGTATCAAGAGGAGATGCCACAGCAAAATCTTGCATCGATGTAATCATAGATTTTGCATCTGTTGCACTACCAAGTAAATGCGTATAGGCTATTTGCGCTTGCGCCATGTTATTCATGAAATCGGCGGAACCACTTACTAACCCTTCTACGACATTTAACATCTTATAAAACCCTTGCGAAATAACGATACCAGAAACTATACGCGACATATCCGTGGCTAATGATTTAGTAGCACCAGATACCTTATTAGCGGCATTAGCACTATTACCTAATTCATTTTTAAGCACCTTAGCGCTTCTACCTGCGGAATCTGTAGATGTGCCTACTGCAGCTGCCCCTGTTGCTGTTTCCTTAGCCCCTTGAGTAGCATCATCAAAACCATTTGCTAGACCACCTATTTTTGTAGCAGCGCCATCAACACTATTTGCTAAATCTGCTACTCCTGTAGTAACCCCGGAAATATCTTCTCCAATCCAAGCAGAATACTCTTGCATCTTTTCAAAGCCACTAACTGAACCTTCCATTTGAGTGGACGCGGCAAAGCTAGACATTTGACCTTGTAATGATACAATACTCTGTTGCAACTCACCTACTTGCCTTTGAACAGCCTGAAAGCCTTGAGAGAAATTTCCTCCCAAGGCCTCCTGCAACTGTTGTCCAAAAGACCTTACAAGGTTTGTAGCTTCAGTCATACTGCTCATGAAAGAAGATATATCCAGGGATAAACCAGCCTGTAGACTACCTACTTCTGTTGACATGTTTATCCCTCCCTTTAATTAAGGCATTAATTCATCTATGAACGTATCTGGTTGTCCGATTGCGGTGATCTCTCTTCCTTTTGGTGAAGGAGAATCCCCTTGCGATGACTTCGGTTTCGGATTATTCAGATCGGCATGCACTTTACATAAGGCGTTAAACTTTCTTGGATTACATCGCCAAAACTGTGCTGGTGTCATCCTTAAAATAACTGTCCCTACGTAATAGTATAATGCCCAATCCCAGTTGGAACTGGGCTTTAGCTGTTTGGGCTTTGACCAGCGGCCTTAACTGCATCTTCTGTTAAAGATGTAGCAGGTACTGCTGAAGTCTTCTCTTCAGCATCTTCTGCCGGCATTGAGCCATTAATAGCTGACATGAGGTTCGCCATAACGGCTTTCATGTTCTGTGCTGTAAGCCAGCCACCAACCTGATAGATTGTGATATTGTACTTAATAGGCTCACCTGTGATCTCATCAAGTACTGCTTCATTCCAAATAAGACCTAACCAAAGAATCTTACGAATTTCAATCATAGATCCTTTTGACAAGGCTGCATTAGCTGCCTCCATGGAACCGTAAATACGCTCCATCTCAGCGAAAGCATTCAAATCAAATCGAACATACCTCATCTTGTCATCGAAGACACCAATGGCATAAGCATCAGAGGGGATCTTGATATCGGCAAGATTCCCCTTATCCACTTCGCCATTGGCTTTAATCTCAGTAATATTACTCATGGAACTCTCCTCCTCCTGATTTTAGAATTAGACCAAAGTTTTACTAAATACAGTAGCAGTCGCTGCTGTAAGATCCTCACTTAAGCGGATCGTAATTCTGCCTGGGACAGTGCCGGTAGCATCATTGATGAGCGCTTGCAATACCGCTGCTGAATACACACTTGTATCATGCAACGTAATCGTAAGTGTGGTTGTTGCCCACTCCGCCGTTTCACTACCAATAGGCGTGTCAGCAGCAGCAACAATAGCCACCGTTTTACCCGCCATGGATTTAATGCCGGAAAGTGTTACTTCTGTGACAAGACCATACAAAGCCTTAATCGATGCACCTTCAGGTGTTACCGGATCAAGGAACCATGTATCTACATAAGAAGGCAAGAATGCCACCTCATCTTCATCACAAGAACGTTCCCACTCATCATCACAATCACGCTTTGCAAAGGCACCAGTGATTGTAGGAGTTTTAAACTCAATCGAATCACCCTTCGTAGCATATTCCTCTTTCGGAATAGAGAATTTACCTTTGTTAAGCCACGTATAACGATAGGCACCACTGGATTTCAGTGTACGGTAACCAATTGCCAACCAAGGCGGAGTATCGCCACCCTTACGTTTCAGAATACCATTCTGGTACGTATGACCGAGCCAAACTGCCTGAATTGGTAATGGAATATCAGCCAGGTTAAGTTCCAACGAAATCTTACCTAAGGTAGCAGCCGTATCACTAGGGCCATCATCAGAGAATAAAGTTTCAGAGGAAGTATTAGGATCCATGTTCGCTGACATAGCACCCTTTACCTTAACCGGCGTTGCATAGGTTGGAAGACCCGTAATGGGATCTTCGATAAGCAAAGCATAATAGACGTCTCTTAAACCAATCGTAGCCATTTATTTATCACCTTTCTAATAAAGATTTGTTTTAACAGGAAAAGAAAGACTCCAAATATGGCGCCCTTGCTTATCTGCTAACAGCGGAATCGGCCCATTCCGAACATCAAAAATACACCAATACTTGCTTGATATATTCTCAATAAATTCTGGCCGTTTTAATAAGAATAAATACACCTGCTGGATTTGATCAAACGCTACCTTTTCACTCGCCGCACGAGATATTACTTGTATATACTTTACACCTACATTTTTAGGTGTAAGTGAAGCAATATTTGTATAGTATGTTTTAAACATAACTACTTTATCAGGTGTGGTAGGTAATGAACCCAAATAAGACTTTTCTCGATCAGTATCAGAAGGCGTTACTTCTGGCGGAACTATGCCCGCGACTGACATAAACTTAATAAGCGCTTGTAAAAATTCATCCATAATAACACCTCCTAACGTGATCCAATGGCTTGCCTTAACAGTCGCGCAACTTCTTCTAGGAACAGATCATCCCCAGTACTTCTAACTGCTCGTTCAAGCCACTTATAAGCTTCCGGCTTATATGGGTTATACATCTCATGACGATCAACGGCATATTCCGAAGTAGGATCGCCGCTGGGGTTAGTTAGGCTTGTGCCATAACTAATAGTACGCCTGATCACTTCCCCCGAATCCGTATTTGTTACCTGGCCACTAGACTTTAAAGCCCCAGACACTACAGGCGCGGATTCTTGCGCCATCTCAAACGCAAAGTCTGCTACATTTTGAACACCCTCACTAGCGGCATTAATTAAAACACGTTGCTTAGCGTTCAGATTAGCAATTAATCTATTAGCACTACCTTTATTAATAGTGATAGTTAATTTACTCATGGTAAATATAACACCCCTACATCGGGAATACCTCCAGGTTTATAATAGCAATCACGTTTTATAATTTTACGTGATTTATATGTTAAGCACGATACTAAGGAAGAAGTGTCAATAGTTACAATGTCAGCTCCCGTAGCGTACACTTGTACCCCGGAAGTCTCTTCTTCACCGTTCGCGTTAATAACAACTGCTATTTTTTCCTGAATATACCCATTAAAAGTAACACTCTTAATTAATGTACTATCACCTACACTATCTGCAGGGGACATGAAATCGACTATGAAAGGCATAGTGAATATAGTTTTTTTAACTCTATTATTCATCTGGTCTATCCTCACATATATCTCGACTCATCATATCGTAATTAAATACCGGCTTGGTAAGCGGCTCAAGCATTACCGGTGCATAACAATTAATAGAGCCATTAGCAAATGTTACTAATAACGCTTGCCAATTTCCTAGACTGGCACTAGACGTTTCCGTATACGGCCCTAACTTATAATCGACCATGCCAGAAATTCTAGCAATCATAACAGTACAACAATCATAGCAAACTGCCATGACATCGTCCTTACGTAAAGTTAGAATAAAGTCGATCTCCTCATCTTGAAACTGAGGATCATTAACATCCGTATCACCTAAACGAAAACGCACTTGATCACGCGGAGAAGTTGCCATATCTTCGGGCTTATAAGTCCAAGCCATGCAACCGCCTCCTTTACTTTGTTTGGCCGGAAATACTCTTCGCAGTTGTAGTTACTACAGGAGCAACCTTCGTTGACACCACAGCTTTTGTCGTCTCCGCCGGGGCTGCCGTACCAGTAGGTTCTGAGGGCACAGCAGGTGTAATTTCCGCTTTTAATTCCTTTTCAGGAACAATAGGCGGAGCATCTTGCACAGGGATACCTGGAATTTCAATTCCTTCAACTGCAAGCTCTTCATCAGGGACATCAACAGAAGCAATTCTACTTGAATAGATGTTTCTGAATTTTTCTCTTTCAGAGAATTCTACAGGAAGAAGTTCCCCCACAAGATACATTTTACCTTTGTGCTTAACCCACTGGCGCGTAACCCTATAACGTAACATTAAGCTACGATACCGTCAAAGAAGGCGCCCATGTCTTTAGCTACAACGCGCATATCGTAAGCCAGCTCACATTCGATACGTTCTGTACCGATGCCCAATTGAGGCAAAGCAAATCTGTTGATTCTCCCACCGAGTGCATTAGAACCCATTAAGCCAGACCATACAAAAGTATAACCAGCTGTAGCAGTTTTAAGCTTCGGTGTAGGTGCGGAGTAAGTCAACAACGCGTGATTACCCATAACGAACTTCATGCTTGCATCCTGGCCCTTTTTGGCGATGTTCTGGATGGAGTTGCACACAAGAATGCGCTCCACGTCAAACAACTGAGCCAAAAGGTCCATAGTGACAACACCCTTCTGGGTGTATTTAATACGATCGATGATATCCGGATGCTGACGGAGTACATCAAATACTCTACGACCAAGGGTCAAGGTATTCGGACGTTGGCCCGTAAGCTCTGCCATAGAAGTTGCCACGTCGGCAATATCACTGACAGGATCAGAGTTTGCATAGTCGCTCCAGTAGGTAACTTTGCCTGCGGTGCCACTTGTGCCACCTGCAAGATCCTGCGCCCACACACCTGCTTTGAAGTAAGTTCTCGCCCAGTTATTTTCCTTATTCAGCAAAATCTTGTCAGCGACGAACTCTGTAGCATCTTCATCAGGAGTCAGAGGACTATCGGAGTTTGTGCGATCCTCTTCAGTGACATCCTTATGGAATGCGTACTTCTTGCAGAAGTATGTTGGCGTGTTATCGATGTCGTAATCGCCGCCAGCGGATTCGGTACCGATTGCACGCTCTTCAGCGTCATCACGGAACCAGTCTTCTTTTTTGTACATGAAATATCTGTCAGACTGTTTCACAACAGGGACGGATGGGAAAACCTTATCCGCGACAAAGTTTGCAGTGTCTTGCATATACTTAACACTGATGTTGGTTAACATTGTGTCAATATGCGAATCTGAACGATTAGCCATGGTTATATCCTCCTTATGTTAAGTTATTTGATTATGCTGTCGGCGCGTCGTACTTGCCGATTAAAACAGAGATGATATCGTTAGCAGCTGTAGCTGCATCAAGAGCGATACCACAAACCTTTTGACCTACTGTCGCAGTAGCAACAGTGCTATTTGCACCAACTGCTACAGCAACGCCAGCAGCGATCGGAGCAGCGGCTTTTGCAAAAGTAATACCCTGGATCATGACCTGACCGGCTTCACCCAGTTTAACTTCTGTTTGCAAGAAACCTACCGCTTGTTCAGCTGCAGCGCACGGAGTGAAGATATGCTCCCCAGTGACCTTAACAGGGACATATTTCTTACCTGTCATGTCAACGGAAGCTTTAAGAGAGATTGTCATACCTTTAAGTTCTAATGCCATTACATTTTCCTCCTTTTCCAGAAAAAATATTATTCTTGGTTGCGATAACGGTCATACAAGTCAGGGTCGGCTGCAATTACTGCAGCGACGGCGTCGTTGTAAGACATGTCCGGCTTGTCGGTACGCATCTTTTTGACACGATTATCGACTTCTGTAGCCGCGTTGGTGGATTCCGGCAATCCCTCTTTACTGCCGAGGGACACATAACCACCGCTGATTGCAGTGTTGGCCACTTTGAGCAAGGATTCAACAGAAGCGAACTGTTCTTTGTTGGCAGTAGCTAAAGTAAATAATGCTGCGGTGTCCGTAGCTGTAATCGGCAGTTTGTCATAGACAGCCATTGATGTTTTGAAATCCTCAAATGCTTTTGCATTAGCTGCTTCGGCGAGTTTATTCTCAGCGACGAGTACAGCGGCTCTTGCATCAAGGATCATCTTTCTCGCATCTTCTGGCATAGCGTTGAGGATCTTATCCTCTGCGGATGTAGAATCAGTTGCTTGCTCAAGAGTAGTGACTTTCGCATTAGCGGCAGTCAAATTATCCTGAAGAAGTTTCTTTTCTGCATCCCATACAGTCAAATTATCCTGAAGAAGTTTCTTTTCTGCATCCCATACAGACTGTTTAGCCGTAATAGCGGCAGTAACAGCTGCATCTGTGACAGTCGTGATATGACTGTTAATGGTTGCTTGCTGCTCAGCAGCAATGGTATTCAAGATATCTTGGAAATTCATAACTGGTGCTCCTTCCTGTTTGCTTTTGATTGTTGGATGTAAACTGTTTAGCTTCTCTTTAAGCTTATCCGCATCCAAGAAATTGCTGAAAGCGAATGACACACCATTATACATGAATGCATCTTCGTCGTTGGCATCAACTACCATTTCAGCGCTCTTATCCTCGGTAATCTTATCGACAAAGCCAAGCTTTAGTGCCTCATCGGCACTAAGCCACGTTTCACTATCCATTAGAGCGGATAGCTCGGCATCATCCATCTTAGTCTTACCCTTGTAGGTTGCGACAATTGTGTCTTTAACCTTGTTTAAAACTTCGATAGACTTTTGCAGGGTAGCAGCGTCGCCTTGAGCACGCGTCGATGGATTATGAATCATCATCAATGCGGATCTAGACATAAACACTTTATCCCCTGCCATAGCAATGACAGTTGCAGCCGAAGCGGCAATACCATCAATGTACGTATTTACAGTGGCGCTGTGGATTCTCAACTGATTCATAATCGCAGCGGCGGCGAAAACTTCACCACCAGGGCTGTTTATATAAACGTTGATAACCTTCGCATTAGGGTAATTTTGCAAATCTTTTAAGAACGAAGATGTTGCAACATCACTGTCATCACTAAACCAACCACGCGAAGAAACGATAGCGCCATAAACATACATATTTAGTACGCCAGAGTTAGTAGGCCCAGATGCCAAATTCCAAAACTTAGTAAAGGCTTCGGGCATTTTACTTACCTCCTTTCTTCGTGATAGGTGGCTTACCTGTTTGAGCAGGTACCTTAGGGGTTGCTTTAGCCGGCACAGGATCTGCATTTGGATCGGTTGGATCCGCATTTGGATCTGGTGTCGGTGTTGTTGCACTCCGTGATAATTGAGCTTCTCTATTTTCATCTTCTTCAGACGTTTCAGGTAAATTAGCTACACGACGTAGATAATTTTCCAAATCGAGATCTGGGAAGATCGGCATCTTTGCTCCGGCGAGTGCCTTAATATAATCACCCAATTCTTTAAGATCGGGAGTAACAACCGAACTGACTTTGAATTCTGGCGTTCCAGTTAATCCTTGGAATGTATTCATTGCAATCAAACGCGGAATAGCATAACGATTAAGAACTTCAGCTACACCATTCAGTTGTGATTGTAAAGACGCCGCTAACATACTCTGCTTAACCTTCGCCAAAGCGAAAGAGCCGACCTTATCAGCACCTAGCATGACAATATCAGCTAACATAGTAATTGCAATACGTTGATCCCAACGATTAATTATGTCGCTCGTATCAAATTGCCTTGAACTACCTGACGATAGAAGTTCTAATTTCCAATCTGCAGGTAATACAACACCTTCATTACGATCACGCCGAATACTGGATACAAGTTTTAAAGCGGACGTTTTTGCAATGACCGCCTGCGGATTGTCTTTATCAAAGATATTAACACCCGGAGGAGCAGTTACAACAGGAAGACCTGCTAAATCACGCTCAATACCGATGCCTTCAATTTCCTCGATATGTTTCTTAAAATACCAAGAACGATAAGCACCGCGTAAGAATGATTTACCTTCCGGATTTCCTCTGTTCGCCGTTGTACGAAATAAAAGACCGCGCCCTATTGGAATCTCAACAGAGCCCGCAGTAGTATATTGTTTCATACCCTGTAATCCACCGGTATCATCCATCATCCATCCTTGTAAGGACGTTTGAGCTCTGCCCGGTAATTTACGCCAACCAATGCGGCCATCATCATACTTGCTGTTCTTCGTCGGATCGGCTACATCGCCCATTCGTCTCTTGTATATAATCTCATGGTACGAAAAGCCATATTCGAAAAAGGATGAAAGGTCATCAATGAAATCTGCCCACGTTGTACTCATATCATCTTTACACTGACGTACAAATTCGGCAGCTTCTTTATCTGCATCTAAATCAGAGGCAGGAACGACATCCCAAACAACATTTTGAATCAATTGCTTAGAACAAAGTAAAATAGCCGTTATAACAGCATCATTACTGCTCATCTCTTGATAAACGGCTCCTGCTCTTGGCCATT
>Ga0302262_10001010_pt1 | contig 11890 bp, 14 predicted proteins | sample II_Fen_E3_4_FD_194557 | JGI IMG/M metagenome (GOLD analysis project Ga0302262, IMG submission 194557) | Peat permafrost microbial communities from Stordalen Mire near Abisko, Sweden - II_Fen_E3_4 | ecosystem: Environmental > Terrestrial > Soil > Wetlands > Permafrost | place: Sweden: Abisko...
GTCGGCAGACGTCGCCGTGGCGATTTTGTCGACCAGCGCCGAACCCACCACCACGCCGTCAGCCAGGCGGGCAATCGCCGCCGCCTGCTCAGGGGTGCGGATACCGAAGCCAACGCTGATTGGCAGGTCAGTGTGGCGCCGCAGGCGAGCGATGGCCTCGGTCACATGTTCCGTCGTGGCGGAACCGGCACCGGTCACACCGGCTACCGACACGTAGTAGACGAAGCCGGAGCTGCGGCCCAGCACCGTTGGCAGACGCACGTCATCGGTGGTCGGCGTGGTCAGGCGAATAAAGTCGATGCCGGCGGCCTGGGCCGGCGTGGCCAGCTCGGCGTCGTGCTCGGGCGGCAGGTCGACGATGATCAGGCCATCGACACCGGCAGCATGTGCCTGCGCGACGAACGCCTCGACGCCAAAACGGTGGATCGGGTTGTAGTAACCCATCAACACGATAGGTGTGGTCTGGTTGTCGGCGCGGAATTCGCGAACCATTTGCAGGGTCTTGGGCAGGGTTTGCCCGGCGTCCAGGGCGCGCAGGGTCGCCAGCTGAATCGCCACGCCATCGGCCATCGGGTCGGTGAAGGGCATGCCCAGCTCGATCACATCGGCACCGGCGGCGGGCAGGCCCTTGAGGATTTTCAGCGAGGTGTCGTAGTCAGGGTCGCCTGCGGTGATAAAGGTCACCAGGGCCGCACGACCTTCGGTTTTCAGCTCGGCAAAACGTTGTTCGAGGCGGCTCATACCAGGTTCTCCTGAGTTTTTTCGGCGGCGGCCATGTGGTTCATGACGGTTTGCATGTCTTTGTCACCGCGTCCGGAGAGGCAGACCACCATCAGGTGATCGTCGCGCAGGTTGGTCGCGCGCTTCATGGCTTCGGCCAGGGCGTGGGCGGTTTCCAGGGCCGGAATGATGCCTTCCAGGCGGCAGCAATAGTGGAAGGCTTCAAGGGCTTCTTCGTCAGTGATGCTGACGTATTCGACCCGCTTCACTTCGTGCAGGTAAGCGTGCTCCGGGCCAATGCCGGGATAGTCCAGGCCGGCGGAAATCGAGTGGGCATCGGTGATCTGGCCGTCGGCATCTTGCAGCAGATAGGTGCGATTGCCGTGCAGTACGCCAGGAACGCCGCCGTTCAGGCTGGCTGCGTGCTTGTCGGTATCAACTCCGTGACCACCGGCTTCGACGCCAATGATTTTGACGCTGGCGTCATCGAGGAACGAATGAAACAGGCCCATGGCGTTGGAGCCACCGCCGACGCAAGCGATCAGGCTGTCCGGCAGGCGGCCTTCCTTCTCTTGCAGTTGCACCTTGGTTTCTTTGCCGATGATCGACTGGAAGTCGCGCACCATGGCCGGGTACGGGTGTGGACCGGCCACGGTGCCGATCAGGTAGAAGGTGTCGTCGACGTTGGTGACCCAGTCGCGCAGCGCTTCGTTCATCGCGTCTTTCAGGGTGCCGGTGCCGGAAGTGACCGGGACGATTTCAGCGCCCAGCAACTTCATGCGGAACACGTTGGCCTGTTGCCGTTCGATATCAGTGGCGCCCATGTAGATCACACAAGGCAGACCGAAACGGGCGGCGACGGTGGCGGTGGCCACGCCATGCATACCGGCACCGGTTTCCGCGATCAGGCGCTTCTTGCCCATGCGCAGGGCCAGCAGGACCTGGCCGATACAGTTGTTGATCTTGTGCGCGCCGGTGTGATTCAGCTCTTCGCGCTTGAAGTAGATCTTGGCGCCGCCGCAGAACTCGGTCAGGCGCTCGGCAAAATACAGCGGGTTCGGGCGACCGATGTAATCACGTTGGAAATAGGCGAGTTTCTCCTGGAATTCAGGATCAATCTTGGCGGCTTCGTACTCGCGGTTCAGGTCGAGGACCAGGGGCATCAGGGTTTCGGCGACATAGCGGCCGCCAAATGAGCCAAACAGGCCGTTGGCGTCGGGGCCGCTGCTGAAGTTGCTCTGGGTCATGGGACCTCCACGTGACGAAATATTGGGATTGGCCGATTCGGCAATGACGCCACTGTACTCAGTACAAGGGCCGAAAAAAACCGATAAGATCTACGCAACCTGTCAGGAAAACTCACAGATACCATGAGCCGCGACCTTCCTCCCTTGAATGCCTTGCGCGCCTTCGAGGCCACTGCCCGGCTGAATAGCGTCAGCCAGGCCGCCGAACAGCTGCACGTCACACATGGCGCCGTCAGCCGGCAACTGAAAGTGCTTGAAGAGCATCTTGGCGTGGCCCTGTTCAGTAAAGACGGGCGCGGCTTGAAACTCACAGATGCCGGCGTACGTCTGCGCGATGCCAGTGGCGAGGCATTTGATCGGCTGCGAGCGGTCTGTGCCGAGCTGGCCCAAGGCAGCGCCGATGCGCCCTTCGTGCTGGGCTGTTCGGGAAGTCTGCTGGCCCGCTGGTTCATTCCGCGACTTGGACGGCTGAATGCCGATCTGCCGGATTTGCGCCTGCATCTGTCTGCTGGCGAAGGCGATCTTGATCCGCGTCGGCCGGGCCTGGATGCGCTGCTGATATTCGCCGAGCCGCCGTGGCCGGCGGACATGCAGGTCTTCGAGCTGGCCAGCGAACGCATCGGCCCAGTGCTCAGCCCGCGCTTTGTTCGCTTCGACTCATTGCGCCATGCCCCTGCCCAGGCACTGCTGGGTGAAACCCTGCTGCAGACCACGTCGCGGCCGCAAGCCTGGCCCAGTTGGGCGCAACAAAACGGCATCGACCCGCAGGCGCTGCGTTACGGCCAAGGGTTCGAGCATCTGTATTACTTGCTGGAGGCAGCTGTCGCCGGGCTGGGTATCGCCATCGCCCCCGAGCCCTTGGTGGCCGATGACTTGCGGGCCGGGCGCCTGGTTGCACCTTGGGGTTTCAGCGAAACCCCGGCGCAACTGGCGTTATGGGTGCCTAAACGCTCGGCTGACGGACGCGCCCGGCAACTGGCGCAATGGCTCAAGGATGAGCTGGAACGTTCGGCAAAGGGCCCCGTACCTCTTTCGTAGGAGCGGCTTCAGCCGCGAATTTCGGGCCACGCAGAGACGGATCATGCGCCAGCCCTGCGGATAAATCCGCTCCTACGGGTTTATTATCAAGCCGATCAATTGGCGCGTTTGCACAACAGATAAGCGGCCAACAGGCCCAGCGCGCCGACGGCGACACCGGCTGTAGTCCAAGGGTGTTCTTGAGCGTAGTCACGGGTTGCGACGCTGGTTTCGCGGGTCTTCACCTTGACGTCTTCATACACGTCGTTAAGCAGGCCGCGGGAATGACTCAGCGCGCGCTCGGCATTGGCCTTGAGACTTTTCAAGGTTTTGTGCGACTCCTCCGAAGCATCGGCTTTGAGGCTTTCCAGAGACTTGAGCAGGCTTTCGATCTCCGCTTCCATGCTTTGCAACGAGGCTTTACGCAGTGAGTTAAGGGCCATGGTGTTTCTCCTTCAGGGTGAGAGGGTGTGTTGCTTCCGACTACAGCACGTCGCGAAAGTGCGATGTAGCTTTAGATCAAATATCTGAACTTCTCCAAAGCTTTTGCCCACAGAGGTAAGGAGCGCCATCACTGCTACGCTCCATTGACCCTTTTCGGAGAACTGCCATGAGTGATCATCACACCTACAAGAAGATTGAGCTGGTCGGCTCGTCGACCACCACCATTGAAGACGCCATCAATAACGCCCTCGCCGAAGCGAGCAAAAGCCTCAAGCATCTGGAATGGTTTGAAGTCCTGGAAACCCGCGGCCACGTCGAAAACGGCAAGGTTGCGCACTACCAGGTCACTATTAAAGTGGGCTTTCGCATCGCCAATAGTTAAAACCTGAACTTTTACACTGGCTGATTGCCACAACCTTGGATATATAGAAAGGGCACGCTTTGACGAAATCGTCGGCGTAGCGAACGTTTTCAGGCGGTTTCCCACAAGCGGGATCGCCTGTTTCAGCCGGACCAGGGAGTGTGACCCATGAAGAAGTTAGTGTTGGCAGTGTGCCTGTTGAGTCTTGCCGGTACCGCCATGGCGGCAGGCAAGCCTTGCGATGAGTTGAAGGCTGACCTCGATGCGAAACTCCAGGCGAAGGGCGTCAAATCCTACTCGCTGGAAGTGGTCGCCAAAGGCAGCGCAGCCGACAGTAAAGTAATTGGCTCCTGCGACGCGGGCACCAAAGAGATTGTCTACAAGCGCGGTTGATGGGCTGGTAGCAAATAAAACTGTGGGAGCGGGGCTTGCCCGCGATGAAGTCGACGCGATATGTCTGAGTGACCGCGCCGGGGCCATCGCGGGCAAGCCCCGCTCCCACATTTGTTACCCTTTGGCGATCTGCGCCAGGATTTCATACGAGCGCAACCGATCAGCGTGTTCGTACATATCGCAGGTGAAAATCAGTTCATCGGCATCCGTCTGTTCCAGCAAGACATCGAGCTTGGCGCGGATTTTTTCCGGGCCGCCGACCATCGCCAGGCCGAGGAAACTCGCCACCGCTTCGCGCTCATGAGGTAACCACAGGCCGTCCATGGTCTTGACCGGTGGCCGTTGCATCAGGCTTTGCCCGCGCATCAGGGCCAGGATGCGCTGGTACACCGAGGTCGCCAGGTAATCGGCCTGCTCATTGGTGTCGGCCGCCACCAAGGGGACGCCGAGCATCACGTAGGGCTTTTCGAGTACGGCCGAAGGCTGGAAGTGATTGCGGTAGACGCGAATGGCTTCGTGCATATAACGCGGGGCGAAGTGCGAGGCAAAGGCATAAGGCAAGCCGCGCAAGCCGGCCAGTTGCGCGCTGAACAGGCTCGAACCCAGCAGCCAGATCGGCACCTCGGTGCCGGAGCCGGGGACGGCGATCACTTTTTGCTCAGGTGTGCGCGGGCCGAGGTACTCCATCAGTTCGGTGACGTCATCCGGGAAGTCATCGGCGGTGCCCGAGCGTTCGCGGCGCAGGGCGCGGGCGGTCAGTTGATCCGAGCCGGGCGCGCGGCCCAGGCCCAGGTCAATACGGCCGGGATACAGGCTGGCCAGGGTGCCGAACTGTTCGGCAATGATCAACGGCGCATGATTAGGCAACATGACACCACCGGCGCCCACGCGAATGGTCGAGGTGCCGCCCGCCAGATAACCCAGCAGCACGGATGTCGCCGAACTGGCGATGCCATCCATATTGTGGTGTTCGGCGACCCAGAAACGCTCATAGCCGAGCTTTTCAACGTGGCGAGCCAAATCCAGGGAGTTGTGCAGAGCGTGAGCGATGCCTTTGTCCTGGCGCACGGGCACCAGGTCGAGGGTGGAAATCTTCACATCGGCTAAACGTTTCATAGGCCGCAACATTTCCTCGTTAGAGTGGTGCGTAGCTCGTCTGGTGACGTTGGCTGATCTTTACGCACAGAATTAGCTTTAGTGTGTATGGGCTAATGTCCAGTTTTCAATGGGCACGTAAGAAAAAGTCCTACGACAGCAGTAGGTTTTTCCCACGCATTGAACTTTCCAAAGCCGTCTATCCTCAGAACCCTCATCACCCGTGCGATTTATCGCACCTCTTAAATCAGGAGACACCATGAGCATTGTCAAGAAAGCGTCCGCCCACTGGGAAGGTGACCTGAAGTCCGGTATCGGCAGCATTTCCACTGAAACCGGCGTTCTGCACGAAGCGCCTTATGGCTTCAAGGCCCGTTTTGAAGGCGGCAAGGGCACCAACCCTGAAGAACTGATCGGCGCCGCCCATGCGGGCTGCTTCTCCATGGCCCTGTCGATGATCCTCGGTGATGCCGGCCTGAAGGCTGACAGCATCGATACTCAAGCCGAAGTGACGCTGGATCAGGTCGATGGCGGCTTTTCGATCACCGCTGTCAAGCTGACCCTCAAGGCCAGGATTCCGGGCGCAACTCAGGAACAGTTCGACGAGTTGACCAAAAAGGCCAAAGAAGGCTGCCCGGTCTCTAAAGTGCTGAACGCAACAATCACCCTGGACGCCACGCTGCTCAGCTGATTTCAGCCGCGTCGTATCCATGACCTGCCCGGCCCGTCTGGGCGGGTCTTTTTTTGCCGAATGCTTAGCCAAGGAGTCGAGCATGCACCGAATTTTGCTGGCCGTGACCTGTACTGCCCTGTCCACCGCTGCCCTGGCCGCAGCCAAGCCCTGCGAAGAGCTCAAGGCCGAGATCGAAGCCAAGATCCAGTCGGCGAATGTCAGCGCTTACACCCTTGAGATTGTCAGCAGTGACGAGGTTCATGATCAGAACCTGGTCGTCGGCAGCTGTGAATTCGGCACCAAGAAAATCATCTACCAGAAGAATGATCGCTGATCAGATGCAGTTGATATCGCCTTCACGGGCCACTTCCCTGCGCTCTGCATCGTAGAGCCGGGCGGTGATGTCATTGGTGATATGGCGAACTTCGAGACGATAACGCTGCCCGGCCGCGAAGTTATCGTAATGCACGTGGATATAGCAGGTCAGTTCGTTGTAAAGATCCATCGAGAGACCCAGGCCGCCCGCCTGGTAGTCGTAGTCATAACGCACTTGCAGCTCGTGGCTGCCAGGTGGCATCTGGAAGAAACGACCGTCATAGGTGGTCTTGCCATCAAGCTTGTCGGCCATCACCAGTTTGCCGGTCACCGTGCGCAAATCGACCCAGGCCTGTTGCGGGTCAACGGCGGGCAGCGGTCCGGCGCAGCCGGCCAGGGTGGCTAACGCCAAAGCACAGAGTGGATAACGCATGGACAGGCTCCGCAGGCTGGACGGACTCCGATGATAGTTGCATTTGAGCCAGACCGTGCGGCATAACGAACATCGTTTTTCTCCCCCTGAGCCGTATATGCCGAGATTCAATGTGTTACGCCCTCTGCTGACGCTGGCGGCGGTATTGCTTTGCGGTTGTTCGAGCCTTTCTTATTACGCTCAACTGGCCGATGGCCAACTCAGCCTGTTGCGCGCCCGTGAGCCCGTCGCCGATGTGATTGCGGACCCGGCCCGTGACCCGAAACTGCGCGAACGCTTGCGCCATGCCCAGGCCGCCCGGGACTTCGCCAGCCGCAAGTTGCATCTGCCGGACAACCGCAGCTATCGCCTGTACGCCGATATCCATCGTCCTTATGTGGTCTGGAACGTTTTCGCCACCGACGAGTTTTCCCTTGCGCCGATTACCCACTGCTTCCCCATTGCCGGTTGCGTGGCCTATCGCGGCTATTACAGCCAGGGCGGCGCCCGGGGCGAGGCGGCGTTGCAGCGGCAGGCGGGCAAGGACGTCTACGTCAGTGGCGTCGAGGCGTATTCGACCCTGGGCTGGTTTGACGACCCGATCATCAGCTCGATGTCCGCCTGGGGTGATGACCGCCTGGCCACGCTGATCTTTCATGAACTGGCCCACCAGCGCTTTTATGTGAAGGACGACACCGAGTTCAATGAGTCCTACGCCAATTTCGTTGAGCAGGAAGGCACTCGCCAATGGCGCACTGCGCAGAACCTGCCGCCCGAGAGCCAGGCGCAAGCCAGGCAGCGCGGACAATTCACCCAGCTTGTGCTGGAAGCCCGCGAGCGTTTGAAACAGCTGTATGCCTTGCCCTTATCTTCGGCCGAGATGCGCGCCCGCAAGGCCGCTGAATTCGAGCGCTTGCGCAGCGCTTACCGACAGCTGCGCGCCCAGCAGTGGGGCGGCGACAAGCGTTTCGATGCGTGGATCAATGCGCCATTGAACAACGCCAAATTGCTGCCCTTTGGCCTATATGACCAGTGGGTGCCAGCGTTTTCGGCAGTGTTCAAACAGGTGAATGGCGATTGGCCGAAGTTCTTCGCAGCGGTGGAAAAACTCGGTCGCTTACCCATCGATGAGCGTAAAGCGGCTCTGCAAAAGCTGATGCCTTGAGCCTTATGAGCGTTAATTGTGCGGCTTTAGCCGCGAAGGCGGTACTTCAGGTAATACACCAGCATCGACCGTACCGGCTTCTTCGCGGCTGAAGCCGCTTGTACCGTGATTCGGGTCATACCCGAAGCCTGCGTATGAATACAAAACTCCGTAGGAGCGGCTTTAGCCGCGAAGGCGGTACTTCAGGCAATACACCAGCATCGACCGTACCGGCTTCTTCGCGGCTGAAGCCGCTCCTACAGATCCGCGGCCCATTGGATAGCGGCTAACAGCCCCCGGCAAATGCCTCGCGCAAATCGGCCATCGTCTGAAAGTGATAAGTCGGCGCTTGTAGCGCCAGCTCTTCATGGCTGCCAAACCCATACCCCACCGCTGCCACATGCAGGCCATTGCGTGTGCCGCCGATCAAGTCGTGTTTGCGATCACCGATCATCAGGGTTTGCGCCGGGTCCAGACCCTCTTCCGCCAGCAGGTGGGCGATCAGCTCGACCTTGTCGGTGCGGGTGCCGTCCAGTTCGCTGCCGTAGATCACCTTGAAGTAACGGGCAAAATCGAAATGGCGGGCGATTTCATGGGCGAACACCCAGGGTTTTGAGGTGGCGATATATAAGGTGCGGTTCTGCCCGACGAGGGTGTCGAGCAATTCGAACACACCGTCATACACGCGGTTCTCATACAGCCCGGTGACCTTGAAGCGCTCGCGGTAGAAGCCCACGGCTTCCCAGGCCTTGGCCTCGTCGAAGCCGTAGTTGTGCATGAATGCCTGTAATAACGGCGGGCCGATGAAATGCTCGAGGCGGGTGATGTCCGGCTCATCGATCCCCAGGCGTGCCAGGGCGAACTGGATCGAACGGGTAATGCCTTCGCGCGGGTCGGTCAGGGTGCCGTCGAGGTCGAACAGAATCGTTGGGTAATGCATGGGGTATCCGTCTGCTGATTCGGGAAGGTCAGGCGTGATCGTAGCCTTCGGCCAGATGCTGATCCTTGAGCTTCACATAGTTGGCGGCGCTGTACGGGAAGAAGGCGATTTCCTTTTCCGTCAGGGCCCGGGCCTGCTTCACCGGCCGGCCGACGTAGAGAAAACCGCTCTCCAGGACTTTGCCCGGCGGCACCAGGCTGCCGGCGCCGATGATCACTTCGTCCTGCACCACGGCACCGTCCATGATGGTCGTGCCCATGCCGATGAGAATGCGGTTGCCGATGGTGCAGCCATGGAGCATGGCTTTATGGCCAATGGTCACGTCGTCGCCGATCAGCAGGGCGAAGCCGTCGGGGTTGAACGGCCCGGCATGGGTGATGTGCAGCACACTGCCGTCTTGCACGCTGGTGCGGGCGCCGATACGGATGCGGTGCATGTCGCCGCGCACCACGGTCAACGGCCAGACGGAGCTGTCGGCGCCGATTTCGACATCGCCGATAACCACGGCGGTCGAGTCGACAAAGGCCCGTTCGCCAAGGACCGGGGTGTGCTGCTGGAACGTGCGGATAGCCACGATAGGCTCCTTCTTTGGTCGTGATAGTCGCGGGATCGGGGTCTGCTTGCTGCGGTGAGCGCCGATTGTAATTAAGATGCGAGGGTGTTTCTTCCAGCCAAGGTGCAAAACCGTGAGCGCGAACAACCCTCTTTTGCAATCGTACGACCTGCCAGCCTTTTCGGCGATCCGCGCCGAGCATGTAAAACCTGCCGTCGACCAGATCCTCGCCGATAACCGTGTAGCCATTGCCGATATCCTCGCCAAACAGGGCAAGACACCGACCTGGGCCGGACTGATTCTGGCCATGGACGAACTCAATGCCCGCCTCGGCGATGCCTGGAGCCCGGTCAGCCACCTCAATGCTGTGTGCAACAGCGCCGAACTGCGTGAGGCCTACGAATCGTGCCTGCCGGCCCTGAGCGCCTACTCCACGGAACTGGGCCAGAATCGCGAGCTGTTCCAGGCCTATGAAGCCCTGGCCAACAGCCCTGAAGCCGCCGGTTTCGATCAGGCGCAGAAGACTATTCTCGAACACGCCCTGCGCGACTTCCATCTGTCGGGTATCGATCTGCCGCCCGAGCAGCAAAAACGCTATGCCGAAGTGCAGAGCAAACTGTCGGAGCTGGGCAGCCAGTTTTCCAACCAGTTGCTCGATGCGACTCAGGCCTGGACCAAACTGGTCACTGACGAGTCGGCCCTGGCCGGTCTGACCGAGTCCGCCAAACAGCAAATGGCTGCGGCGGCCAAGGCCAAGGATCTGCAAGGCTTCCTGATCACCCTGGAATTCCCCAGCTATTACGCAGTGATGACCTACGCCGAAGACCGCGCCCTGCGCGAAGAGGTGTACGCCGCTTATTGCACCCGCGCTTCGGACCAAGGCCCGAATGCCGGGCAGAACGACAATGGCCCGGTGATGGAGCAGATTCTCGATTTGCGCCAGGAACTGGCCAAGCTGTTGGGTTTTGCCAGCTTCTCCGAATTGAGCCTGGCGACCAAGATGGCTGAGTCCAGCGATCAGGTGCTGAGTTTCCTGCGCGACCTGGCCAAACGCAGCAAGCCGTTTGCCGCCCAGGACCTGCAACAGCTGCGCGCCTATGCCGCCGAACAAGGCTGCCCGGACCTGCAAAGCTGGGACAGCGGTTTCTACGGCGAAAAACTCCGCGAGCAACGCTACAGCGTGTCTCAGGAAGCGCTACGCGCCTACTTCCCGATCGATAAAGTGTTGTCCGGGCTGTTTGCCATCGTGCAGCGCCTGTACGGCATCGAAATCGTCGAACAGAAAGGCTTCGATACCTGGCATCCGGATGTACGCCTGTTCGAGATCAGCGAGAAAGGCCAGCACGTCGGCCGCTTCTTCTTTGATCTTTATGCCCGCGCCAACAAGCGCGGCGGTGCCTGGATGGACGGCGCCCGCGACCGTCGCCGCACCGCTGACGGCCGCCTGCAAAACCCGGTGGCCAACCTGGTCTGCAACTTCACCCCGGCCGTCGGCGGCAAGCCGGCGCTGCTGACCCACGACGAAGTCACCACCCTGTTCCACGAGTTCGGTCATGGCCTGCACCACCTGCTGACCCGCATCGAGCACGTCGGCGTCTCGGGTATCAATGGCGTGGCCTGGGATGCGGTCGAGCTGCCGAGCCAGTTCATGGAAAACTGGTGCTGGGAACCGGAAGGCCTGGCGCTGATTTCCGCTCATTACCAGACCGGCGAAGCGCTGCCCCAGGATTTGCTGGAGAAAATGCTCGCCGCGAAGAACTTCCAGTCCGGCCTGATGATGGTGCGCCAGTTGGAGTTTTCGCTGTTCGACTTCGAACTGCATGCGACCCACGGCGATGGCCGCAGCGTCGCCCAGGTACTCGAAGGCGTGCGCGACGAAGTCTCGGTGATGCGTCCACCGGCCTACAACCGCTTCGCCAACAGCTTTGCGCACATCTTTGCGGGCGGTTACGCGGCGGGTTACTACAGCTACAAATGGGCTGAAGTGCTGTCGGCCGACGCCTTCTCGCGCTTCGAAGAAGAGGGCGTGTTCAATGCCGAGACCGGCCGCGCCTTCCGCGAGGCGATCCTGGCCCGCGGCGGCTCACTGGCGCCGATGGTGTTGTTCGTCGACTTCCGTGGCCGCGAACCCTCGATTGACGCACTCTTGCGCCATTCAGGTCTGAGCGAGGAGGCGGCAGCATGACCGAGACACCACTAATCGTGACCAAGAAACGCTTTGTCGCCGGGGCGGTTTGCCCGGCGTGCAGCGAGCCCGACAAATTGATGATGTGGAACGAAAACGACGTGCCACACCGTGAATGCGTGGGTTGCGGCTACAGCGACACGCTCAATGCCGAGGGTAACTCCGTGCCTAAAGAGCTGGGCACGCGGGTCAATAAGCCGGTGGTCAAACCGGCTGATCCCAAGGTTCAGGGAGTGCAATTCTTCCCCAATCCCAAGCTGAAAAAGCCGGTTGATCCCAACTGATAGCGACCTTCTCGTAATTAGATGGACTCGCCCAAGCCGAGGCGTCAGTAGCGCCACGGTGGCATTCTTAAGAAGCCAACGACAGCGAGGGCGAGCCCATGAAAAAG
>Ga0302262_10001013_pt1 | contig 11879 bp, 16 predicted proteins | sample II_Fen_E3_4_FD_194557 | JGI IMG/M metagenome (GOLD analysis project Ga0302262, IMG submission 194557) | Peat permafrost microbial communities from Stordalen Mire near Abisko, Sweden - II_Fen_E3_4 | ecosystem: Environmental > Terrestrial > Soil > Wetlands > Permafrost | place: Sweden: Abisko...
ACGAAATCTGAATATTATTTGTAAAAATAACTTTCAGAAAAGCGTTTCGGAAATTATAGAAACCAGGAAACTTATAGAAGCCAAGAATCTATTAATACACACAGAAAAGTCCATATCAGAAATTGGTTATGAGCTGGGATATAATGAGAAATCTTACTTCACACGCGTTTTTCGGAACAAGCTTTCGATCACTCCTACTCAATTTCGCGAAATGACTCGCGCAATGATTTCCTAAAAGTACCACTCCTTTTCCGAAAACTGTTACCGCTCACTTTAGGAAGCACTCTATCTTTGCATCATAGAAAAAAGAACAGATGCTATCAAAGGCATTCTGTTTGCAGATATAGAGAATAACCTCTTTATCTTAAACACATTTTACAACAAAAAAACATGGAACCAAAAATTGCTCAGAAAGGACCTTTTGCAGTAAAACTAGAGGCTGGAAAAAATTATCACTGGTGTGCTTGTGGCAGAAGTAAGAATCAACCATTTTGCGACGGATCACACAAAGGAACTGAATTTACACCACTTTCTTTTACTGCCGAAAAATCAGGCGAAGCTCACCTATGTGGTTGCAAGCATACTAAGAACCCTCCTTATTGCGACGGATCGCATGCAAAGCTCTAACCTTATTTGCAACTAATGTTGTATTTATTTAGAATTATGGCCTTTGATTCATTAGTCGAAGGCCATAATAGCAAACAGCCAAGATAACAAATTCCAACCCAAAATCAACTATTGACCAAGCAAGCTACTTACTAAAACATTTTATATATGACCGAATTAAATATAATAAAACAATCCATGGACAATATCAGTCGTATGCCTGCATTGTTCGTCGGGCATGGTAGCCCGATGTATGCTATCGAGGAGAATGAGTTTGTAAGAAACTGGCAACATCTGAGCGAGACACTCCCAACACCCAATGCCATAATCTGCATTTCGGCACATTGGGAAACTCGAGGTACACAAGTCACTGCTATGCAGAATCCGCCTACAATTCATGATTTTGGTGGATTTCCACAAGAATTGTACGACGTTCAGTATCCGGTAGCTGGTAGCCCTGAACTGGCAAAGGAAATTATTAAATCTGTTTCCGGAACTGCAGTTATTGCCGATGAAAAATGGGGACTGGACCATGGCGCATGGAGCGTAATCAGACGTATGTATCCCAAAGCAAATATTCCTGTGATTCAACTCAGTCTGGATTATAATAAATCGCCTGAAGAACATTACAAGCTGGCAAAAGAGTTGGCCTCATTCAGAAATAAAGGGGTACTGCTTATTAGTAGTGGCAATATAGTTCATAATTTACGCAAAGTCACATGGGATAAACCTGATGACGAGGAATATGGTCTGGATTGGGCAATTGAAGCCAACGAAACGATAAAAAGACTGATTCTTGAGAATAAGCATAAAGAATTAATTGACTATAACCTATTGAGTAAAGAAGTTCAAATGGCCGTGCCAAGTCCCGACCATTATTTACCATTACTTTATACATTAGCTTTAAAAGCGGAGGATGAAAATATTTCGTTTTTCAACGACAAAGTAGTGATGGGTTCGCTTTCCATGACATCAATACGTATTGGGTAAGATATTCATTCAGCACAAGTAGTGATAACAAACTGGATTTCAACAGTCACGCAAAATGTCTAAAAAATGGAAATTATTTTGATTCAGGCCTTTGCAGATTAAAAATAAAGTCGTATTTTTGCAGCTCTTTTCGGATAAGGTAAACCAAGAAGCAATGCCAACGGCATCTCACCTTCCCGATGTAATCAGAAAAGTCGTTTAAAATGTACGCAATCGTAGAAATTTTGGGACAACAGTTTAAGGTGGAAGCCGGAAAAAGACTGTATATCCATCGAATGGAAGAAGCCGAAAGAGGCTCACAACTAGAATTTGACAAAGTGTTGTTGATTGACAACGAAGGTGCTATCACTGTTGGTGCTCCTGTTGTTGCCGGTGCAAAAGTTGTTGCAGAAGTATTATCACACGTTCGTGGCGAAAAAGTAATTATCTTCCACAAAAAACGTCGTAAGGGATACCGCAAACGCAACGGTCACCGTCAAAACTTCACAGAGTTATTTATTAAAGAAATTGTAGCTTAACCGATAAAAATTAGAAGAAAATGGCACATAAGAAAGGGGTTGGTAGCTCAAAGAACGGTCGTGAATCGGAAAGTAAACGACTGGGTGTAAAGATTTTTGGTGGTCAATTTGCAAAAGCAGGTAACATCATAGTTCGTCAACGTGGAACAGTTCACAATATTGGTGAAAACATCGGTATGGGAAAAGATCATACTCTGTTTGCATTAATTGACGGAGTAGTAGAATTCAGAAAAAAGAAAGACAACAAGTCATTTGTTTCTGTAAAACCTATCGAAGCTAATTAAGCATTAGCCGATACTCAACACACATAAATCTCCTGTTGTTTTACATCCATGTAAAATTGCGGGAGATTTTTTATTTCAGAAAACTGTAATAACGAACAATCTCAATTACAGGTCGACACATTCAACGATTAAACATAAAATATGCTTACACTCAAATATATCACCGAAAACACAGAGGAAGTAATCACCCGACTGGCAAAGAAAAATTTCGATGGAGCTGCTATCATTACCCAGGTAGTGGAATTAGACAACGTTCGTAAATCAACGCAGGTTTTGGTCGACACAGCCTCGGCCGAACTAAATAATCTGTCGAAAGAAATCGGATTGCTTTTCAAACAAGGGAAACAAGACGAAGCTGCGCAGGCTAAAGAAAAAACGGTAGAATTAAAAGAAAGCATCAAAATACTGGGCGATCAACAAACAGCGGCAGAACAAAAACTGAACGAATTATTGGTTCAAATTCCAAACCTGCCACACGCGAGTGTACCTGCAGGAAAACATGCCGAAGACAATCTGATAGAACGAACCGGCGGGCTAATGCCAAATTTACACGCCGATGCCGTACCACACTGGGATCTGGCAAAGAAATATGATCTGATTGACTTTGAATTGGGCGTCAAGATTTCGGGAGCAGGATTTCCGGTTTATAAAGGTAAAGGAGCTCGTTTACAACGTGCATTAATCAACTTCTTCCTCGATAATGCCCGCGAAGCCGGCTATCTGGAAATACAGCCACCTTATGTAGTCAATGCAGCTTCGGGTTACGGAACCGGACAATTACCAGATAAAGAAGGACAAATGTACCACTGCACGGTAGATGATTTATATCTGATCCCGACTGCCGAAGTGCCGGTAACAAACATTTATCGTGATGTAATTCTGAACGAAAATGAATTGCCGATCAAAAATACTGCTTATTCAGCTTGTTTCCGTCGTGAAGCCGGCTCATACGGAAAAGATGTACGGGGTTTAAACCGACTGCACCAATTTGACAAAGTGGAAATAGTGCAAATACAACATCCTGACAAATCGTATGAGACGCTTGATCAGATGGTGAATTACGTACAAACATTAGTTGATAAACTGGAATTACCATGGCGCATTCTTCGCCTTTGTGGAGGTGATTTGAGTTTCACTTCGGCTTTGACATTCGACTTTGAAGTTTTCTCGGCAGCACAGGAACGCTGGTTGGAAGTAAGTTCGGTTTCGAACTTTGAAAGCTATCAGGCCAACCGCCTGAAATGTCGCTTCAGAACAGCCGACAAGAAAACCCAGCTTTGTCATACGCTCAACGGAAGTGCCATGGCATTACCACGCATTGTGGCCGCATTGCTCGAAAACAATCAAACCCCTGAAGGGATTCGCATTCCAAAGGCTTTAATTCCATATACCGGATTTGATATTATAGATTGATTCCCAAAATAAAATCTATCTAAACAGTAGGGGACAGGTTACAACCTGTCCCCTACTCTATTTTTGGAGGCTTCGGCTTTTTGACCTTATCCTCATTTTTCGCAATAAAATCTTTCCAACCCGAATAAGCTTTTTCCGAGGTAGGTCTTCCCAGTTGAAGGAAATGACAATAAGCAGCTGCCAGTCCATCAGTAGCATCCAATTGCGGGAGCATACTTTCCTGAGGAATATTCAAATACCGGCGAAGCATATCCGCCACTTGTTCTTTCGAAGCGCTTCCGCTTCCAGTAATGGCCATTTTAATCTTCAGGGGTGCATATTCTGTAATCGGAATGTCGCGATACAAAGCCGCCGACATAGCCACACCTTGAGCACGCCCTAGTTTCAACATAGACTGTACGTTTTTTCCGAAAAATGGAGCTTCAATAGCCAGATGATCGGGGTGAAACTCATCAATCAATGACAGCGTACGGGCAAAAATGCGCTGAAGCTTTAAATAATGATTGCTGTATTTTTTCAAATCGAGCACCCCCATAGCCAGCATTTCGGTTTTATTTCCGGTTACTTTAAGCAAGCCATAACCCATAATGGTGGTTCCGGGATCAATGCCTAGTATTATTTGTTCCTTGATCATTTCTTATTCAACCAGTTCCATAACGGTGGTAAAAAACACCACTTCACTGCTAAATTCGCGAGCACAGTTTTCCTTGAAAATTGCACTAAACTCTTGATTCCATTGTTTTAGTGTTCGCATATCATTGACGCGAAATTGCACAGAAAAAGAAGTTCCTTCCTGCTCTGCACTGGTAATAATTCTTGCCACCTGCGGAAAACTGAAATAAGTAGAATCGAGCATAAATGGAATATGTTGCTCCCGAATCCATTTGAGCCAAGGACCATGAGCCTTGTCAGATACGAGGTAAGTGGTATTAAAGATGAGCATAAATAGATTTTGTTGATAAATTAAGTAAGCAAAAGTAGTCATAATTTCCAAAACTTCCTTATCTTTGCGCAGCAATTTGAAATCAAGCCGGGGGTTTAGCTCATCTGGCTAGAGCGTGACACTGGCAGTGTCAAGGTGATCGGTTCGAGTCCGATAATCTCCACTTGGTTAATCAAAACGCCGACTACGTGAGTAGTTGGCGTTTTTTTTATTTATTCAACGATGGATAAAAATAAATTAGATAATTCTTTGTAAAAGTGACACAACAAGAAGCGATTCAGCCAAGTGATTTATTTTCCTAATGCATTAATATCTTTCACTTCCAGTATCTGCGTAGAAGAACCTTTTAGTATACTATTTATCATAGCCAGACCAACCTCACGTAAAGTGCTCACCTGATTAGGAAATAATATACGCAAAAGAGGATATAACGCACCACTATATTTATAGTAACTCTTTATGTTTTTTTGCCCCAATGTTGCTTTCATAAATCCGGGACGAAAATTATAGACTTTTTTAAACGGTAATTTCATCAGTGAATTTTCAGTTTTACCTTTTACCCGAGCCCACATAACTCTTCCGTGTTCGGAACTATCAGTGAGAACACCCGACACATAATTAAAAGTCATATTGGGGTTAAGAGCAACCAGTTTCTGTGCAAAGTGCATAGTGGTATCGTATGTAATAAGGCTGTATTTCGCTTCACCCATTCCCACTGAACTTACACCTGCACAATAAAAGCAGGCATCATAACCGCTTAGCTGATCATTAAAGCCATCCAATTGCATGAAATCGGACACAATACATTCTTTCAGTTTTGGATGTTTAAAATCAAAAGAGTGACGGTTCACCATCAATACTTGTTTTACATCCGGATGGTTAAGACACTCGATCAGTACCCCCTCGCCCACCATGCCGGTAGCACCGGTAATAATTACTTTCATTTCCATAAATCTGAATTAGTTGTTTTATCTTAACACACAAAGAGCATTTATGTTCTCAGAAAAGTCTTTTCTTAAACCAGAAAGCCACATTCACCAACGCAATCATAACAGGGACTTCCACCAACGGCCCGATAACAGCCGTGAATGCTTCACCCGAATTAATACCGAAAATAGCTATAGCTACTGCAATGGCCAATTCAAAATTATTGCTAGCCGCTGTAAACGATAAGGTAGTTGCCTGTTCATAGGTGGCACCCATTTTTTTACTCATAAAAAATGACAGCACAAACATCAGCACAAAGTAAATAACCAGTGGAATGGCAATGCGCAGTACATCCATGGGGATTTTTACAATATATTCTCCCTTAAGCGAAAACATCACAATGATAGTAAACAGCAAGGCAATAAGAGTCAAGGGGGATATTTTGGGGACAAAGCTGGTTTCATACCAGACTTTACTCTTCACCCGCACAAGAACAAAGCGCGTAAGAAAACCGGCAATCATAGGAATACCCAGATAGATAAATACGCTTTTCGCAATGGCACTCATGGTTATCTGCGACACAGAGTCGTTCACAGGAAGTCCAAACCAGCCAGGCAGCACAGCAATAAACACATAAGCATATACTGAGAAGAGCAATACCTGAAACAGCGAATTGAATGCCACTAATCCGGCAGCATATTGTCGGTCGCCATGAGCCAGATCATTCCACACAACCACCATAGCAATACAACGCGCCAGCCCGATTAGAATAAGCCCGTACATGTAATCGATATTGAATTGCAGGAAAATGATGGCCAGCAAAAACATTAAAACTGGTCCTACAATCCAGTTTTGTACCAACGACAAACCAAGAATCTTCGTATTTTTAAATACGTCGCCCAGTTCTTCATACTTCACCTTAGCCAATGGCGGATACATCATAACGATCAGCCCGATGGCAATGGGGATATTGGTAGTTCCCGACGACAAGCTGCTCCAAAACGTGGCTACACCGGGATAATACCAGCCGGAAAAGACACCGATAAACATTGCCAGAAAGATCCACAAGGTGAGATAACGGTCGAGAAATTTGAGACGGGTTTTCATAGCTGTGGCTTGATTTGTTCAACATAAAATTTATAAAAACCATCTTTGATTTCATCCCGAACACGAATAAATTCACCCCAGATAAACTCATCAGTTCCTACGGCATGGCTGGGATCGTCGAAACCGATATGCAGACGATGATTCACTTTACCAAAAAAGGCAGGACATTCTTCGTTAGCACCTCCGCAAACGGTGATTACATAATCCCATTCGTCTTTTAAATATTTATCTACGGAATCGGAAGTATGATGACTGATATCAACACCAGCTTCCTCCATAACCTTTACTGCTTTTTCGTTCAGCTTGCCGCTGGCTTGCGTACCTGCCGAGCAAACGGTCAGGCTCTGATCGAAGGATTGCAACCACCCGTGAGCCATTTGGCTACGACAACTATTGCCTGTACATAGAATTAATACTTTCATTGCGTTTAATTTATTTTTACCGATTTATCATTTGTTTATTTCAACGTAACTTTTCCTTTTATAGACAAAACCACCATTGAGTTTTTGGCGGTAGAACTTACGGTTATTGTTTTCAGAAATGTACCCGGAATGCGGGTATTATACTTAATCTTTATTACTCCCGTTTTACCCGCCTGAACAGGCTCTTTCGACCATTGGGGAACCGTACAACCACATGACGCCTGCACATTGGTTAGCACTAAGGGCAATTTTCCTTTATTCCGGAATTTAAATTCGCACATTCCCGGGCTGCCCACTAAAATTTCACCATAGTCGTACCTTGTGTTCTCAAAAACTATCTCAGGTCCATGCTTTGTATTCGTTTTTTGAGCTGACAAACTTAGACAGGTTAGCAAAAATAGAGAAAGTACTATTTTTATTGATTTCATTTGCTTCTATTTATTTTAAAAGTTTCAATTACAGTCCAGGCAAACTTAGCGGCATGGGTTTTTTACATTTTTTATCATTCATAGTCTCATTACCCGTGTATTTTAGAGATACTGATCCTTCGTCGATCCTTCGTCCATCGTTCGTTGATCGTTCGTCCATCCATATACCTAACTTAGCAAGATAAACGTTAATATATTTAGCATTTAGAATTTAGAAAGCGTTAATAAAATTAATGTTTGCCGATTAGAATTAAATACAGCGTACCACTCTTAACCACAAATATAATTTAGCTAAACCTACTTAGCTTTCAATCTCAAAATATCAGATTGAATAAAAAACCGACAATCATTATTCCCCCACCCACAATGGAAATAAAGGTAAATATCAACGGAAGCTTCAATACCTTTCGGAGAATAATCATTTCGGGCAATGACAGACCGATAACCGACATCATAAAAGCCAACGCTGTACCCAATGAAGCTCCTTTTTCAATCAATACAGAAACAATAGGAACTATTCCTGCAGCATTGGAATACAACGGAATGCCGATTAATACAGATAATGGCACCGAATACCAGGCTGATTTTCCCATCAAAGAAGCCATGAATTCTTCAGGGACATAACCATGAGCCCCTGCACCAACCAAAATGCCTAAAGCCACATATAACCAGACTTTAGCTACAATTTCTTTTACAGCTTCGTACCCCATTGAAATACGTCCTGAAAAAGTAATTTTTTCCTCTTCCACATCACCGGCACCAAGTTTAGTTACATAAACCCATTCCTCTACCCATTTTTCCAACTTTAGTCGTCCAATAATCCAACCGGCAAGAATAGCAATAACAAGCCCCGTTCCAATATAGATAGCTGCTACCTTCCAGCCAAACAAGCCATATAATAGAATGACGGCAACTTCATTGATCATAGGAGCAGCAATCAGGAACGAAAATGTAACCCCGAGCGGAACACCAGACTCCACAAATCCAAGAAACAACGGAATAGCAGAGCAGGAACAAAAAGGAGTCACAATACCTAATGTGGCAGCCATCACATTTCCGGTAAATGTTTTTTTGCCTTCCAATGCTTTTCGGGTACGTTCGGGTGTAAAAAAACTACGTATAATTCCAACAAAGAAAATGATGAGTGCAAGCAACATCAACACTTTAGGAAATTCAAAAATAAAAAATCGTAAGGCTTCGGTAAGATGAGCTCCTTGTTCCATTCCCAAAAGTGTATCAATAAACCAATCGGTCAGTGGTTGCAGATAATGATAAATCAGAAACCAAACCGGAAGCAAAACCAGTATAATTTGAAATTGACGGTGTTTGAGAAATTGGACATTCATAATAACATAGCTACTTAATGATTAAAGACTAGAGTGTAACCCTTAAATTAAGGTTACCAGCATATAATAAATTCCGACTAGTATAAATACTACAGAAACTACCCGACGAAACCAAAGCTCAACGATTTTAATCCGGTTATACAATTTACCAACATTACCCACTGCAAAAGCCAGTAACCAGGAAAAAAGAATAACGGGAAGTCCTGTGGCAACAGCAAACACAAAAGGCAAATACAAACCTTCGGCACTCGAAACCGTGAGCGGTATAAGCATCGCAAAATACAGCACACCACTATACGGGCAAAATGCCAGAGCGAAAACCATTCCCAACAGAAGTACAGCCCAATAACCGCCTTTAGCTTTTTCTCCTATTTTCTCGGTCAATGCCGAAAAGCCCGGAAACTTCAGCTTAATCACATCAAGCATAAACAATCCGATAAGAATCAGCACTGGTCCTAAAAGCTTTTCACCCCAGCCTTGAAAAAGCATAGAGATATGCATTTTACTAGCACCAAAGTACAGAATCAAAGCCAAAACCGTATAACTTATAGCCCGACCAGCCGTATAAACCAATCCATTATAAAACACTCGTTTTTTATTTTCAATATTGCGGCTGATAAAACCGATAGCCGAAATATTGGTTGCCAACGGGCAGGGACTGATAGCAGTCATCAATCCCAACACAAATGCCGTGATAAATGCATACTGAGAATTATCCAAGATGCTTTGCAAAAAGTCCATATAGTAATGCTGTAAAATTAAAAGAATAAAATAGTTAGAACCTGCATCACTTCAGCATCGGATCAATGACACGTTTTAGCTCTACTTTTAGTTTTTCCGGTTTGCTTCTAGCGTACATAAACCCCTGATCGGTCAGATCCACCCGTTTGGTTCCACTTATCACCAACAGTGCCTGCCCTTCGGCTTTACACCTATCAGCTAAAGATTTGCTCTTTTTGTCATCAAGATTTACAGACGCAAACGTAATTTTACCAGTCTTCATTTGAGTCGGATAAAGAGCTTCTATTGCTTTTTTAGATTCTGCTTCCACAGCCTGACAAGTTACACAACGGCGCGTAAAATGGAAATACAGGACTTCCACTTTTTCTGTTTTCAACCCTTTAGCCGAAGCATTTTTTTCTGCACTAACGACACCGACTGTAAAAAAAGACAGTACCAAAACCAGAAATACCGAAATCGAAATAAGCTTTTTCATATCCTGTAAATTTTATTTGTTAGTAATTGTTTCAATTCATCATTCGAAGGGACACGCCCTTTCACCACTACTTTACCATCAATAACCAAAGCGGGTGTTGTCATGATATTAAATTTCATAATCTCAACAATATCTTCCACTTTACTAATGTCCGCGTTAATCTCATTTTGCGTTACAACTTCGCGCACAGCTTTTTCCAATGATTTACATTTTGCACAGCCAGTGCCTAATACCTGAATATTCATATTTGTTTTAATTTTAAAATCCTTTTCTATTTCTTGCCACATCAGTTTCCACCTCGCGAAAGATTAATCGCAACAATTGATCTTACCCTTACCCAACGCAAAAAACACTTCAAAGTATCCCTGCGCCTTTTCCCAATTTTCGCGATTGATACAGTATTTCACTTTAGGCGTTTCTATTTCTCCCTGAATAAGGCCTGCATCTTTCAATTCTTTCAAATGCTGGGAAACCGTAGCTTTCGCAATTGGCAATTCATTATGAATATCACCAAAGTAACAACTATCTAACGACGCCAAAAACTCCAGAATGGTGATGCGTGCCGGATGTCCCATGGCTTTTGCAAAGCGAGCCAGCTGCTCGTTATCAATTGTATAATCTTTCTTTTTGAATTCTTCCATGATAATTACTTTTAGTTGTTTGTTGTTCGCAAAACTACAAATAATATTTGAATTACCAAAACAATAGAACATTATTTTCCTCAAAAGCAGAAAATAATCAACAAAAAAAGGTCGAACTTTCGTTCGACCTTTTCAATAAAGTAAAAATAAACCTAGAACTTCACCGTTACACCTGCCAGAAAGTTTCTTCCCGCTTGTGGAAAGACTCCGAAATAATTATTCACAGGAGATGACTGGTTATACACCGGATTCGCTGTATTTTGACTAATAGAAGGCGAACTCCAGGCATTACTGACATACATCTTATTCAGAATATTGTTGATCAACACCGTAAAGGCAAGTCCTCTGAGTCCTTTTACCGGAACCGAATAAGCCAGACGAAGATTATTCAGAAAATAATCGGGCAACTGACGATCGGTCTTTCCTGTATTATCTACAAATTGTTTTCCGACATAAACAGATTGCAATCCGGCTTCAAAATTGCCTTTGGTAAAAGTAATCATACTATTACCCAACAAGGTTGGAGTAAATGCAATAGGTGTATTATGATAGGTATTAGTAACACTCTCACCTATAGGATTCCAGTCGGCATCAACTACATTTACAGTTTCTACAAAATCAGTAATACGATTATAGCTAAAGGTAGCCGAGGCATCCCAACGCAACCAACTAACAGGTTTTACACTCCCTACCAGCTCAATACCCGAGCGGTAACTTTTGGCAATATTATCAGTCAAAGCCTCTCCCAGATCATTGATTTTACCCGTCAAGACCAGCTGATTATGATAGTACATAAAATAAGCATTGGCACCTACTGAAAAAACATTGTTGTGGTACTTATACCCTAATTCGGTATCATACAAAGTTTCATAAGTTGGCCAGGTTGATTTGGAACCATCGGTATAATTGGTACGTGTCGGTTCGCGGTTAGCAATGGCGAATGAAACAAAATAATCGTTGTACACATTTGGATGATAGAATAAGCCAGCCTTAGGATTAAAGAAATTGAATTTTTTATCTACATCCAAAACCTGCATC
>Ga0302262_10001014_pt1 | contig 11876 bp, 11 predicted proteins | sample II_Fen_E3_4_FD_194557 | JGI IMG/M metagenome (GOLD analysis project Ga0302262, IMG submission 194557) | Peat permafrost microbial communities from Stordalen Mire near Abisko, Sweden - II_Fen_E3_4 | ecosystem: Environmental > Terrestrial > Soil > Wetlands > Permafrost | place: Sweden: Abisko...
CAGGCCGAACGCGGCCACCACCGCCACATGGCGCCCAAACGAATGCTGCGGCCCGTTTTTCAGCGCCAGCAGTGCCTCGCGCGCCATGAAGGTGATCGACAGGGCGATGGAGGCCTCCACCGGCGGGATCGGCGCGTGGACGACATCGAAAAACGCGGCGGCCAGTGAGATGGAGTGCCCCAGCGTAAAGGCCGTGATCAGCCCCAGCAATTGCCGCCCGCGCGCCAGCAGGGCAAGGCATAGCACAAAGCACAGATGGTCCCAGCCCAGCCAGATATGCCACACGCCCTGTTGCAAAAACTCGCGCGCGATTTCAGGCACGGGCCGCGCGGTGGCGGCTGCCTCGCCCACGGGCAGGATGATGCCATCGGCCCCGCCCGGCAGGCTGCGATCCACGCTGACGCCCGGCACGTTGGAGACAAACCGCGCGCCATCGGCCTTCCACGGCGTGGCGATCACATCCTGCACGTGAAAGGGGCGGGAGCAGGCAAAGCTGATCAGAACATGCACATTGGCGCCCGCGCTCTGGCGGGTGGCGGCGGTCTGGTGGCAGGCCTCGGGCAGGATGATCTGCCCCTCGCGCGCGATGCTTTGCGGCAGGGTGGCGGAGAGATCATAGGCATTGTCGCCATCCCCGCGCGACAGGGTGAAATCGGCGGCGAGGAAAATATCCGCCAGCGCCGCGCCGGGCAGGGCCAGCGCGAGGGCGGCCAGCAGGGCCTTAACGATCCGCAACATCATCGCGCTCCTTCGGCATGGATGGCGGGGCGTTGGATACCGCGGGAATCGCGCGGCTTATCCTACGTCAAATAACGCATGGTTGGCGGGGGGGGCATGGGACAGCCTTTTGGCCTGTGAAGGGGATGGCGATGATGGACAAGAAGTGGTTGATCGCGGCGGCGCTTCCGGCGCTGATGCTGGGCGCGTGCAAGAAGGATGGCGCAGGCGCGCCGGGCGGCAGCGGCGTAACTGTGGGCGTGCTGCAATCGCTGACCGGCACGATGGCGATTTCGGAAATCACCGTGAAAAATGCCGAAATGCTGGCCATCGCGGAAATCAACGCCAGCGGGGGCGTGCTGGGCAAGCAGATCAACGCGGTGGTGGAAGATGGCGCGTCCGACCCCTCCACCTTCGCGCAAAAGGCCAGCAAGCTGATCGAGAGCGACCATGCCGCCACCGTGTTCGGCGGCTGGACCTCGGCGAGCCGCAAGGCGATGCTGCCGGTGTTTGAGCGGACGAAGAACCTGCTGTGGTATCCGGTGCAGTTCGAGGGCAATGAATGCTCGCCCGCGATCATGTATTCCGGCGCGCAGCCCAACCAGCAGGCGCTGCCCGCGCTCGAATGGGCGAAGAAACAGGGGTATAAGACCTACTTCCTGATCGGCAGCGATTATGTCTATCCGCGCACGGCCAATCTGATCCTGAAAAAGCATATCGCGAAGGACGGGCTGACCGTGCTGGGAGAGAGCTATGTGCCGCTGGGCGGAACGGATTTCTCGGGCGTGATCGCCAAGATTGCTCAGGCCAAACCCGCGATCATCATCAACACGCTGAACGGGGATAGCAACGTCGCCTTTTTCAAGCAGATGACCGCCGCCGGGATGGACCCCAAGAAGATCCCCGTGATGAGCTTTTCCATCGGCGAGCAGGAAGCCAAGGCGATGGGCACCGGGCTGGTCGAGGGCAGCTATGCCAGTTGGAATTATTTCCAGAGCCTTTCCAGCCCGGAGAATGCCAAATTCATCGCCGCCTATCGCCAGAAATTCGGCGCCGATGCCGCGATCACCGATCCGATGGTGCATGGCTATCTGGACGTTTACGCCTGGAAGGCGGCGGTGGAAAAGGCGGGCAGTTTTGAGGCAGAGGCCGTGCGCAAGGCGGCGGCGTCGCTGGGGAGTATTTCCACCCCGATGGGCAAAGTCTCTTTCGCGGCCAACCAGAGCCTGACGCAGAAGGCCTATATCGGCAAGCTGAAGGCGGACGGCCAGTTCGAAATCATCTCGGACAGCGGCGCCGATCTGGCGCCAGAACCCTACGATCCGGTCGCCTTCCCCGGCAAGACCTGCAAGCTGTAATCCGATGAGCGCCGCGCTCCTTCTGACGCAACTGTTCAACGGGGCCTCGCTGGCCTCGCTGTATCTGCTCGCCGCGCTGGGTCTGGCGCTGTCGTTCGGGCTGATGCGCGTGATCAACATGGCGCATGGCGAGATGCTGATGCTGGGCGGCTATCTGGCGTTTCTGACGTTGCAGGTGGTGCCCGGCGTGCTGGGGATCATCGTGGCGATGCCGGTGGCGTTTGTGGGCGCGGCGGCGGTGGGCGCGGTGGTGCAGGGGGCGCTGGTGCGGCGGCTGGCGGCGCGGCCGCTCGATACGTTGCTGGCGACATGGGGCGTCAGCCTGATCCTGCAACAGGGCGCGCGCGATCTGTTTGGCGCTGTCGGCGTTGAGGTGCGGGCGCCCGAATGGCTGAGCGGCGGTGTGGCGCTGGGGGCGGTGGTGCTGCCCACCACGCGGCTGTTCATCATCGGCGTGGCGCTGGTGGTGCTGGGCGCTTTGGCGCTGGTGCTGCGGCATTCGCGCATTGGGCTGCTGGTGCGCGCGGTCAATCAGGACCGGATGATGGCATCGGCCTGCGGGATTGATGTCGGGCGGGTGGATATGACGGTATTTTGCCTGGGCAGCGGCATTGCTGGCCTTGCGGGGGTGATGCTGGCGCTGCTGGGGCCGGTGACGCCCAATGTGGGGCAGGGCTATATCATTCCGGCGTTTCTGGTGGTGGTGATGGGGGGGCTTGGCTCGATTGTCGGCACATGTGTGGCGGCGCTGGTGCTGGGGCTGTTCCTGGCGCTGGCGCAGGTGTTTGTTGATGTGTCGGTGGCGCAGATGCTGATGCTGGTGTTTGTGGTGCTGTTCATCCAGGTCCGCCCGCAAGGGGTGGTGGCCGTGAAGACGAGGGCTTTGGATGCGTAAGGCGCTTTGCAGGGCTGGGCCTTGGGCGTTGCTGGCGGCGGGGGCGGCGATGCCGTTGGTGCTGTCGGATTATTCGACCAATTTGCTGGCGCGGTTTCTGGCGCTGGGGATCGTGGCGCTGGGGATGGTGCTGACCTGGGGGCATGGGGGCATTCTCAGCCTAGGGCAGGGGGTGTTCTTTGGCCTTGGCGGCTATGCGGTGGCGATGCACATCAAGCTGACCGATCTGGCGGCGGGCGAGATCCCCGATTTCATGGTGTGGAGCGGGCGCACGGCCCTGCCGCTGTGGTGGGCGCCGTTTCAGTCGGGCCTGTTCGCGGTGGCGGCGGCGCTGGTGGTGCCCGCGCTGGTGGGGGCGGGGTTTGCCTGGGCGGTGTTTCACCGGCGCGTGTCGGGCACCTATTTCTCGTTGATCACGCAGGCGCTCGCGTTGGCCTTTGCCACGCTGATCATCAGCCGACAGGATGTGACGGGGGGCTTTAACGGCCTCACCAATTTTACCACGTTGTTCGGGTTTTCCTTCTCCGATCCGGCTTTTGCGCATGGGCTGTACTGGCTGACGCTGGGCTGTCTGGTGCTGGCCTATGCGGGGCTGCGCTGGCTCCTGGGGTCGCGCTTTGGCATGTTGCTGCGCGCGGGCCGCGATGGGGAGAACCGGGTGCGGTTTCTGGGCTATGATCCGGTGCCGTTCAAGGTGGTGGCCTTTGGGGTGGCCGCGATGCTGTCGGGGCTGGGCGGGGCTTTGTTCACGCTGCACGCCGGGGTGATTTCGCCCGCGATGATCGGCGTGGTGCCCAGTATCGAGATGGTGGTGTGGGTGGCCATTGGCGGGCGGCTGAGCCTGCCGGGCGCGATTGTGGGGGCTTTGGTGGTCAATCTGGCGCGGGACGCGATTTCCAGCGTGTTTCCCGCCGCCTGGCCCTATGCGATGGGGCTGGCCTTTGTGCTGGCGGTCACGTTGTTTCCGCAAGGGCTGGCGGGCCTGCGAAAGGCGCGGGCATGAGCGCGCTCCTCTGCGTGGACGGCGTGAGCGTGGATTACTCCGGCTTCAAGGCGCTCGACGGTTTTTCGCTGACCCTGCAACGGGGTGAGGTGCGGGTGGTGATCGGGCCGAATGGCGCGGGCAAGAGCACCCTGTGCGACACGATCATCGGCCGGGTGCGCCCAACTACGGGCCGCGTGGTGTTCCGGGGCGAAGAGATCCAGCGCCTGCCCGAACAGGATATTGTCGCGCGCGGCATCTGTCGCAAGTTTCAGGCGCCCGGCGTGCTGCCCAGCCTGTCGGTGCGCGACAATGTGGCGCTGGCCGCGCGGCGGGACCGGCGGTGGTGGCACAGTCTGGGCACTGGCATTCCGGCGGCGGAGCGCGAGGGGATCGCGGCGATTCTGGCGCAGGTGGGGCTGGGCGACCATGCCGACCGGCCCGCTGGCGAACTGGCGCATGGGCAGAAGCAATGGCTGGAAATCGGCATGGTGCTGGCCACGGGCGCGGAACTGATCCTGCTGGACGAGCCGACGGCGGGCATGGGACCCGCCGAAACGCGCCGCACGGCCGATCTGATCCGGGGCCTTGGCGCCACCCGCACCGTGCTGGTGATCGACCATGACATGAGCTTTGTCGAACAACTCGATGCCAGGGTGACGGTGATGCATCAGGGCCGGTTTCTGTGCGAGGGCAGCATTGCGCAGGTGCGCGCCGATCCCGAAGTCGCCGCCGTCTATCTGGGGCACACGGCATGAGCGCGCTGCTGGAGGTGAGCGGCCTGTCCGCATCCTATGGCCAGAGCAGAGTGCTGTGGGACATTGATCTATCCTTGGCGCAGGGCGAGGCGGTGGCGCTGATCGGGCGCAATGGCGTGGGCAAGACGACGCTGCTGCACGCGATCATGGGCACGCGGGCCGCGACGGGCAGGATCACTCTGGGCGGGGAGCCGGTGCCCGCCACCGCCCATGGCCGGGCGCGCGCCGGGATCGGCTTTGTGCCGCAGGGGCGCCATGTGTTTCCGCAATTGACGGTGCAGGAGAATCTGGAAACTGGCCTCTCGGCGCTGGGCCGCCCCGGTGGCAAGGTGCCCGATTTCCTGTTCGAGCTGTTCCCCAAACTGGCCGACATCCGCGCCCGCCCCGCTGGCTTCCTGTCGGGCGGCGAGCAGCAGCAACTGGCCATCGCCCGCGCTCTGGCCGGAAACCCGCGCCTGTTGCTGCTGGACGAACCGACCGAGGGTATTCAACCCAATGTGGTGCAGCAGATTGAGGCGGCGCTGGTGCGCGTGCGCGCCGAGTTTGGCATGACTATTCTGGTGGTGGAGCAATATCTCGATTTCGTGTGGCGCTTTGCCGACCGCTATGCGGCGATGCAGGGCGGGCGGATCATCGAAACCGGGCGGATTGCGGATAAGACGGCGGCGGATGTGGCGCATCTGGTGCAGATCTGATGCGGGTGTGGCTGCGCGATCCCCTGCTGTGGTTCGCGCTCGCGGCTATTGCCCTGTTTGGCGCCTATCGCCTGATCGGGGGCGATGGGCCAAGGATCGAGGTGTCCGCCTCCACGCAGGCCGCGCTGGTCGATGATGACACCACCCTGTCGGGCCATCCGCCCAGCGCGGCGGAGAAGGCGCGGATCATCCGCCGCTATATCGACGATGAGGTGCTGTTTCAGGAAGCGCTTAAGCGCGGCATTCACCTGTCCGACCGATCCATCCGCGAACGCATGATAGAACGGATGCGCATGGCGCTTTCCCCCCAGCCCGCCGAGCCATCCGAGGATGACCTGCTCGCCTTTTACGCCGCCCATGCCAGCGCCTATGTGGCCGAACCGGCGATCAGCTTTGATCAGGTCTATTTCGCGCGGCCCCCGGCGGACCCGACCGCCGTGCTGGCGCGGTTGCGGGCGGGGGAAACTGTTGCGGGCGATGATTTCTGGATGGGGCGCCAGATGCCCCGCTATGGCGAGAGCATGATCTCCGGCCTGTTTGGCCTGCCGTTTCTGGATGCCTTGCGCCATGCCCCGCCGGGCCAATGGCAGGGGCCGATCATGTCCCTGCGTGGTGCGCATTTTGTGCGGGTGAACGCGCGCGTTGCGCCAATGGCGCGATCCTATCCGCAAGTGCGCGATCTGGTGCGGCAGGATTGGATCACCGCGCAGGCCAACACAGTGCTGGAAACCCAGATGCAGACCCTGCGCAGTGGCTATAAACTGCGGATCGCGGGGCAAAATTCGCCTGCTACGTCAAACGCCCCATAGGCCGCGCGGGCCGCCATCGGCACCCTGCGCCGCGTATTCCAGGGAGTCGGGGCATTATGGTGAGCAGGTCTTCAATCCTCTGGGCGGCGCTGGGCACCGGCATGGCGCTGGCCGGGGTGGCGCTGGCGCAGGAGATCGTGATCGGGGAGGACCCGGCGGTGGTCACCCGTGCGCCTACCCCGCCCAAGCCGCTGGACATTCCCAAGGAGGCCGAGGCCAAGCTGACCGCGCTGACTCCCGATCAACGCGCCTACCTCAAATCCGGCGAGAGCCGCCGCGTGGTGAAGCCCGAGGTGATGTTCAAGCGCTTTGAAAGCCTCAGCCCGAAGGAGGTGGCCAATTACGTTTCGGCGTTGATGGCGCTGAAGGAACAGATCGATTTCAAGCCCGGCCGCGACAAGGATCGCATCGCGCTCGACACCAGTTCGCCCTTGTTCAACGCCTGGACCCTGCCGCGCCCCGCCACGCTGAACCCGAAGCGCGAGGCGGGGCCGATCTCCCTGCAACGCTATGTCGGCGGGATGGGCATGGGCATCCCCACCTTTGCCAATGCCCCGGTGGCCCTGACCCCAGAAGACCTGATCGCGGGCAAGGTGGAGGTGGCCATTGTGGGCGCGCCGCTCGACATGGGATCGGGCTGGCGCGACGCAAAGAACGGCCCGCTGGCGCTGCGCACGGCGATGGGGGCGCAGGCGCCCTATGGCAATGACATGTATTCCATGATCAACCCCGGCACCGCGCTGCGGATTGCCGATTATGGCGACATTGCCGTCGACAACCTTTCCACCGAGCGCAGCGTGCAGCATGTGCGCGAGGCCGTGCGCACCATTGCCAAGACCGGCGCGATCCCCATCGTGGTGGGGGGCGATCACAGCCTGGAATATCCCGATCTGGCCGCGATGGCCGATGTGCATGGCAAGGGGAAGGTGGGCGTCGTCCACTTCGATTCGCACTATGACGCGGGCAGCGACCGCGTGCATCTGATCGACCATGGCCAGCCCGTCTATCGCGTGATCCACGAAGGCCATGTGCTGGGCAAGAATTACGTGCAGGTGGGCCTGCGCGCGCGCGGCCCCGACATCGACACGTTCAAATGGATGCGCGAGCAGGGGATGAATTACCACACCATGGTCGAGGTCGAGAAAATCGGCTGGGACAAGGTGATGGAGGCCGCCGTCAAGGAGGCCAAGCGCAACACCGACAAGCTGTGGATCAGCTTTGACATCGACGTGCTTGATCCGGCCTTCATGCCCGGCACCGGCACCCCGGTTCCCGGCGGCCTGACTATGCGCGAGGCGCAGCCGATCATGCGGCGGCTGTGCGCGGAAAATAACATCGTGGGTATCGATCTGGTCGAAGTCGCCCCCTATCTCGATAGCAGCTACAAGACCGCGCATAATTCGGCGTTTCTGCTCAACGCGTGCCTGGCGGGCATCGCCATGCACAAGAAGGGCCTGACCAAGCCGCATTGGCTCAGCCCGCTGTCGGCCAGTTCCAAGGCCCCCCTCGGCAAGGAGTATCCGTGATGCGCAAGCTTCCTCTCGCGCTTTCCGCTCTGGCGCTGCTGGCGGGTTCGCCCGCTTTGGCGGATGATGTGGCCGCCAAGATCGGGGCGCTGTCCCCGGCGGCGCAGGCCTTTGTGCAGGATGAGGCGCGGCTCGCGCTGTTCCACCTCACCCCGGCCAAGCTGGCCGATGCGTTTCGCGGCCGCACTCCGGAGGAAGTCGCCGCCTATGTCGCCAGCCTGATGCAGGTGGCGCAGGATGCCGCCTTCCACCCCGGCCGCGACGCCAGCGCCATCGCGCTCAACCCCGGCGCCAGCGGGTTTAACGCCAGCACCGTGTTGAAACCGGCCATGTTTGACGAATTCCGCCGTGATCCGGGGCCGATCAGCCTTGATCATTACCTGTTCCAGAAAACCGGCATCCCCACCTTCGCCCATGCCCCGGTGGCGATCCGGCGCGAGGATCTGGTGGCGGGCAAGGTGGAGGTGGCCTTCATCGGCGTGCCGCTCGATTTTTCCAGCGGCTGGCGCGATGGCAAGCATGGGCCGATGGCCTTGCGCTCCACCGATGGGCTGGTGGGCACGGATGCGGCGGCGGGGGTGGACCCGGCCACGGTGCTGTCGCTGGCCGATTTCGGTGATCTGTCGATTGATTACATGAGTGTGGAGCGCTCGGTGGACCACGTGCGCTTTATGGTCGGGCAGGTGGCAGGCACCGGGGCGGCGGCCTTTGTGGTGGGCGGCGATCATGCCGTGATGTATCCCGATGTGGCCGCCATGGCCGACACCTATGGCAAGGGCCGCTTCACCCTGATCCAGTTCGACGCCCATGCCGAGGCGGAGGCCACCAGCGAGCATACGCTGTCGGATAGCCAGTCGCTCCACCGCCTGCTGGCCGATGGGGTGATCACGGGCAGTCAGGTGGTGCAGGTGGGCACGCGCGGACCGGAAACGAGCAGCGCCGATACCGCCCGTCTGGCGCGCTCTGGCGTGACGATGCTGGGCATGGAGCGTATCGAGAAGGACGGCTGGGACAGTGTTGCCGCCAGGGTGATCGCCGCCGCCAAGGCCGGGCCGGGGGCGATCTTTGTGTCTTTTGACATGTCCGTGCTCGACCCCGCCTATGCCGCGGGCGCCGGGCGCCCGGTGCAGGAAGGGCTGACCATGCGCGAGGCGGTGCCGCTGATCCGCTCCGTCTGCGCCTCGGGCAAGGTGATCGGGTTTGAACTGCTCGATTCCGCGCCGATCCTCGATCCCACCTATCGCAGCGCGCAGGCGGGCAATGCGATCCTTCACGCCTGTCTGGCGGGTATGGCGCAGCGGAAGGTGGCGGAGAAGAAGGGCTAGGTGCGAGGGGCATACCCCTCGCGCTCCCCTTACTGGTCTGTGTGGTTTGCGGATTGGCCTAGCGTAACGCCGCCGCGCCGCAGGCTTTTAAAGCCGCTGCGTGACGGTGATGCAACCAGCGTTTTCGTTAACCCCTCGCCGCAAGAGAGTTTGGGATTGTTAAGGGCGTAACGCCCTTAACCCGCCGGAGGCACAAAACCCCTACTCCCCGCCCACCGAACATTCCGCACACATCCCCCGCAATTCCACCACCGGCCGCACATCGGCAAAGCCTGCCTCCCGCGCGGCGTCTACCAGCGCGCCGGTCAGGCGGTCATCGTCGATATGGACGGCCTTGCCGCATCCGTCGCAGATCAGGAAGATGCAGTCGTGGCGGCAACCGGGGTGGGGATTGGCGATATAGGCGTTGGCGCTTTCCACGCGGCGGGCCAGGTTGGTGCGCACGAACAGGTCGAGGATGCGATAGACGCTGTTGGCGGCCACGCGCTTGTCGCGGGCCTTGGAGACGGCCTCGGCGATGTCATAGGCGCTGGCGGGGCGATCCTTGCCGGCCAGCGCGTCATACACATCGCCGCGCATGTCGGTCCATTGCTCGCCGGCCTTCTCCAGCGCGGCGTGGGCGGCGTGGATCAAACCTGCGCCGGAATGTTCGTGGTGGTGGTGCCCGCTCATGACCCCGCTTTAGCGCGTTTCAGTTGCGGGTGAAATCCGGCTTGTAACGGGTGGGGAACAAAGCCTTCAACGCGGCCACCTTGGGCGCATCCCAATAAGCGATGTAGGGGTGGGTGGGATGGCGGGCCATGAAGTCCTGATGATAGGCCTCGGCGGGGTAGAACTGGCGGTAAGGCTCGATCCGCGTGGCGATTTTGGCGTGCCACAGGCCGGACGTGGACAATTGCGCTAGATAGGCGGCGGCGACGCGGGCCTGTTCCGGATTGGTGGGGATCAGCGCGCTGCGGTATTGAGATCCGACATCGGGGCCTTGGCTGTCGCGCTGGGTGGGGTCGGCCACCACGGAAAAGAAAATGCGCAGCAGGTCGTCATAGCGCACCTGCGCCGGGTCATAGGTCACCGCCACGCTTTCGGCATGGCCGGTGCGGCCCGAGGATACGTCGTCGTAATGGGCGCTGGTCGCTGGCCCGCCGTGATAGCCTGACACCGCGCTGGTCACGCCTTTGACATGGCTGAACACCGCCTCCACGCCCCAGAAGCAGCCGCCCGCGAACACGGCCTGTTTCAGGCCGGGCGATTCCTGCGCGGTGATGGTGGCGGCGGGGGCGTGCACAGCCGCTTCTGTCGCGGCATGGGCGGCGGGCTGGCACGCGGCCAGCAACAGCAAGGCGGCAAAGGCGGCGCGGGGGGCCGCCATCGCGATCAGTGCCCCGAAGCGGCGGCGGCGGTGGCCGCGCCGATCAGGCTGGGTTCGCCATTCATCAATCCGGTGCCGAACACGAGAGAGAGGATGATCCCGCCCACGGCAAAGCCAATGGCAAAGGAGCGGAAAAGGTCACGCTTGAACAGGCCCATTGGGGAAAGACTCGCAGGGGATAACGGACGCCCCCATGGGCGCTGTTTGCTGGCTGGAAAATGAACGAACAGGGTGAACAGACCAAAGTCGGGACGAGGCGCGCCGGGCTTGCGATCAATGCCGCAAGCCCGGTGGATACTTCCGCGATCAATGGCGGAAGTGGCGCATCCCGGTGAACACCATGGCCAGACCGGCCTCGTCGGCGGCCTTGATCACGTCCTCATCGCGCACAGAGCCGCCCGGCTGGATCACCATGGTGGCACCCGCCTCGACAGCGGCCAGCAGGCCGTCGGCAAAGGGGAAGAACGCGTCCGAGGCCACCGCGCTGCCCGTGGTGCGGGTCTGCGCGAAGCCGTGGGTCTGCGCGGCCTCGGCGGCCTTGGCGGCGGCGATGCGGCTGGAATCGCGGCGGTTCATCTGGCCAGCGCCAATGCCGGCGGTCACGCCGTCCTTGGCGTAGACGATGGCGTTGGACTTCACATGCTTGGCCACGGTCCAGGCGAACAGGGCGTCCTGCAATTCCTGTGCGGTGGGCTGGCGCTTGGTGACGACCTTCAGGTCATCCAGAGCGATCGCGCCATTGTCGCGCGTCTGCACCAGCAGGCCGCCCGCGATGGGCTTGGTCACCAGGCCGCCGCGCTTGGCATCGGGGATTTCGCCGATCAGCAGCAGGCGCAGGTTCTTCTTCTTGGCAAACACCGCCTTGGCGGCGTCATCTGCGTCAGGCGCCACGACGACTTCGGTGAAAATGCCGCTGATCGCTTCGGCGGTGGGGCCGTCCAGCGGGCGGTTGACCGCGATGATGCCGCCAAACGCGCTGACCGAGTCGCACTGGAACGCGGCCTCATAGGCCTCTACCAGCGTGGCGGCGGTGGCGACGCCGCAGGGGTTGGCGTGCTTCACGATCACCACTGTCGGCGCGGCATCCTTGAATTCGGCCAGCAGTTCGAGCGCGGCATCGGCGTCGTTGTAATTGTTATAGGAGAGCGCCTTGCCCTGCACCTGCTCCGCCTGGGCCAGACCGTTGTCCTTGGCGCCAGCGGGGATATACAGCGCGGCGCTCTGATGCGGGTTTTCGCCATAGCGCAGCTCGGTCACGCGCTCGGCGGTGATGGCCAGCGTTTCGGGGAAGGTCTCGCCCTGATCCACGCGGGCAAACCACTGGCTGATCGCGCCATCATAGGCGGCGGTCAGCGCATAGGCCTTGGCGGCAAACTTGCGGCGCTGGGCCAGCGTGGTTTCGCCGCTGGCCACGATGGCATAGTCCGCCGGATCGGTGACGA
>Ga0302262_10001016_pt1 | contig 11873 bp, 14 predicted proteins | sample II_Fen_E3_4_FD_194557 | JGI IMG/M metagenome (GOLD analysis project Ga0302262, IMG submission 194557) | Peat permafrost microbial communities from Stordalen Mire near Abisko, Sweden - II_Fen_E3_4 | ecosystem: Environmental > Terrestrial > Soil > Wetlands > Permafrost | place: Sweden: Abisko...
GGGCCTGCCTTTTGCGCTGTTGATCGGGACGCTGAACGCTTGGTTGGGCGAGGTGGGGGTGACGCTGGCCACGATTGGCGTGTTGAGCTGGATTGGCTTGTCTTATTCGTTCAAGTTCCTGTGGGCGCCTTTGGTGGATCGGCTGAAACTGCCGGTTCTGGAGACGCTGGGGCGGCGGCGGAGCTGGGTGATCCTGTGTCAGGCGGTGTTGGCCTCGGCGCTGGCCGGGCTGGCGCTGACCGACCCCAAGCAGGCGATTGGGCTTTTCGCGATTTTCGCCTTTGTGGCCGCCTTTGCCAGCGCGACGCAGGATATTGCGCTTGATGCGTGGCGGATCGAGAATGCCGATGAGGAAACTAGCATCGAATTGCTGACCGCGCTCTATCAGTTTGGTTATCGCACGGCCTCGATTGTGGGCGGGGCGTTTTCGCTGATGCTGGCGGCGCGGATGGCTTGGCCGCAGGTGTTTGGGGTGATGGCGGTCTTGATGGGGCTGATGGCGCTGGTGACTTTGCGCGCGCCGGATACGGAGCGGACGATCACCGGGCGGCTGCATGCCGCGCTGGGGCAGGTGGGCGAATTGGGGCCGCGGGTGCGCAGCGCACTGTTGCTGCTGGTGCTGGCGAGCTGGACTTGGGCGGTGGTGAGCATTGCCGGGTTTATGGTGCGGATGCTGGCGCCGGTGGCGCCGGGGGGTAAGGCGCCTTCGGTGGCGGAATTTACCAAGGCGCAGGGGCCGTGGATTGTGGTCGCGACGGTGTTTGTGCCGCTGATCGTGGCGGCTTTGGCCAATCGGTTGCGCGCGCGTGGCGTGGGCGTCTTGGCGCGCGAGGATCTGGCGCATGGGGCGCTGCGCACGCTGGGCAACCATATTTACGCGGCTTTGGTGACGCCGATGGCCGAATTGGCGGGGCGGTTGCGCTGGGGGGTGTTGGTGGTGCTGGGGTTCATCCTGACCTATGCGATCACCTATAACATCTGGTCTAGCTTCGCCTTTCCGTTTTACCTCGATTATCTGCATTATACTAAGGATCAGGTGGCGTTTGCCTCCAAGATCTTTGGCATCATCATGACGATGACGGGGATTTCGCTGGGGGGCTATTTGTTCCTGAAGATCGGGCGGTTTCCCACGGTGTTGCTGGGGGCGATGCTGCCGCCTTTGGGCAATTTGCTTTATGCCGATCTGGCCGATGGGGGGCATGTGATTGATGCCTTTGCCCATGCGGTGGGGCTGGATCGGCTGGGCGGAGCGCTGGGGGCGGATGCGCGGATGCTGCGGCTGTTGCTGGCGATTGTGTATGAGAATATTGCCACGGGCATCGCGGGGACGGCGTTTGTGGCTTATGTATCCAGCATTGTGTCGCGGCAATATACGGCGATCCAGTATGCGCTTTTGTCTTCGCTGACCTTTCTGGTGGGCACGCTGGGGCGCGGGGTCGCGGGGGAGGCGTTTGACACTTATGGCTATGGGCCGGTGTTTCGCATGACCGCGCTGGCCGGGGTGGTGAGCGTGAGCTTTGTGGTGTTTGAATGGGTGCGGGTTTCGCGCGCGGAGCGAAAGGGTTAATCCGGCACTTCGCCATTTCGGCGCAGAACATCGCCCGCCAGATAGAGCGAGCCAGCGATCAGCACATCACCTTCTGGCGGCAGGGCGCGCAGGGCTTGCTCGACATCGGCGAAGGGCTGCACCGGCAGGGCGGTGTGGGCGGCGAAATCTGCCGGGCAGTGGGCATCGTGGCCCGGCGCGGGGACGACGCTGACCGAGCGGAGTTTTCCCGCCAGCGGGGTGAGGATGGCGCCGGGGTCTTTGTTGGCCAGCATGCCAATGATGAGATGGACCGGGGCGCTCTGGGCGAAATGGCGCGCGATGGCGAGGCCTGCGTCGGGATTGTGGCCGCCATCGAGCCAGATGGCGCGATCGGGGGATAGCGCGGTGAGCGGGCCGGGGCGCAGGGCTTGCAGGCGGGCTGGCCAGCGGGCGGCGCGGATGCCTTGGGCCATGGCTTCGGGCGAGATCGTGACCGCGGATTGGTGGCGCAGGATGGCGACGGCGAGCGCGGCGTTTTCGGCCTGATGGTGCCCGGCGAGCTGAGGCAGGGGCAGGGTGAGGCTGCCTTGTGCGTCGCGGTAGTGGATCGCCTCGGCGATGGTGGCGAACCAGTCGCGGTTGCGGCGCAGCCATGGCGATTGCAGGGGCGATTGGGTGGCGAGGGCGGCGATTTGCTCTTCGGCTTGCGCGGGGTAATCCAGCGTGATCAGCGGAGAACCGGGGCGGGTGATGCCGGCCTTTTCCCATGCGATGCGGGCGAGCGGATCGGCGGGCGCGCCGTCTTCGGGGCGCAGGAGGAAGGCTTCGTGATCGATGCCCAGCGTGGCGATGGCGGTTGCGGCGGGGGCGGGGATGACGTTGGTGGCATCGAGCCGCCCGCCAAGGCCAACCTCGATCACGCAGGCGTCTGCTGGCGTGCGGGCGAAGGCGAGGAAGATCGCGGCGGTGGTGACTTCGAAAAAGCTGGGGCCGAGGTCTTCGCCTGCGGCATTGGCGTCGAGCACTTCGGCCAAGAGCGCGGCGAGGTGATCGTCCGAGATGAGCTGTCCGGCGAGACGGATGCGCTCGTTATAGCGCACCAGATGCGGTTTGGTGGCGGTGTGGACGCGCAGGCCTTGGGCTTCGAGCATGAAGCGCAGATAGGTGCAGGTGCTGCCCTTGCCATTGGTGCCCGCGACATGGAGCACCGGGGGCAGATGGCGCTCTGGGTGGCCGAGGCGGGCGAGCAGGCCTTCGATGATCTCTAGCCCAAGCCGCCCGGTGGGCACGGAGAGCGCGCCCAGCCGGGCGAGTTGCGCGGCCACGCCGGGGTGGTCCGAGATGGCGAAATCCTTCACCGGGCCAGCCCCTTGGATTGTATGGCTCAGGCGGCCTTGGCCGCGGTGAGATAGCCGAGCACTTGCGCGAGCTGGGCTTTCAGATCGCGGCGATGCACCACCATATCCACCATGCCATGGGCATGCAGATATTCGGCGCGCTGGAAGCCTTCGGGCAGCTTTTCGCGGATCGTGTCCTGAATGACGCGTTGGCCGGCAAAGCCGATCAGGCAGCCCGGCTCGGCGATCTGAACATCGCCCAGCATGGCATAGGACGCGGTGACGCCGCCGGTGGTGGGATCGGTGAGGATCACGATATAGGGCAGGCCAGCGGCATTGAGGCGGCGAATCGCCACCGTGGTCTTGGGCATTTGCATGAGGGAGAGGATACCCTCCTGCATGCGCGCGCCGCCCGCCGCCGTGGTAATCACGAAGGGGCACTTTTCCTTGATGGCGCGTTCGGCACCGGCCACGAAGGCGGCGCCCACGGCCATGCCCATCGATCCGCCCATGAAGTGGAAATCCTGCACCGACAGCACGGCCTTGTGGCCATCGATGGTGCCCAGCGCATTGGTCAGCGCGTCCGGGTGGACATTGCTGGCGCGCGCGGCCTTCATGCGGTCGGGATATTTCTTGCTGTCGCGGAACTTGAGCGGGTCTTCCTTCACCTTGGGGCTGGGAAGCACGATATAGCCCGGATCGAGCAACTGACCCAGCCGTTGATCAGTGCGCAGCCGGCCATGATGATCACAGCGCGGGCAAACCGACAGGTTGGCGTGATAGTCTTTTTCGAACAGCATCTCGCTGCAACTGGGGCATTTCACCCACAGGTTGTCAGGGCCTTGCTCCTTCGGCGCTTTCAGCGAGGAGAGCGAGTTGCGAACTTTGTTGATCCAGCTCATGCGGGCGCCTTAGCGTTATGCACGGCCTCTGCCAAGGCTGCTGTGAGGGTGCGGATGGGTTCGGCGGCATCGGCGCCATGTTGCGCGATCAGATCCACCAGCGCGGAGCCGACGACCACGCCATCGGCGTGGGCCGCGAAGGCAGCGGCTTGTTCGGGCGTGCGCACGCCAAAGCCGACCGCGATGGGCAGATCCGTGCCTGCCTTCAGATGGGCGACGGCTTGCGCGATGGTGTCGACGGCGGCCTGTTGCTTGCCGGTAATCCCGGCGACCGAGACGTAATAGAGGAAACCGCTGGAATTTTCGAGCACAGCGGGGAGGCGGGCTTTATCCGTGGTGGGCGTGGCCAGACGGATGAAAGCGATACCGGCGGCGCGCAGGGCCGGGCCGATTTCGGGGTCTTCCTCGTTGGGAATATCGACGCAGATGATGCCATCGACGCCCGAGGCCTTGCATTGATTCGCGAACCAATCGGCACCGCGCGTGATCATCGGGTTGGCATAGCCCATCAGCACCAGCGGCACCGAGGGATGGCGGGCGCGGAAATCCTTGGCGATGCGGAAGATGTCGGCGGTCTTGGTGCCAGCGGCGAGCGCGCGGATGTTCGCGGCCTGAATCGCCGGGCCATCGGCCATCGGATCGGTGAAGGGCAGGCCTAGCTCGATCACATCCGCGCCGCCAGCGACCAGCGCATCAAGGATGGCGGGCGTGGCATCGGGCGTGGGATCGCCGCCGGTTATGAAGGTGACAAGGGCGGGGCGGCCTTTGGCAAAGGCGGCTTCAAGCCGATCAGGGGAGAGGCGGTTGGTCATGACTTGCTCTTCAATAAGGATTGCATGATGACGATGTAAATGATGCCGGAGATCACGGCCTTCATGGCGGCGGACGCAGGATCAAGGCTCCCATTTTGCAAAGTTGACCACAGCATGTCCCAGGCAAAGAAGATGCCTGTGAACACGCCAAAACTGGTCAGCGCTTGCTTCGAGGGCATTGTCAGGCTTTCTTCCGGAACAACAGGGTCATCACGATATAGGTGGCGGCGAAGGCCAGTGCCTTGATCACCGATTTGGGATCGAACAGTGGATCGCGGTGGGCGGCGGCGTTCATCGCCATATCCACGCCCACGAACAGCGCGGTGAACAAAGCGGTATGCGTGAGCGCCTGCCGCCAGTTCACAGCTTGACCCCCAGACGGTCGGCCACGGTGAAGATGTCCTTGTCTCCGCGCCCGCACAGGTTGGCGATGATGATCTGGTCCTTGCCCATTGTGGGGGCTACCTTTTTCACCGCTGCGATCGCGTGGGAAGGCTCCAGTGCGGGGATGATGCCTTCGGTGCGGCAGAGGAGCTGGAAGCCGTCCATCGCCTCGTCATCGGTGACCGAGGTGTAATCCACGCGGCCCGATTCCTTGAGCCAAGCGTGCTCGGGGCCGATGCCGGGGTAATCAAGGCCTGCGCTGATCGAGTGGCCTTCGGTGATCTGGCCGTCTTCGTCTTGGAGCAGATAGGTCTTGTTGCCATGCAGGATGCCGGGGCGGCCACCGGCGAGGCTGGCGGCGTGTTCCTTGTCCAGACCATAGCCTGCGGCCTCGACGCCGAGCATCTTGACGCTGGGATCATCGAGGAAGGGGTGGAACAGGCCGATCGCGTTGCTGCCCCCGCCGATCGCGGCGACCAGCAGATCGGGCAGGCGGCCGGTGCGGCTGAGCAATTGGGCGCGGGCTTCGCGGCCGATCACGCTTTGGAAATCGCGGACCAGTTCGGGATAGGGGTGCGGGCCGGCGGCGGTGCCGATGATGTAGAATGTGTCATGCACATTGGCGACCCAATCGCGCAGCGCCTCGTTCATCGCGTCCTTGAGCGTGGCGGCACCAGCGGTGACGGGGACCACGGTGGCGCCCAGCAGCTTCATGCGGAACACGTTGGGCGCCTGACGAGCGACATCGGTGGCGCCCATATAGACCACGCAGGGCAGGCCAAAGCGTGCGCAGACGGTGGCCGTGGCCACGCCATGCTGGCCAGCGCCGGTTTCGGCGATGATGCGGGTCTTGCCCATGCGGATCGCCAGCAGGATCTGGCCGATGCAATTGTTGATCTTGTGCGCGCCGGTGTGGTTCAGCTCGTCGCGCTTGAACCAGACCTGCGCGCCGCCCAGCTCTTCTGTGAGGCGCGGGGCGAAATACAGCGGGCTGGGGCGGCCCACGTAATGCTCCAGCAGATCCTCGAATTCGGCATGGAAGGCCGGATCGACCTTGGCGGCCTTATATTCGCGCTCCAGATCAAGGATCAGCGGCATCAGCGTTTCGGCGACATAGCGTCCGCCAAATTGGCCGAAGTGGCCGCGATCATCGGGCTGATTGCGGAACGAGTTGGGTGCGGTGGCGGTGTTCATAGCGGAAGAGCGACTGCCACGCCGCGCCTTGCGAGTCTAGTCTGTGCGTGGGGGCAGGGGATGGCAAAAACTGTCACATAAATGCAACATGTGCAGGAAAGGATGCCTGTCTCTACGCTTAGGGTAGATGCTTAACCTATAGGTATAAGACCCTCTAATTTCAGGGCTTTAATAACATTTCTGAACAATTTCTGACAATTAGCTGTCCCTGTCATTCATCGGAATGACAGGAAGGGGGGCGCAACGCGCTCAGCAGGTGCTCGGCACCGCAATGGAAATCATGGAGTATTGATTATGCGTCTCGTTCTCATGTCGCTCGCCGCGTCGCTGGCTGTTGCCGCGCCTGCCATGGCTCAGAGCACTGCCCAGGACAACGGGGTCCGCGTTGATGTGCATGGCGGCCTCGGCTGGCATGATGGTCAGGCCGTTCAGGGTGCCATCGGCGCCACGCTGGGCTATGACATCAAGGCTGGCCAGAATGCCTTTGTCGGCGTTGAGCAGTCGATCGACAAGCAACTGACCCAGGCGGACCGTATCCGCTGGACCTCGGCCGCGCGTCTTGGCACCTATATCACCCCCAACAACAAGGCCTATGCGCTGGCCGGTTATGCCTTTGGCGAAGGCCCGAACGGGTTTGTGGCCGGTGGCGGCGTGGAGCACACCTATCACCAGTATTTCACCAAGGTGGAATATCGCCACACGTTTGACACCAACAATGCCCAGCAGTCCAATGCGGCTGTGGTTGGTTTGGGGCTGCGTTTCTAAACGCGGTTTGTTTTAAAATTGTAAAAAGGGCGGTTCGCTGGTTGCGTGCCGCCCTTTTTGTTGGGTTTTGCGCGCGATGATGGGGGATGGGCATTTGGGGTGGCGCCGTGAGAAAGGAGTGAAGCAATCGGTGTAGGGTAAAAGATGACTCGACATTGGTAAGGTGATCGTTTTTATACTTGGCATCACCAAGTCAGGGGGGTTTTATGCGTCTGTCTCTTATCGGGGTTTCTATCGCTTGTTCCATCGGCTTGCTGGCCAGCTCATCGGCTATGGCGGGTGATGTGCGGATTGAGGGGCGCGGTGGGGTGAGCTGGGTTGGCGGAACATCGGCCAAGGGAACCTATGGCGCGGCGGTGGGCTATGATCAGAGCATCGGCCTGCTGGGGACCGGGGTTTACGCCGGGGTGGAGCAATCGGTGGACAAGGCCAGTTCGGGCGGCGATGCGCGCTGGGGCACGTCGGCGCGGGCGGGTGTGAAGGTGTTGGGGCTGGGCAATCTCTATGCCGTGGCAGGCTATCACTATGGCAGCGGGGCTTCGGCGATGTCGCTGGGCGCGGGCTATCAGAAGGGGCTGGGGCCGGTGTTTGGCAAGGTGGAATACCGCCATTATTTCGCGGATGCTGGCCAGAAGGCCGATGGCCTGCTGGTGGGCTTTGGCGTGGCGTTTTAAGCGATAGCGCGCACGGCGGCGCATAGGGCGGCGATTTTGGCCGCGTCTTTCACGCCGGGCGCGCTTTCCACGCCGGAAGACAAATCTACCAGCGGGGCCTTGGTTTGGGCAACGGCTTGCGCGACATTGGCTGGGGTCAGGCCACCGGCCAGCCCCCAGCCGCCGGGGAAGCCGCCTGCGTCCCAGCCCGCGAGCAGCGACCAATCGAAGGTGAGGCCCATGCCACCGGGCAGGGTGCCCTTGGGGGTTTTGGCATCGAACAGGATCATGTCCGCCGCGCCGCGATAGGCGCTGGCTTGGGCGATGTCTTGTGCGCTGGCCACGGGGAGGGCTTTCCATACGGGCAGACCGGTTTGCGCGCGCAGGGCGGCGGCGCGGGCGGGGGATTCGTGGCCGTGGAATTGCAGGATGTCGAGATCGGCGGCAGCGATGGCCGCGGCGATGGTGGCATCATCGGCATCGACGAACAGGCCGACGCGGGTGATGCGGTGTTTCGCGGCGGCACCCAGCGCGGCGGCTTGGGCTGGCGAGACGTGGCGCGGCGATTTGGGGAAAAACACGAAACCGGCATGGGTGGCGCGGGCGGCGATGGTGGCTTCGAGCGAGTCGAGCGTCGAGAGGCCGCAGATCTTGATAGCGGTGGTCATGGATCGCGCCTTAGCCCAGCGACTTGGCCAGCACCACCATGGTCAGATGGGTGATGGCCGGATCGGGGAAGGGGCGGATCTCGCCGGTGGGGGCATAACCGCGGCGTTCGTAATAGGCGATGAGTTCGGGGCGGGCGGAGATGACGGTCATTTCCATGGTGGTGGCGCCGAAGGCTTGCGCGGTGGCCTCGCCCTGCGCGATCAGGGCGCGGCCCAGCCCGCCGGTCTGGCGCGCGGGATCGACGCCCAGCATGCCCAGATAAGCGAGGCCTGCGCCTTTATTGGTAATGGTGACGGTGCCGATCAAGGCGCCATCGGCTTCGGCCAGGATGACATGGTGGACCGGATCGGCGATGGTGGCCGCCAGATCTGCCGCGCTGATGCGCTCGCCATCGAGCAGGTCTGCCTCGTTGGTCCAGCCCGCGCGCGCCGCATCGCCGCGATAGGCGCTTTCGACCAGCGCCTTGAGGGCCGGCAGGTCAGCGGGGGTGGCGGGGCGGAAATGGGGCATGGCGGTCACTTTGCGCAGGTGGGGCTGGGCGGGATGGCGAAGGCGAGATTGTCGCTGCGCGCGCGGCGGGCGGCGGTGTCGAGCACGCTGTCGGCTTGCGCGGCGTGGAGCTTGATCGCGAGTGAGGCGAAAGCGGCGGGGCAGCTTTCCAGCGCGCCGATCAGGCGGATGAAGCGTTCGGAGGCGGGGCGGGGGATGACCCGCTGTGGGCGTGGCTTGCCGGGGGCGCTTTGCCAGACGTTGGGGGCGGTGCCGGGATTGGCGCGGTTGAGCTCTTCCTGCGTCTTGAGCGCCAGCACAAAGCTGGCGACATATTCGAGCGGGCCGGGCGCGTGAGACCGGGCGGCCGGGGTGCTGGGCACGACTGTGGTGTAAACCCCGGCCAGCGCCACCAGCGCGGCGGTTTCCGGGCGCGACAGGGGGAGGCTGCGCGCCCAGTCCGGCAGGGCGCCGGGGGTGAGCGGCGCGGGCGTGTCGGGCAAAGCGTTATAGGTGATGATCAGATCATCGAGATCGGGGCGCGCGGCAGGCTGGGCATGGGCGGCGCTGCTCAGCGCGCCAGCCAGCAGCAGGGCAAGGTAACCGTATCGCATGGTTGGGCCTCCTTGGGGGTTGCCAAGGCTAGGTTTGGGCGCCTTGCCAGAGGATGAATTCAGAGCGTGGCCTCGATGGCGCGGGCGGCGGCGGCGGGGTCTTCGGCGCGGGCGATCGGGCGGCCGATCACCAGCACGCTGGCGCCAGCATCGCGGGCGGCGCGCGGCGCGACAGAGCGCTTTTGATCGCCCAGATGGCCATCGGGCAGGCGCAGGCCGGGGACCACGAAAAAGCCATCCTTCCACTGGCGATGGATCGCGCCGACTTCATGGCCCGAGCAGACGATGCCATCAAGGCCTGCGCTATGGGCGAGTTCGGCGAGGCGCAGGGCTTGGGTCTGGGCGTTGCCGGTGTAGCCGATGGCGGAGAGGTCATCATCATCAAGGCTGGTCAGCACGGTGACGGCGACGACTTTGGTGTGTTCGCCCGCCGCGGCCTTGGCGTCTTCCATCATCGCGCGGCCGCCGCTGGCGTGGATGGTGACGATGGCCGGTTGCAGGGTGCTGATCGCCTGCATCGCGCCGGCCACGGTGTTGGGGATGTCGTGCAGCTTCAAATCCAGAAAGATCGGCAGGCCCAGCTTGGCGATTTCGCGCACGCCATGGTGGCCATGGGCGAGGAAGAATTCCAGCCCCAGCTTTAGCCCGCCCACATGGCCCGCAACCTTGCGCGCCAAGGCTTCGGCGGCATCGAGGCGGGGGAAATCGAGGGCGACATAGATCGGGTTGTGGGACATGGGGTTAATTTCCAGATGAGTCAGCGGCGGCGGCAGCGTCGAGTTGGGTGGAGGTGGCCAGCGGGGGGGTGGGGGTGAGCGCCTTGAGCGTGTTATCCAGCGTGGCGATGCGGCGGTGGAGCCGCCAGCGCGCGGCCTTCGCCAGCAGCCATGTGGGGATGAGGCCCAGCAGGAAGAACACCAGCGCAATGATGCCCACCGGCCATTCGACATGCAGGAAGCCCGCTTCCAATGGCCATAGGTTTACCGGCGATTTGTGCCAGTTCATCCAGACGAAGGAGGAGACGATCACCGCGATCAGCACCCAGAGCGCTGTTCGTAAGATCTGCATGAGGTCTCCTCTTGGCTGTGATGATCTGATCGCGCCATGGTAGGGCGGATTGGGGCCCAAGGGAAGGGGGCGTTCCCCCTCCCTTGGGCTGGTATCAGGCCTTGGGACCGGATCAGGCGCCGAATACGCGGTCGAAGATCACGTCGACGGCCTTGAAGTGGTAGTCGAGGTTGAACTTCTCTTCGAGCTGTTCGGGCGTGAGCGCGGCGGCGACTTCGGGGTCGGCCTTGAGCAGTTCGAGCAAGGACAGCTGGCCGTCGCTTTCCCAGACCTTCATCGCGTTGCGCTGGACGAGGCGGTAGGAGGTGTCGCGCTCCAGCCCGGCCTGCGTGAGGGCGAGGAGGACGCGCTGCGAGTGGACCAGGCCGCCCATCTTGTCGAGGTTCTTCTGCATCCGCGCGGGATAGATCACCAGCTTGTCGATCACGCCGGTCAGGCGCGCGAGGGCGAAATCGAGGGTGATGGTGGCATCGGGGCCGAAATAGCGCTCGACCGAGGAGTGCGAGATGTCGCGCTCATGCCACAGGGCCACGTTTTCGAGCGCGGGGGTGACGGCGGCGCGGACGACGCGGGCGAGGCCGGTGAGGTTTTCGGTGAGCACCGGGTTGCGCTTGTGCGGCATGGCGCTCGAACCCTTTTGGCCGGGGGAGAAATATTCCTCGGCTTCGAGCACTTCGGTGCGCTGAAGGTGGCGGATTTCGGTAGCGACGCGCTCGATAGAGGAGGCGATGACGCCAAGGGTGGCGAAGAAGAAGGCGTGGCGGTCGCGCGGGATGACCTGCGTGCTGACCGGCTCGACGCTGAGGCCCAGCTGCTCGGCGACATAGACTTCGACGCTGGGGTCGATGTTGGCAAAGGTGCCCACGGCGCCCGAGATTGCGCAGGTGGCGATGTCCTTGCGGGCGAAGATCAGGCGTTCCTTGGCGCGGGTGAATTCGGCATAGGCCTCGGCCAGTTTCTTGCCGAAGGTGGTGGGTTCGGCGTGGATGCCGTGGCTGCGGCCGATGGTGGGGGTGTATTTATGCTCAAAGGCGCGGCGCTTGATAGCGTCGAGCAGGGCGTCGAGATCGGCCAGCAGGATGTCGGCGGCGCGGGTCAGCTGGACCGAGAGCGTGGTGTCGAGCACGTCCGAACTGGTCATGCCCTGGTGCATGAAGCGGGCCTCGGGGCCGACTTGTTCGGCGACCCAATCGAGGAAGGCGATCACGTCATGCTTGAGGATCGCTTCCTTGGCGTCAATCGCCGCCACATCGATGCTGGGGTTGGTGGCCCACCAATCCCACAGCGCCTTGGGGCCGCTGGCGGGGACAACGCCCAGCTCGCCCAGCTTCTGCGTGGCGTGGGCCTCGATCTCGAACCAGATCTTGTAGCGGGCTTCGGCTTCCCAGATCGCGGTCATCGCGGGGCGGGCGTAGCGGGGTACCATGGGCGTTCCTTCCAGATGCGGCTTTGGCCGGG
>Ga0302262_10001019_pt1 | contig 11861 bp, 8 predicted proteins | sample II_Fen_E3_4_FD_194557 | JGI IMG/M metagenome (GOLD analysis project Ga0302262, IMG submission 194557) | Peat permafrost microbial communities from Stordalen Mire near Abisko, Sweden - II_Fen_E3_4 | ecosystem: Environmental > Terrestrial > Soil > Wetlands > Permafrost | place: Sweden: Abisko...
CGGCCGAGCGGATCGCGATCCGCTCACCCGCCGGATCCACGGCGAAGTCGTCGACGTCCACAGGCGCTTGCACGAGCGCGTGGACACTGCCCGAGCGGATATCGATCGCCGCGAAGCGGCGCTCGGAGGTGTGCACGACCAGCAGCCCGCGCTGTGCCGCGATCCTCGTCTCACCGGAAGGTAACTCGAACTGCCGCTGGACCTTGCCGGTCTCGGCCGAGAACGCGATCGCGCCGCGCTTGCCGCGCGGATCGGCGACGACGAGGACCAGCACTTTGGCATCGAGCATCGCCGCACCGCCGAGCGCGACCACGTTGCCGAGGAGCCGCTGGTTGGTCCCACCGCCGAATCGCACCACCTGTTCGTGGCAGATGACCTGTTGACGCGCGGTGAGTGGGATGGCGATACCCCCGCGTGGTACGGGGACCTCGATCAGCTCATCGAGCTGCTCGACGATCGCCTGCCGCCCGGTTCCTTGCATCAGCACGGCAGGTCCACCCGTCGGCGCGACGAGCCACTCCGCGCATGGCGCCGTCGCCAGCGTCCGAGGCGAGCCCAGCACGTGCCCATCGCGATGAAACCGACGTAGCTGCGCCCGGTGCTCGTCGAGCGTCCACAGCTGCTGAGGGAACACCGCGATCGCAGTCACAGCGGGTTGCGCTATGCGAATCGGGCCGTGGCTCCGCGAGAAGCCGACGAGGGTCACGGCATCGGTGCCGGCGCACGCGAGCAGCTTGCCATCGCTCGTGAACTGCAGGAGTTGCGACTGAACCAGCACCGGACTCATGGTTTCCCCCCGCGCCATGGTCGGCGTCGATCGATCTCTTCACGACTGCCGCCGCCGGTCATGGCGCCAGATCCGCAGCGACGATCGGGTCGAAGCTGTCGCCGCTCGACCGTCCTCGCTCGCGGCCGCCGCGCCGAAACCAAACGCGAGGTCATCGCGCACCTGCCGCGTTCGCCAATCGCTGGTCGAATCCGCCCGCCGCTCACGATCGCGGACCTTACCCACGGCAGCTCCCCGCGCACAATCGCCACAACCACGAGATTCTCAGGCTTGAGCGGTAGGTGCGTCTCGCCCTGGCCGTACGGAGCCGCCGCCAGGTAGGGCATTGGGGACCAACTCCGAACTGCACGCGGATCGTTCACAGCTCCCGTCGTCGGTGGTGGCGGGAGCGAGCGCGGCTCTACTTGTTCACGTAGTCGATCCAGAGCACAAGCAGATGGCACGGGAACACAAGACATCAATTTGGCACAAGACGCAAGGGGTGTCCAACGTGTCCAACAACATCGCCACGCCCCCTCGCGCGTTGGACGCTCCCCTGAAATTCGCGCTCTCGGCACCGACTTACGGCCCGCTTACGCACGCTGAAGCGCTCTGGTCAGCAACGGATCCGACAGCCCCACCTGGTCGGTCGACGTCAATCGGACGACGCGCCACTACGCCCGAGAACCTGTCCCCGCCCAGCCCGACCCGCTTTGATCGCCAGTTCTTCAGCGCCGCTTGTCGAACTTCTTGATCGCGTCGGGGGTGACGGGCGTGAACAGGTTGACCAGGCTACCATCGGGATCGCGGAACAAGAGCGAGCGATTGCCCCATGGCATGGTGGTCGGCCACGCGAAACTCCAGAATGACGGAGTGATTGTCGGCCGGGCGAGCGGCACCGGCCGCGAACAGCTCGATGGTCCTTCGGTGAGCCATCGCGATGGTGCACGAAGCGGTTTCCAGCTCGGCGAAATCCTCCGTGTACCAGGTCGCCGAGGTTCCGGTGATCTGCTCGTAGAACGCGACGAGGCGCTTGAGCTCATCGGTGATGATTCGAATCGAGATGAAGTCCATGAAGTTCTCCTTGGCGGTCTGTCTCAACGGTCGCCCCCTACATCGCGCCTCTCTGTGACAGCCTTCTGTCAGCATTGTGGGAGCGAATGCTTCGCATCTGGCGCGCCGGATGGGGCGCGGAGGCCCGGGTCAGCGCGCGGGGATCGCCGAGGTCTCGCGCGGCAGGATGGCGTGGAACACGCTGCCCTGGCCGGGCTGGCTGCGCACGCCGACGCTCCCGCCCTGCGCCTCGACGATCCGCCGGGTCAGCGCGAGGCCCAGGCCCGTGCCCTGCGCGCCACCCCCGCGCGCGGGTTCGAGCTGCTCGAACTCGAGGAACAGCCGCGAGATCTGGTCCGCCGCGATGCCGACGCCGGTATCCTCGACCTCGAGCCGGAACGCGTCGGGCGGTTCGGGCGAGGTCCGCACCGTGATCGCGCCCCCGTCCGGCGTGAACTTGAGCGCGTTCGATAGATAGTTGTAGAGCACCTGCTTGAACCGCGCCGGATCGATGACCACCGTCTCGATCGACCGGTCGACCGCGACGGTGACGCGGATCCGCTTCTGCAGCGCCATGGTGCGCAAGAGGCCCGTGACCTCGGAGATCACCGCCTCGAGCACCACGGGCTCGGGCCGGAACTCGAGCTTGCCGGCCTCGACCTTGGCCAGATCGAGCACATCGTTGATCAGCTGCAGCAGGTGCCGGCTGCTGGTCAGGATGTCGCCGAGAAACTCCTGGTGCTCCGGAGATTCGCGCGCGACGCGGCCGTAATACAGCAGCTCCGAGAACCCGATGATCGTGTTGAGCGGCGTGCGCAGCTCGTGCGACATCGCGGCGAGGAACTCGCTCTTGAGCCGGTTCGCCTCGTGGATCCGGAGGTTCTGCTCGTGCAGCGACCGCGATCGCTCGCGCTCGGCCTCGATCTGCCGGCGCTCTCGCAGATCGACGATCGAGACCCGACAGAGCGCGCGGCCCTCGTCCGGCAGGTACACGACGCGGATCTCGCACGGGATCGGATCGCCGGTCGCGGTGCGGTGGGTCCACTCGAGCACGAGGCGCTCGCCGCGCCGCGCGCGCAGCAGGTTGTCGCCGATCGCGTCGCTCGACAGCCGGCCATCGGGCTGGCGCTCGGGGCTGAGCTCGCCCGGCGTGCGCGCGAGGAGCTGGTCGCGGGGATAGCCGAACAGCCGGACCGCGTTGTCATTGGCGTCGTCGATCCGGCCGGTATCGAGATCGTAGATCAGGATCGCCTCGGGTGCGATCTCGAACAGCTTGCGCAGCACGCGGCGCTCGGCCTCGAGCAGGTGCGCCGCGGTCACGTCCTTGTACGAAGCCGCGACGTGGCGAACCGCGCCATCGCGATCCTTGAGCGGCGTCATCGACGCCTCGATCGCGACCCGCTTGGCGGCGACCTGGACGTGCGCGAGCTTGCCGGCGTCGTACCAGGCCGCCGGCAGCGCGACGGGCTCGCCGGCGAACGCGCGGCGGATCTCCGGCATCAGCCCGAGCCCGGTCAGGAGCTCGTCCTTGAAGATATTGTAATCGAGCGGCGGCACCGAGCCGAACAGCTCGCGGAACGCGCGGTTGGCCACCCGGCATTGACCGTCGACGTGGTAGAGCGCAAACGCGACGGGCGCCTCGCCAAACAAGGTCTCGAGCAGGAACACCGGATCGGCGACCGCGGCGAGCTGTGTGCTGACGTACTCCGCTTCAACCATCGGACCCCATCGGTCGCTCGCTACACTATCGCCGATGATCGCGGCTGCCGAGCGCGCGGAGCCGGCGCCGCACGGTGAGCCGCGAGCGAGGCTTGGCGCGAGCGCGAGGAACCCCGCCCTCGTCAGAACAACCCTGACGGCCACGCCGGCGAACCCTCGATCCGGAGTTGGCGCCTGCGCTGGCGCGCGCCGCGTCGCGCCCGCGGGTGTCCGCGGCCCGCGCGCGCGAGCCGGCGCGATACTCGATCTGCGCAATCCCGCTTTGCAAGGCAGCACGGCACCCTGCGCGAGGCGCCTCGTCGCCTCGCGAGGTGTCGCAGTGTGTCGCTGACGCCGACCGCGTTGGAAGATCGCGACAACCTCGATAGAGTCGGGGCCGTGAAGCTCCCCGCCTCGCTCGTCGCCCTCACCCTGCTGACGTCCTGCGGCCCGGCGCCGTCGCCGGTCGCGCCTGCGCCGCCGCCGCCACGGGCCGCCGCCGCGGAGCCGCCGCCCACGCCCCCGGCGCCGTCGGCGCTCGACGCGGCGAAGGCCGAGGTCGCCCGGCTGACCGCGCTCGCCGCTCAGGACGTGCTGCTCGCGCCGTGGACCGGGCCGTACGGCGGCGTTCCGCCGTTTGACAAGGTGACGATCGAGGCGGTGCCGCACGCGTTCGAGATCGGGCTGGCGCTGATGCTCGCTGAGACCGACGTGATCGCCGAGACCGCCGAGCCGCCGACGTTCGACAACACGTTCGTGCCGCTCGAGCAGAGCGGGCGCCACCTCCATCGCCTCGAGACCGTGTTCTCGGTGCTCTCGGGCAACCTGAGCACCCCGGCGGTCCAGGCGGTCGACAAGGAGTGGTCGCCCCGGCGGGCCGCGGCGTCCGACAAGATCACGTTCAACCCCAGGCTGTTCGCCCGGGTGACCGCGGTCTACCAGGCGCGCGAGCAGCTCGATCCCGAGCAGCGCCGGCTGGTCGAGCTGCGCTACGACCGCATGGTGCACGCCGGGGCGAAGCTGTCGCCCGAGGACCAGGCCAAGGTCGGCCAGCTCAACGAGCAGCTCGCCGGCCTGTTCGCGGAGTTCTCCAGGAAGGTGCTCGCCGACGAGAACGCGTGGACCGTGCTCGAGGCGAGCGACCTCGCCGGGCTCTCGCCCTCGCTCAAGGCGAGCTACGCCGCGGCCGCGGCGGAGCGCAAGCTCGACGGCAAGTGGGCCGTGGTCAACACGCGGTCGAGCGTCGATCCCTTCCTCCAGATGGCGGCGCGCCGCGACCTGCGCGAGAAGGTGTGGAACGCGTTCAAGCGCCGCGGTGATAACGGCGGCGACAACGACACGCACGCGACGTTCGCGGCGATCATCAAGCTGCGCGCCGAGCGCGCCAAGCTGCTCGGCTACGCCTCGCACGCGCACTGGCGCATGGCCGACACGATGGCCAAAGATCCGGAGCAGGCCAAGGCGCTGATGATGAAGGTGTGGCCGGCCGCGGTCGCGCGCGTCGCCGAGGAGGTCGCCGACATGGAGAAGATCGCGCGCCGCGATGGCCAGAAGGGCGCGTTCGAGCCGTGGGATTATCTGTACTACGCCGAGAAGGTCCGCAAGGCGAAGTACGCCCTCGATCAGGCCGAGCTCGCGCCCTACTTCGAGCTCAACAACATGATCGCCGCGTCGCAGTGGATGGCCGAGAAGCTCTACGGCCTGTCGTTCACCGAGATCACCGGGACGCTGCCGGTGTTCGAGCCCCAGGTCCGCGTGTGGGAGGTCAAGGACAAGGCGAGCGGCGCGCACGTCGGCCTGTTCTACGGCGATTACTTCGCGCGCAAGGGCAAGCGGTCGGGCGCGTGGAGCTCGGGCTACCGCGGCCACGAGACGTTCACCGGCGCGCTGCAGACGCCGATCGCCTCGAACAACAACAACTTCGTCCAGGGCGCGCCCGGCGAGCCGGTGCTGATCTCGCTCGACGACGCGCAGACGCTGTTCCACGAGTTCGGCCACGCGCTGCACGGCCTGCTCTCGGAGACCAGGTACCCAGGCCTGGGCGGCACGCCGCGCGACTTCGTCGAGTACCCGTCGCAGGTCCACGAGCAGTGGGTCCTGGCGCGGCCGATCCTCGACAAGTTCGCGCGCCACTACAAGACCGGCAAGCCGATGCCGCAGGCGCTCGTCGACAAGGTCACCCGCTCGAGCAAGTTCAACCAGGGCTACACCACGGTCGAGTATCTCTCCTCGGCGATCGTCGACATGGAGCTCCACACCAAGCCCGACGGCGTGATCGACCCCGAGACGATCGAGCGCGACACGCTCGAGAAGATCGGCGCGCCCCGGCAAGTCGCGATGCGCCACCGCCTGCCGCAGTTCAACCACCTGTTCACCAGCGACGGCTACTCCGCCGGCTACTACAGCTACCTGTGGTCCGAGGTGATGGACGCCGATACCCGCGAGGCGTTCGCCGAGGCCGGCGACGTGTTCGACCCGACCGTGGCGGGCAAGCTGCGCAAGTACATCCTGGCGCCCGGCAACGCGACCGATCGCGCCTCTGCCTATCGCCAGTTCCGCGGCCGCGACCCCGACGTCTCGGCGCTGCTCAAGAAGCGCGGCTTCCCGGTCAAGCCCGCCGCCAGGTAGCGACGCGGGGCACCGGGTCAGATCTCGTCGGAGCCCTGGTGGACGCCCTCGAACAAGATGGTCGAGAGGTAGCGCTCGCCGGTGTCGGGCAAGAGCGTCAGGATCGCGCTGCCGGCGGGAGCGCGGCCGGCGACGTCGAGCGCGGCGGCGAACGTCCCGCCGGCGGAGATGCCGACGAAGATGCCCTCCTTGTGCGCCAGCGCGCGCGCGGTGGCGACCGCGGCGGCGTCGCTGACCGCGACCCGCTCGTCGAACACCGTGCGATCGAGGACGGCCGGCACGAAGTCCGGGGTCCAGCCCTGGATCTTGTGCGGCTTCCAGTCCTTGCCGTCGAGCAGCTGGGCCTCGAGGGGTTCGGCCACGACGACCTTGAGGTCGGGCCGCGCGCGCTTGAGCATCTGGCCGGCGCCGGTCAGGGTGCCGCCGGTGCCCCAGCCGGTGACGAAGTAGTCGAGGCGACGGTCGGCGAAGTCCGACAGGATCTCCGGCCCCGTGGTCTGGCGGTGGAACGCCGGATTGGCCTCGTTCTCGAACTGGCGGGCGAGGAACCAGCCGTGTTGCTCGGCGAGCTCGGCGGCCTTGCGCACCATGCCGGAGGCGCGTTCGGCGGCGGGGGTCAGGATGACCTTGGCGCCGTAGCCGCGCATGATCTGGCGCCGCTCGACCGAGAAGGTCTCGACCATCACCGAGACGAAGGGATAGCCCCGCGCCGCGCACACCATCGCGAGCGCGATGCCGGTGTTGCCCGAGGTGGCCTCGATGACGGTCTGGCCCGGCACGAGCGCGCCGCGCCGCTCGGCGTCGAGGATGATGCCCAGCGCGAGCCGATCCTTCACCGAGCCGCCGGGGTTGAAGGACTCGACCTTGACGTACATCGTGATGCTGGCCGGGGCGAGCCGGTTGATGCGGACGACCGGCGTGCGGCCGATGGTTTGCGTGATGTCGGCGTAGATCATGGCGATCTCCTTGCTGCGGGGATGCCCGAGCGTACTCGAGCCGCCGGGCGCGCGCCCGTGGGCTACGAGCCGGCGCGATAGCCGTCCGTCAGCGCCCCGAGGAACGCGACGAGGTCGGCGATCTCGGCCTCGGTGAGCGCGGGCTCCTTGCCGCCGAACGGCGGGTCGCGGTGGAGGTTCGCGCGGTACCTCTCCGGCAGATCGTCGGGCACGCCGTGCGGGTACCAGCGCCCCGGCGCCGCGTCGCGCGTGGCGTAGAACCGCACCGCATCGGCGAGCCGCGTGATCGCGCCGTTGTGAAACCACCGCTTGCGCGTGGCCACGTTGCGCAGCGACGGCGTGCGGAACAGCCCGCAGTACTCGGCGCGGTGGGCCAGGTCGGTGCGCAGCGGCCCGCACAGGCCGAGGTCGAAGTGCGCCGGATCGGCGTTCTCGGGCAGCGCGCGGTTGCGGGGCACGCCGAGCGCGACGAAGCCGTTGTCGGTGAACGCCGGGAAGCCCGCGCCGCTCGCGCGCGACGGGTGGCAGCTCGCGCAGTTCCCCTTGCCGGGCGCCTCGAACAGCGCGAGGCCCCGCGCCTCGGCCGCCGACAGCTTCGCGGTGCCGCGCAGGACCGCGTCGTACTTGCTGTCGTACGGCGAGAACTCCGCCGGGGTCTGCTGGAAGACCTCGAGCGCGAGCAGCGCCGCGTTCAGCGCCGCGTCGTCGGTCGCGAGCGCGGCGTCCCCGAACAGCGCCCGCAGCCGCGCGACGTACGGCGGCCGGCGCAGCACCGCCGCCACGTCCGCGGGCGCGCGGTTCGCCATCTCCGCGGGCGAGAACAGCGGCAGGCGCGCCTGGTCGTGCACGGTCTGCGCGCGCCCGTCCCACGTGTAGCCGCCGGTCGGTCCCTGATCGGTGCCATCGCCATCGCCGTCGAAGAAGTGCTCGGTGAACCGCGGGACCGCCTGCAGGTAGCGCAGCGACGGGACCGCGCGCCCCAGCACGCGATCGTCGGCGGGCGCGAACGCGTGCGCCGGGTCGTGGCACGTCGCGCACGCGAGCGTCCCCGAGGCAGAGAGCCCCGGATCGAAGAACAGCTCGCGCCCGAGCGCCGCGAGCGCGGCCGGCGAAGGCCGGTTCACCGACGTCGCGGCGTAGAACGCCGTGGCGCTCGGCGGTGGGGCCGCGGGCGACGCGGCCGCTCCCGACGCGGCCGCGTGGTCGCCGCGCTGGCACGCGCCGGCCGCCAAGGCCGCGAGCGCGGCGAGGATCGCGTGGTTCACGCGCAGGGTGATCGCATCGCTCGGTGGCGCGCGCGTGACAACTGCGTCACCGCTGGACTTGTCATGCGCGCGCGGCGAACGCGTCACGCGCGCGCGGAACGATGCGCGGATGCGCAAGCTCCCGCTCCTCGCACTCGCGACCGCCCTCGGCGGCGCCGCGTGCGGCGACAACATCGACAGCGTCACGACGCCCGACGCGCCGGCGGCGTCGCCCGACGCCGCCGCCCTCGACACCACGGCCGTCCTCAAGGCGAAGGTGAAGACGATCGTCTTCATCTATGCCGAGAACCGCGGCTTCGACAACGTCTACGGGCTGTTCCCGCACGCGAACGGCATCCCGGGCAAAAACCCCGACGCGACCGGCGCGTACATCCCGCAGGTCGATCGCGACGCGTCCTCGACGCTGCTGCCCAAGCTGCCCCAGTCGTGGGGTGGCGTGACCGCGGCCGGCTTCACCCCGGCGATCACGCAGGCGACGAGCGACAACCTCCCGAACGCGCCGTATGCCCTCGAGGACGTGTACGCCGGCTTGTCGCAGCAGACGATCACGCGCGACCTGTACCACCGGTTCTTCGAGAACCAGATGCAGATCGATGGCGGCACGAACGACAAGTTCGCCGGGTACGCCGACTCGGGCGGGCTGGTGATGGGCTACTACAAGACACACGGCGCGCTCTGGGACCTCGCCGGCCAGTACGTGCTCGCCGACAACTTCTTCCAGGGCGCGTTCGGCGGCTCGTTCCTGAACCACCACTACCTCATCTGCGGCTGCGCGCCGGAGTACCCGAACGCGGACACCGCGGCGGCCGCGCCGACGATCGCCGCGATCGACAAGGACGCCGCCGGCCACTTCACGCGCCTCACGCCGGGCGCGACCTCGCCGGCCTCGGCGATCGACGGGGCGCCGACGTTCCAGCTGTCCGGCAACATCGCCCCGAAAAACTACTTCGGCGACGGCACGTTCCGCGCCGTCAACACGATGCAGCCGCCGTATCAGCCGAGCGGCAACGCGCCCGCCGCGACGGACACGACCAAGCTGTTCGCCGATCCGGCGCGCCCGACCACGCTGCCGCCCCAGACCCAGCCGACGATCGGCGATCAGCTCGACGCCAAGGGCGTGGCCTGGAAGTGGTACGGCGGCGCGTTCACCTCGACCCTGGCCCACGCGACCGGCGACCGCGCGTTCCCGTCGACCACGGTGCCCGGCTCGGCGCCGAACTACCAGTTCCACCACCAGCCGTTCAACTACTACAAGGCGTTCGACCCGGCGACCGCCGCCGCCGCCCGCGCCGCGCACCTGAAGGACTACACCGACCTCATGGCCGACGCGGCCGCCGGCACGCTGCCGCCGGTCGCGTTCTACAAGCCCGAGGGCGATCTCAACCAGCACGCCGGCTACGCGTCGCTGGCCGCGGGTGACCAGCACCTCGCGGACGTCGTCGCGGCGCTCAAGGCGAGCCCGCAGTTCGCGAACATGGTCATCGTCATCACGTACGACGAGAACGGCGGCTGGTGGGATCACGTGGCGCCGCCCAGGGCGGACCTGCTGGGACCCGGCACGCGCGTCCCGGCGCTGATCATCGCGCCGTTCGCGAAGGCCGGCACGGTCGATCACACGCAGTACGACACCGCGTCGATCCTGCGGCTCATCGCGCGCCGCTTCGACCTCGCGCCGCTGCCCGGCGTGGCCGCGCGCGACGCCGCGCTGGTCGCCAACGGCGGCACGGCGATGGGCGATCTCACGAACGCGCTCGACCTCGCGCCGTAGCGCGAGCTTGCCGCGCAGGTCGTCATCTCGCCCGTCGGGCGGTCGAGCCGAGAGGCGGTCATGGCGTCGCGGGCGCGCGCGCCGACATGGGGGCGCCGACGACGAGCACCGACTCGATCTGCACCGTCGCCATGAACACCCCGAGCGAGACCGAGAGCGGCAACCCGGCGGTCGGAATGGTGCCGGTCAACGTGGCCAGCGGCGCGGCGCCACCGCGCGCGTAGACCGAGCAGGTGAACTGGGCGCCGACGTGGCCCATCGCCAGCGTGAACGCGGCGGAGCTCGACGTGAACATCGTCTCGTCGCCGTTCAGATCGAGCTGCCACCGGTTGGCCAGGCCCAGGTCGATGATCGTGCAGGTACTTCGGTCCGTGATCGCCACCTCGAACAGCACGGCGTTCGCGAGCGGCGGCAAGAACGTCATCGCGACCAGCACGCTCGACGGATCGCCGATCAGAAATGGCGGCTCGAGCCCGGCTTCCGGCGCCCCGGTCAGCACGATGGCGCTGCTCGCCGCAGTGTCGTTCTCGTGACCCCAGCCGGCCGGCAGCCCGCTGGCGAAGCCCTCGAAGCACGTGATCATGTCGCGCCCCGCGCTGCGATCGCAGATGCCCGAGACGCCATCGCCATCGCCATCGTCGGTGCCGGCCGCCAGCGGGCACGGGTCGACCGCGTCCGGGACGCCGTCGCCGTCCTCGTCGAGCGTCGCGCTCAGCGGCGGACAGCCCATCGCCTGCGGTCCCGCGTCGGCCGGGGGCGGGGGCCCGGGGAGCCCGGCGTCGATCGGCGCGTCGATCGGCGCGTCGGGCGTACCGCCGTCGGCATCGGCGACGCAGGCCGCGGCCTCGCAGTGCTGCCCGCCGGGACAGGCGATGGCCGGGCTGCACTGCGCCGCCGCCGGCACCGATGGATCGAAGCACGCGCCGAGCAAACACACCCAGACCGGATAGACCCGCACGCCCGCATCTTACCCGGCCCCTTGCCCCGCGCGGGCGCACAATCGCCACGCCGCGAGCTGTCAGACCACGCGTCAACGCAGTGGGCAGTAGCGCGCGAGCGCCGGTTCATCCTCGGTGATCGCCCCCTGGCCCACCGCGACCTCGTCGAGCGCCCCGTCGTAGGCGCCGGGCCCGGCGCCGCCCAGCCGCAGCGCATCGAGCGCGGGCGCGGCCATGAGCTGGAGCTCGGCGGGCGCGCTGCGGGTGCCGTCGACCCACAGCAGCAGCGACGGCGGCGCCAGCGACGCGAGCACGTAGTGCCACACGCCAGCGGCGACGGGCGCCGAGCTCACGGTGGGGCTCGGCCCCGCGCCGCCGTCGAACACCGAGATCGAGAACACCACGGTCGTCGGGCTGGCCGCGGTCACGCGCAGCGCCACGCTGCCATCGCTGCTGGTCGCGAGATCGCGCGCGCCGGTGACCGCGGCGGGCCGCGCCCAGGCCTCGAGCGTCAGCGCCGGCATCGCCGCCAGCCCGATCGGCCACGCGACGTGATCGCCCTGGGCCGAGGTGAACTGCAGGCCACCGTCGAACCTGCCGGCCGCCAGCGCCGCCGGCTCGCCGGGGCCCGGGTCCGCGGTATCGCCGAGCGTCGCCGGCGCCCCGCCGGCCACCGCGTTGTCGAGCGTCTGACCGTAGCCGTCGAAGTGCAAGACCCCCGCCTCGACCGCCGGGTCGGGGCCGCCGCACGCGATCGTCCACGACCGGGTCGCCACGTCGGCGTAGATC
>Ga0302262_10001020_pt1 | contig 11848 bp, 8 predicted proteins | sample II_Fen_E3_4_FD_194557 | JGI IMG/M metagenome (GOLD analysis project Ga0302262, IMG submission 194557) | Peat permafrost microbial communities from Stordalen Mire near Abisko, Sweden - II_Fen_E3_4 | ecosystem: Environmental > Terrestrial > Soil > Wetlands > Permafrost | place: Sweden: Abisko...
TGGGAACCAGACCACGATGCCGCAGTTCGGTAATGTTAGCGGTGGGGCGCAGATTCAAGCAGCTCCTGTTTACCAAGCGGCCAATGACCAATATTCAGCTGCATTGAAACAGTATCAGACTGATATGGCTGGATCAACAGCACTGCTAAGTGGTCTTGGTTCTCTCGGTAGTGCTGCAGTTACGAAGTATTCCGATCGGAGGCTTAAGACCAACATTAAACTACTTGGTATTCGGGCTGATGGTCTTGGTATTTATTCCTATGATTATGTCTGGGGTGGTAGTCAAACTGGCGTCATGGCCGACGAAGTGGCAATTTTGAAGCCCGAAGCTCTTGGACCTGTCCTAGGTGGTTATGCCACCGTTAACTACGGAGCACTCTAATGGCTCAGAATATATCAACCCCGACTTTAAACTTGACAAAGTTGAATGTGGGCACTGGATTTGAGCAGCAGCAAGCTGTGGCTGCTGCTAAGCAGAGGCTTGCTGAACAGCTTATGCAGCAGGGCATAGCCCCCGATGAAAACATGCGTTCACCTGTACAGGTCTTGGGGCATATGGCGCAAGCATGGGCTGGGAAATCTATGCAGAAAGAAGCTTTGGCTGAGCAAGCTAAAGTTGCTGAGGCTCTTCGGGGGAAAAGAGCTGAACTTGCCCAGCAAGTCTATTCGGATGCAGCTAGCGGTATGTCGGTGGATCAGATAGCAGCTAACTATGGCCATGATCCCATGGCTGCAGATATTGCCAAGCCTTTTTTGGATGCTTATGCTCAGCGGTTGAAGAATAATGAAGGCCTTCGAGAGGTGAATGGTCGGATTGTTCGGACTGGCGACGTTATAGGACAAGCTAATAATGATCCGAATAAGGATGTTTTTCTTGGGCCAGATGGGCAATTGACGATCAATCCTGTCAAAGTCACAGCAAGCGTGATATCACAAGGTAAACCTGCAATGGGACTGGACGCTGCTGGGAAAACTGTGCCTTACCCAACAACAGGGCAAATGCCTGGAACTGGCCCATTGGCGAATGCTATGCTCAGTCAAAGTGGGCAATCTAACCCCCAGCCTTCAACAGCCCCCACCCCCCCGGCTGGGGGGCCTAAGTATGTTCAGGTGCAAACGGAAGCTCAGTATAATATGCTAGCTCCTGGTATGACTTACCTTGACCCCAATGGCCAAGTTCGTGTGAAAGGTAATTAGGATGCCACAACCTTGGGAACAAGATCGAATCGTCGGACAGCCTCAAGTTCAGCCTCAGCCTTTTCCGGGGGCGCAACTCCCTATGGGAGGGAATGTTGCGAATGTTCAGACGCAAGCGGAGGCTGACCAAAGAGCAGCTTTGGCTCACAAGCAAGACACGCGGGCTGAGCAAGCCCTGCAAAATGAGAATACCCGATTGAGGATGGCGGCTGAGGAGCACGACAGGAAGACCAAGTCTGAGCAGCCCAGTGGCGGCGTGCCCGTAAATGCTACCGAGGGTCAAGCTGCTGGCCACGCTCGCTTGCTTCTGAACAACGTAGAGTCCCTACGAGGAGTCTTGACTAAAGACCCGGAAGCAATGAAACCTACTTGGAGGGAGTTACTGGTTAAAGGGCTGTCTCCAGATAATTCAGAGGTCCAAGCTGCTCTTACAGCTTATACACAAAACGGGCAAAGGCAGATTGCCGACAATGCCTATAATGGCATCTTGGACTCTGCTATCTGGTTGTCCACTGGGGCAGCAGCTCCCGAAAGCCAGATTACCCGTATTCGGAATACCCTGGTGCCTACACCTTTTGATAAACCTGAAGATTTAGCCGACAAATGGAAGCGGGTTCAGTCTTATATTTCGGATGCTAAACTTCGAGCAGGGGCAGGTAATATCCCCCTGCAACAGGCCTTGGAAGAGGCCTCTAGCCAGATGGCACCCCTCTATGGGTCTGGTATTGTGGCCCCATCTGGGAAGCAGACGTTGGCTTTATCTGGGACAGAGCAGGCTATCTCACTACCTAAGGGTTATCAAGACGCTCATGCCGCCTATCTGGCTGCCCACCCCCCAGGAACTTTGAAAGTTGGGGACTATATTGATTTCCGCCATGAGACTGATAAGAAGTTCGAGCGGGACAGTGGTCCTATGCCCGAGGCTGAAGCCTGGGTTAAAGCCTACAACGCCGGTCATGGCAGCACACAAATCCCTGAAGAAAACAGGCAACTTGGTAGTGTGGAAAAACTGGCTGCAGGGGCTGCAGCTGACAAAGGCGCGCTTGGGGATTTGTATACCGGCATTATGAATGCTGCTAATGCCGGTAGTGCTGGGTTGCCCATGCGACTGGCAGGGCAGGAAGGTAGAGCGGCCTCTCATATGGCAAACGAGGCTCACCCTATATCGGCTATTGCCGGGGATATTGCCGGGGGCATTGCACCTACGCTAGGCCTAGAGAGTATAGTGGGTGGGGGCTTGTCTAAACTAGGCTCCGGTGAAGTGGGAACACGTGTGGGTCGTGAAATCCTCGCCAATAGTGCCTATGGTGCGGCCCGTGGAGCTAACGAAGCTGAACCCGGTAATCGCGGTATTCAAGCTTTTTATGGCGGGGCCGTAGGAGCGGTGGCACCTCTTGTAGGGCGAGCAGCTGTTCGGGGGGCTAAAGGATTTCTTAGCGCGGAGAATGGCAATACCATAGAACGCTTGTTGAGTGAGCAGAAGTTTGTAATTCCAGGTGAACGGATGCCGCTTCCGGTGGAGGCAGTCACCCCGGCGGCTTACCAATCCATGAGTGAGGCACAACTTCGAGAAGCAGCTGCTAACGCTGAGCGCGATCTTGGGACCCATCAAGCAGCAAGGGCACAGCATGAAGCTGGGGTAGAGGCTCAAAAGCAGGATTTTGCTAAAAACTGGATGCAGGCTAAAACTCAAGCTGAGCAGTTGGCTCTAGTGGAGAAGAACAAACAGCTGCAAGCGGCTTTTCTAGCCGATCCTCAGAATGCTATGTTGCCCTCAGGAACTAGGCAGCGTTGGGCTGAGGAAGCTTTTCCGACAACCCCGGAAGGTGTAGCTGAAGCTCTGCGAACTGGGCCTAAACCTGAAGTATCGGCAGGTGTGCCTGCTCCAGAGGTTTCTCAATACCAAGCTCCGGAAGGTCTGGACTCTCCGGAGGTTCTAGCTGCCCGAAAAGCTCGGATTGAGCAGCATCTGGCAACTCCAAATACCCCGAGTGAGGGGGTTATGCCAGCAGTTAACCTCACCACAATGCAGAGAGCAGGCCTTGGGCGTTTGGAAGAGTCTGCTACGGCTCTGCCTTTTGTTCGTGGGGCACGGCAAGCTGTTGATGAAAGCTATACCAAGCGGAAGGTAGCGGAAGCGCTGTCTACGGCTGGGGTTCCGCTGCCAAAAGCTGAAGGTTCGATGGAGCTGTTCGACAAGGGATATCAAGCCCTTGGGGAGAAGTATGACAAACTGGCTCCGATGACCCAAGGGAATATTACCAAGAACTTTGATAACTCCATAGCTGCTCTGCGGGCAAAGACCCTTGGTGCTGCCCCTAGTGCCGAGCGTCGGGATGCTTGGAATGAGATTGAAACGGCTGTTCAGGGTTTTCGGAAAACTGGAAAGTTTGATGCTCAAGGGTTTCGAGAACTCTCGGACCGGCTTCGGCAGATTTCGGAAGCCTATGGAGATGCCACGGACAGCGTGGTAAAGACCGATGTGGCGAGAGCTGCTGGGCAGGTGAAAGATCGGCTGGTTGATCTTCTTGGAGAGAATAATCCGGCAGCAGCGGCGGCTTATAAGCCGCTGAACAAAGCCTATGCTCAATTCAGCCAGTTGCAGAAAGCCACGAAGTATAAGTCCTCACGGATGGAAGGGAGTACTGTAGCACCAGAGCCTCTCTACGACGCGATGTATAAGGCGGATAGTTCTCCTGACAAGATGGACTTCACTCGGGGAAAGTTTCCTGGGCAGAAGGATGTCAAAGCAGAACTGGACATTATCGGTGGTAAGGTTCCGGCTAAGGACTCTCTTGGGCAGACTGCTATCGCTGGCGGTGTTCTCGGCTATGGGGGCTTTATTCCCAAGGCTACTGCCGTCCTCGCGGGCGCTGGCTATGTTCCTGGCACCAAGCAGTTCATGCAAGCTCTCCTCCGGGGCTATCCAGAAAAAGCGGCCACTGCTCTATCCGATATTGCCAAAGGCGATGGGTCGAGTAAGTTGAGGAAAGTCCTAGGGGCAGGACTGTCTCCCGAGGCCCTGCAACAACTAATCACCCAGTCACTCCGTGAGTATTCTTCTAAGTTTAATGGAGGGAAGTAACCATGCCTTTTGATGGATCGGGAAATTTCAGCCCACCGAGCCCTCCGGCGTTTCCTGCTGTTAGCGGGACTACAGTAAATTCGACTTACTTCAACGCAACCATTAATGACATAGCAGCGGGACTGTCTAATTGCTTAACCCAAGATGGGCAGGCTTCCTGGAAGGCCTCTCAGAATTCGGGAGGCTACGCTCTGACAGGGCTTGTTACCCCAACAACCTCTGATGCAGCTGCTTCTAAAGGATACGTAGACACAAAAGCCTCACTGGAGACGCTCGCTGCTACTGGGGGAGCGGTTTTAATCGGGGCCAATGATGCCACATCCGGCGCCCTCTGGACGACTGTGCAGGGCTATATCGATTACCTGAAGGCAAGCGCTGGCGCATCAGCTATGGGCTTTACGCAAGCTGGGGCTAGTGCTGTAACGCGAACGGCGCAAAGCAAATTACGTGATCAGGTCAACGTAAGGGACTATGGAGCTGTCTTGGATGGCGTTACGGATGACTATGCGGCATTTTTGGCCGCGTATAATGCGTGCCCCTTTGGTGGATCGGTATTCGTCCCTTACACTGCGGGTGGTGCCTATCTTTCCGCCAATCCTGACAACGGCAGCAAGGCTGTTAGATGGGTATTCGACATTGGCGTCAAGCTGGCGGGCGTGGGCATGGGAACTCCCGGTAGCGGTGGCGGAACCTTTGGGTCTTTGCGCACAAACCCATGGCTGCGCGTAAATGGGGCTTACACGTATTCTGATTTGACTACGCTAACCAGCCCCACGGGTGGCGCAGTTGTCGGGGATAGCAGCGAATTTAAATCGCTGGCTGCGGCGGCTAGCACAAAGTCGATTACTGGTACAATCACAAATGGCTCGTCAGTAATGACAGGCGTGTCTAGCACTGTTGGCGTATACCCCGGTGATGCAATATTGTCGGCGGTATCTGGTTGGCCAACAGGGACAACCCGAACCAACTGCATGCGGGTAGTTTCGGTTGGAGCCAACACCATCACGTTTGGCCCAGACAATGGGACTGGCTCTGGCGTGGCGACGGCAACGGCTTGGGCTGGGTCCACTACGGCGGCAACCAGCTTCACCATCCGCCGCAGACACTGGATGGCTGGATGGTATACGGGACTGGATACAGGGACCGTCGATAACATTGACGTGCACTATGAGCTGTGGAACCCAGTTCTTAATATCACGGGTGCCGCAGGGGCCATCACGGAATACAACCTCAATTGCTACGCAAACACAGCCGACTACTCACGGGCTATTGTCATCACCGGCTCTGGCGATGGCACGGCGGGTGCGGGTAAAGTTTTGGGCATTGATATTCAGCGCGGGGGGGCGGTCCAGTGGGTGACCGGCGTATCTGTGCGAAATGCGCAAGTTGGCTTGTTCGCTAATGCCAAATATCCGATCAACATTGACACGACCTATAGCAACAACAGCACGGGCGGCACTGAAACTATTGGTTATGGTGTTCATTTCAATAATGCGCCCTCGTCGAAAGGTGCATTGTTTGAAGGCGGACAACTTGTCAACGGCGCGCCCGCGCTGGTATTATGGCGGAATACCGATACCTCACCGACTGGGCGCTTTATCCAGTGCAAAGATGCTGCGGATACCAACGAGCTTTTCTTTGTGAATAGTGATGGTGGGATTAAGACCTACGCACCATCCAACTCAAATGGTTCGACTGTGGCAGCCGGGTCAATTGAGTGCAACGGCATCACTTTGCGTGGCGGAACCAATATTCAGCTTGGCCAGACTAAAACCGCGTCGAGTGATGCCCCGATCAACGGCTACCTAACTCTTTACGACAGCGCTGGTGCAGCGGTCAAAGTCGCAACTATTGCATAAGGATTATTATATGCGTGACGTACAACTCATTATGACTGAATTCAAGCTCGCTCAAGCACATGCGCAGATAGCACAGATGAATGCGGCGCTGGCAGATTATCAATTTCGCGAGGCTCAATCCGATGCCGTGCGCCTCTCCGCTGAGTTGCGCGCCGCTGAGGAAGCCATGGCCGCCGCCGCCGCTGATAATGGCCTGTCCGATATGGGCAGCTATTTTGCCGATCCAGCCGTGTCAACTGGATCGGCGGGGCTGGTGTGATGGCGCGTCTGGCGGTAGGGTGAGCTTGTGCGTTTTGAGCTTTTTAAGCAGTAGAGAAAGATCTATGGACAACCAGCAAGTACTTAACCTCGTCGTCTCTCTTGTCTGTGGCATCATGGGCTGGCTCCTCAACGAACTTTGGTCGGCACATAAAGCACTGGCCCAGGAACACCATGCGCACACTCTGACTGTGGCTAAAGATTATGTGTCGAAGGAAGATCTCAACAAACAACTTGACGAAATTCGAAAGACGCTGGATAACATCTGGAAAGCAGTTAGAAAAGGAGAATGATTATGTTGATGAATTTGGTAAGCTGGGCCGCCGCTAGGGCAAAAGAACCTTCAACTTGGGTAGGGATTGGGGGCTTTGTTGCTCTGCTCAATCCGGCTGTTGGGGCCTTGGTGGGCAAGTATGGCCTGGTCGTTGGGCCGCTGCTCTCGGGGCTGCTGATTGGGGCCACAACAAAGAAGTGAAAATCGGAAATCTGAGAAATTGAACTCCCCGTAGTTTTGAGAAATCAAGACCACGGGGAGTTTCTTTTTGCTTACTGAGCTGGCTCCAGCCTATCCATACCTGGAAGGGAAGTAGCACCTGGAAGGAGCCAGTGGCCGTTGCCACGTTGCTGGAGGATCAGGTAGCCGGAACGGACGGCTCCGGTAATGACAGCTTCGAAATCCTGCATCTTAGGGAAGTGGGAGTGGACGAAGCGATAGGCTTCTTCGTAAGGGCAGCCTCCTCGTTTGGCCACATACCAGATTAGACGTTCGGCGTAGACAGCATCTTCGGACTTGCCGATTTTTGAGAAGACAAACTGCATATCAGGTTCGAGGTCGGTGACCATCTGGTCAGCTAGGGCGAGGTGTTCGGCTTCGATGACGAGGCGGTCGCCCTCGGCTGCAGCTAAGATCATGGCTAGTTTGTGGATGTGGGTTTGCTTTCGGGCGAGATAACCTCCGAAGCGTTCGTCGTCGAGGTGGAGGTGTTTGGCAGAGTAGTGGCGGTCGTACCATGCCTTGCCCCAGACTTTAGCCTCTGTAGAGAGCTTGTATTCGCCCACGAGGGTTGAGATTTGGCTGAGATCTTCGACTAACCGTTGGGCGATTTGCTTCATATTCTCCGGGACAAAATCACCTGGATAAGCCACGAGTTTATCTTTTTTGTCAGCATAGACAAACACACAGCGGGAAGTAAACCCTCCTCCGATCATGTATTCTGGGAAATTACCAGCGATCCAAGCGGGAGTCGTGCAGGCAATGAGATTGATCCAAGGGTTCTCGACGATGTCACAACCAGATCCCTTTGTTTTCTTCTCAAACGCCCCTTGCTTCCCATCCCACAGTGACACCAGGAGATCGACCATTTCCTTATCCTGAGGATTGAGTAGATTGCCAAACTCAGAAGATTCGATTGTGAGGGCCGACATCGCATGGAATTCTCCTTCGTATTCGTAGGAAATGGTGGCTTCGGCAAAGCCGGTTACGAGAGCTTGCCATGTCACGACATCGGGGCCGAACTTGATGTCAGGGACTTTTTTGAGAAGTGACATTCCGATGGTGGCAGTGGTTGACTTTGAGACGATCCCAGGTGGAGCCACGAGGATGATGTAGAAGTTAGGATACCAGCGGAAGTAGGCCATGTCGATCCAAACATGACGGCGAAGCGCTCCAGCGACTGTGGAAACAGCCGTCCAAAAGTGCATGTGAGGCGGGGCTTCGGAGAAGGCCGCATATTCCATGAAGGCCTTGATCCAGTTAGGATAGTGTCGTCTGCTCATTACCCGCAAGCTCCCCATGAAGTTTCACTCGTTACCAGACCAACTGGAATGATCAGAGGTTCATCATAAGGTAGCGGAACAGAACAGCAGTCAAGAATCTTTCCGACAGCTTCGTCTCGAAGTGATGTGGGGAACTGTCCGGCGAGAGAGTCGTGAACCTGAAGCAGAACTTGGATTTCGGGGTGCCGGTCATGGATATTCTTATAACCTCGGTTGATAAGGCAGGCAACGGAAGATTGAGGAATTGAAGCCACAGCTTGATTGAAGATGGTTCCCTCAATTCGATCGAAGAAGTAGTTTCGGTAGCCGAAGACGTTTTCAACATAGCGGTCAGATCTGACACGAGCGCATATGTCGTCTTGCCAAGATTTGATTTGAGGGAACTTTCCGTAATACCAGGCTTGAATCCGCTCAACCTCTGAAGCATTGAGGCCAATTCTCCCAGCGAGGCCGGAGGGTGTCCCGAGGTAATTTGTGCCATGGCAAAGGGCTTTGAATAGTTTGTAGCTGGGATGGTGCTTGTCAATTGTTGGGTCACGGTAGTATTCCTTGGCTACTTCAACGTAGGGCTTGAGACCTTCAGCAAACATGGCTTTCATCTCGGTGCAGTCGGATTCCCAGACTACGATGCGGAGATCAGCGCTGTCGAGGTCGATATCGAAGAAGGTTTTGTCAGGATCGGGGATGAAGAGTTTTCGAACATTAGGGAGGCCTGAGGCTTCATCACCTTTCGGAATGTTTTGCAGGTTCATCCCTGATCCGAAGGCGTTCTCGGAAGAAGAGAAGCGATAGGTTTCTGTTCCGGCGATATTGAAGGAACATCGCATACGTCGGTCTTCGTCAACAGGGGCTTCCAAAAATGTTGACCGAAAAACGCCAAGTGACCGGAGTTCTCTGATAACATCACATAGTGGGAGTAGCAAGGGTTCTCTGGCACTAATCCTCTCCAAGGCTGAGTCATCGGTGGTTGGGTTGCCGGTTTTTCGGGATATGACAGGCTTCTGAGCGAAGAGGCGAAAGAAGGTGTCTTGCATTTGCTTGGGGGACTTGATGTTGAGGGGGAAGCCAAGGACGGAGGCTAACCAATCTTCTCGGGTTTTGATGGCTTCGGCCAGTTCTCCTGAGAGCCTCCCTTTGGATTGGTTATCAACGCAGATGCCGGTAATCATGGTCTGAAGCACGGGGTAGAAGAGGGATTGCTGGAAGTCATGGACGGAACGGAGTTTGGGCCAAGTTGGGGCAAAAGCGTCGATCATAGATTGCTGGACTGTGTCGATTTCGAAGGTTCGGATGCAGTCGCGGCAGTTGTAAATCCAGAGTTGTTTCTCACCCAGTTTTGGGTCCCAGTTTTTGGACTCGTCTTTCCAATAGATGTGATGCTTTGAATACATCGCTGAGAGGAAGTCGAGCCCCTTCTGCATGGAAGAGAACATCGAGTGCTGGGCCAGCATGGTGTCACGGTGGAACCGAGGGATGAAGTTCAGATGCCGGTAGAAATACTGAGCGTCGTAGATAAAGTTCTGCCCTATGATCTGGGCATTCGGGTGTGTGAGGAGCTGGTAGAGGAGGAAAGTAAGATAGGCTTCTTCATCCTCGCGCCAGTAGTTGATGCGGGATTGCCAGTTAGGCATGGCGGCAACCACGGCTCGGATCTGGGGGATGCAGATGGCATTGGTTTCTGACCAAGCAATGCCGATGCAAGCCAAATGTCCCCCACGGGTTTCCACGTCAACGGCAAGCTTGGTTGGGGATACCCGCACTTGTCCAAGTAGGTCTTGGAGACACTTGGCCGCTTCGGGGAAGCTAGGTTCGGCGATAAAACATTCCACTGGGGGAAGGATTGGCTCGTTACTGCAAGCGAGGTTCCAAGCTTTCCGTATATCATGGATAGCGATGTTGCGCTCTTTCCAGAGCATTTGGATATAGGCAGGAGTATAAGTGGGAATGACATGGCAAGTATGGCCTCCTGGGGTTGTATATTCGAGGATTGAAGACCGCCAAGCCTTCACCCCCCACTTCCCTGTCAATGCGAAAAGAACTCCGTTACCGAGGCCCAGAATAATCTTAGGCTTGACCAACTCGATATCAGCCACAAGCCGAGAAAGCCCAGCCAGCACACAAGGCTTAACAAACTTATCATGCAGAGCTTTGTGATCGGGTATAATGTCCTTTTTGGCTTTGGCAACTTGGGATTCGAAGTTTTGCCCACAGCAAGGTTCCTTGATAAGAGCCGAGATGAAGCATTGGGAGCGGTTGGCTCCGGCTTCGGAGAGCATTCGATCGAACTCTCTGTCGTTGAGGATGGTTGTGGACTGGAGGTCACGGTAGGAGACGCATTCAGCCACGATCATCATTTGGGCATTGGCAGGGCCATAGGGTTGGAGCATGGGTGATCCTTAGGAGGGGAAGTGAAAGCAGATGTAGAGTAACATCAGACAAATGGCTGTGAGTCTCATAGCATAGCCGGTTCAGAGTCGAGGGCATTGAGACGGTTGACTGAGATACCGTAATATTCGGAATTTAGTTCAAGTCCCGTAGCATAGAGCTTAAGCCCGTGGGCCGCTGGGAAAATTGTCCCTGAGCCTGCGAAAGCATCGAGAACAGTGTCGCCGGGGCTGGTCGAACGCTTGAGCAGGTCGATGTAGAGTTCAACAGGCTTATTGGCTCCGTGGGTGAGATTCTCCTCGAGCTTGCAAGGGATAACGTCAGGGTAGATGCCAGTGACTTTTCGACCACCTTTAAGGGCATAGAGAATATATTCATGCTGTCTCCTAGGGCCTTGGTCGGGAAGGGGTACACGGCCAGAACCGAGTTTGTAGACGATGATAGGGGTGCGGAATACATACCAGCCAGCAGCTTGCATCTTGGCCTTGAGGAGGTGGAATTTATCGAAATCACAGAAGATGTAAGCATGGGCTTGAGGCTTTGCCACGCGGAAGGCCTCTGAGCAGAAGGCGTCCATGAGCTTATTCCAAGCTTCCGGACTATCATCATAATGATGCTCTGAATTAACCATTTTCCCCCCACCGTCTCCAAAGTTCTGGGCGTTCATCCCATAAGGTGGGTCAGTGAGGATAACGTCAAATTGATTGTCAGGGCTTTCGGCCATCCACTGCAGACAGTCAACGTGGAATAGCTTGTGTGCAGAGGAGTTATAAGAAACACCGACAGTTTCCGCCAGCCGTTGGTGTTTTTGCCGAGCTTCCTCACGTTTAAGGGCTTTGAAAGCTTCTTTTTCGTTCTTGGCTCCGGATACCAGAGGATTGGAGAGATGGTCGGCGAGGAGAATTGACTGGCGGTTTGTCGTGTAGTCAGCCGAAGCTTGACCACCGCTTTCTGATACTTCGCGGATCGTGTCCGCGATTGAGTGTGATTGGCCCACCATCTCGGCTTGAGCAGTACGCAGTCGATGGAGACGGGCAAGGGCTTCCGAGCGTTCCTGCCAAGTAAGATCTTGACGCTTGAGATTTTCATCGAGTTCGGCCTCTTCGGCTTCGAGGGGGGTTAGTTCGCCAAGGGTGACGATGGGGAGGTGATCGGGGGGGATTTGGAGGCCGTTGTGGCGCGTTCCGTCTCCGAGGAGCCAAATAGTCTCTAGGGCGCGCAATCGACGCTCGCCGGCCACAAGAACCGGCCCCTCGAGGGTTTCTCGCACAACAATCGGGTGGAGTAG
>Ga0302262_10001021_pt1 | contig 11848 bp, 9 predicted proteins | sample II_Fen_E3_4_FD_194557 | JGI IMG/M metagenome (GOLD analysis project Ga0302262, IMG submission 194557) | Peat permafrost microbial communities from Stordalen Mire near Abisko, Sweden - II_Fen_E3_4 | ecosystem: Environmental > Terrestrial > Soil > Wetlands > Permafrost | place: Sweden: Abisko...
ATGGCTATCGCGAGCCGATGGACCGCAAGGAATTCGGCCTCGTCAATCTGCGCACCGAAACTTATCAGGGCATGATCTACGCCACGTTCAACGACACGATCATGCCGCTGCTGGATTTCCTCGGCCCGGCGAAAAAGTGGATGGACCTGTTTATGAAGCAGGGCGCCGGCTTTGGCGTGCAGGTGCTGGGCGAGCACAAGTTTCGCTTTCCGGGCAACTGGAAGATCCAGCTAGAAAATACTACTGACGCCTATCACTTCCCGATCGTTCACAAGACCTTCCTCGACAGCCTTGATGAAGCGACGGAAAACATCTTTGATGTGATCGGCTCGGGCGGCTGGGTCGAAGATCTGGGTAACGGCCATAGCGTGATGGTGATGATCCCCGATCTCATCGATCTGGAGGAGAATCTCGACGCGCCGATTCCGGAACGCTTTGCCGATCTGGCCGCGGACTTGCGCGCTGAGGGGCATGAGGAAGCGCTGGTGCGCAAAATCGTGCGCGCGGTGGGGGGCACGGGGTTCAATCTCAACATGTTCCCCAATGTGGCCTGCTCGATGGCCTTCTTCCGCGTGCTGCGCCCAGTCAGCGTGGCGGAAACCGAGATCCAGCATGTGGCTATCGGCATGAAGGATGGCCCGGCCGCCGCCAACCAGGCGCGTTTGCGCCTGCACGAGCATTTCCAGGGCCCGATGGGTTTCGGCACGCCCGACGATGCCGAAGGCTGGGAACGCGTGCAGCGTGGGGCGCAGGCGGGCGATGATCTGTGGATCATGCTCAACCGTGGCACCGATGCCCCCGATGGCCGACCGGAACCGGGCCATAACGCGGGCGATGCATCGTCCGAGGTGGGGATGCGCGCGGCCTATCAACAGTGGAAAAGGATGATGATGGCATGAGCACCCAAACCCTGACCAGACCCGCCATCACGCTGGAGGAAGCCACCCGCTTCATCTGGGCCGAGGCCGATCTGCTCGACCGGCTGGATTACAAGCCCTGGCTCGCGCTGTGGACGGCCACGGGCCGCTACACCATCCCCACCGAGCGCGACGCGGTGGATTTCGACGCCGTGCTCAACGTGGTGCATGATGATGCCACCATGCGGGGTTTGCGGGTCAAACGCCTGATGTCGGGCTTTGCGATGAGCAGCGCGCCGCCCGCGCGCACGGTGCGCACCGTCTCGCGCTTTGTGGTGACGGGAGAGGGCGAGGGTTCGCTCAGCCTGCGCGCCGCGATGCTGCTAGGCGAATACAAGTATGAGCGCACCCGCGTGCTGGCCGCCGATGTCGATTACCATCTGGTGAGCGTAGAGGGCGCGATCCGGCTCGATCGCAAGGTGGTGCGCCTCGTCAATTGCGACGATTTCCTCCACGGCATCGGTTATCTATTGTGAGCGATACTGCGCTGGTCACGGGCGGCGGCAGCGGGCTGGGCGAGGCAATCGCGCGGGCGCTGCATGGCGCGGGATACCGCGTGGCGGTGAGCGATATTGACGACGCAAGGGCGCAGGCTGTGGCGCGCTCGCTCGACCCTGCGGGGGAAACCGCGCTGGGCTTTGCGCTGGATGTCACCGATGGCGCCGCGATCGAGGCGGTGGCCGAGGAGCTCACCCTCCGCTGGGGCGGGGCACAGGTGTTGGTGAACAATGCCGTGCTCACCCGCGCTGTGCCGGTGCTGGACATCACGCTGGATGATTGGGATCAGGTGATGGCCGTCAATGCGCGCGGCACCTTTGCCGCCAGCCAGATTTTCGGGCGGCGGATGAAGGCGGCGGGCTATGGGCGCATCGTGAACATGGCCAGCCTGGCCGGGCAGAATGGCGGCACTACCACCGGTGCGCATTACGCCGCCAGCAAGGGCGCGATCCTGACGCTGACCAAGGTATTTGCCCGCGATCTGGCGCCGTTTGGCATCACGGTCAACGCGATTGCCCCCGGCCCGATTGACAGCCCGATGGTGCGCGCTCTGGTGCCTGAGGAACGGATGCCGGGGATGCTGGCTGGCATTCCGGTGGGGCATTTGGGCGATGCGGCGTTCATTGCCGATATGGTGGTGCGAATGACCGCGCGCGATGCAGGCTTTGTGACGGGCGCGACGTGGGACATCAACGGCGGCCTGTTTATGCGATAGGTTGCCTAAAAACCTGAAAGCCCAGCGGAATCAACTAGCCGGGCCAAGGTGGGGAAAGAAACATGCGCGATCCGATCCGGCCTTATCCGCCCACCTTGCAAGAGGCGTTGGAGAATGGCCCGTTTACGCCCTTTCAGGCGCGCTGTGTGGCCATTGCCGTGCTGGCAGTGGTGCTGGACGGGTTTGATATTCAGGTGCTGGGTGTGGCGATGCCCGCTCTGATGAAAGGCTGGGGGCTGGACAAGGCTGCCTTTGTGCCGGTGATCGCGCTGGGCCTGTTGGCGATGAGCATCGGCACGGCGCTGTCGGGCTGGCTGGGCGACCGGATCGGGCGGAGGCCCTGCCTGATCGGCGCTATGGTGATCTTTGGGCTGGGCACGCTGGCGGCAGCGCAGACCACCGGCCTGCCTGGCTTTTTTGTCGCGCGGGTGCTGGCCTCGCTCGGACTGGGCGGGGCGGTGCCGGTGGCGGTGGCGATGCTGGCCGAGTTTACGCCCCGACGCCATCGCGGTCTGGCGGTGACGGCGGGGATGATCTGCACGCCGCTGGGCGGGTTGCTGGCGGGGCTGGTGGCGGCATGGGTGTTGCCCGGCCACGGCTGGCCAGCGCTGTTTGTGGTGGGCGGGGCCTTGCCTTTGGTGCTGGCGCTGGTGCTTGTGCTGGGGCTGCCGGAATCCCCCGCCTTTCTGGTGGCCAAGGGGCGGCAGGGCGATCTGGCCCGGTTGGCAGGCAGGCTGGGCGCCACGGTTGGTGTGATGGCGCGGGCAGGGGGCAGGGCCAAGAGCCAGTTTTCCGCGCTGTTTGGCGGCGGACTGACGGGCACGACCCTGCTGGTATGGGGCCTGTTTCTGGGCGGGCTGACAGCGGCTTATACCGCGTTCAACTGGCTGCCTACGCTGTTGGTGCGCACCGGTCATGCGATGGCCACAGGCAGTCTTGCGCTGGCGGCGTTCAATTTCGGCGGCATTCTGGGCACGGTGGTCGGGGCGCTGGTGATCGGGCGGCTGGGATCGCGGCTGGTGATCACCAGCTATGCGCTGGCCGGTGTGGCGGCGGCGGGGGCATCGGTGGCGGTGCTGGCCCATACGCAGCAGGCGGGCCTGATCGAGGCGGCCATGGCGGTCACCGGCTTTTGCATTGTGGGGGTGCAGACCATGCTGTTTGCGCTGGCCTCCCATGCCTATCCCGATCACCTGCGTGCGACCGGCGTTGGCGCGGCGCTGGGTGTGGGACGCCTTGGCGCGCTGGCCAGTTCCGCGATTGGCGCGGTGCTGGTGGGGCAGGGCAATCTGGGCTTTTTCGGTTTTCTTTCGGGCCTGATGGCGGTGGTCAGCGTGTTTTTGCTGCTGCTGGGGCCGCACATTCCCCCGCTTAGGCAAGGAGAGACAGCATGACCACGCAGGTTCTGGAGCAAACCACTCTGAGCGATACCGAGCGCAAGTTGCGTGTGGATCTGGCTAATTTCTATCATCTGGTCGAACATTTCGGCTGGAGCGAGATGATCTTCAACCATATCTCGGTGCGCCTGCCGGGGCGGGAGGCCTATCTGGTCAACCCGTTCGGCCTCAATTATTCCGAGATCACGCCTGACAATCTGCTGACCGTGGATGTGAATGGGGAGTTGATTGGCGAGGCGCCCTATCCGGCCAATCCGGCCGGCTTTGCCCTGCATGGCGTGATTCATATGAACCGCCATGACGTGGGCTGCGTGGCGCATACGCACACCAACGCGGTATCGGCCGTGGCGATGAAAGAGGCCGGTTTCGACCACAACAATTTCTATGGTGCGCAATTGCAGGGCCGCGTGGCCTATCACGATTTCGAAGGCATCACCCTGTTCGCCGATGAACGTCCGCGGATGTTGGCCAGTCTGGGCGACAAGCATGTGCTGGTGTTGCGCAACCACGGCATTGCCGTGTGCGAGCGCGATATCGCCACCACCTTCATGCTGCTGTGGATTACCCAGCGCGCGGCGGAAATTCAGTGCATGGCGGGCCAGATCCCCGGCCCGGATCGCCAGATCGGCGAGGCGGTGGCCGAGCGGTGCCGTACCAGCGCCGCCAAACTGACCGAGAGCGACCGTTTCGCGCAATTGCTGTTCGACAGCCAGGTGCGGGCCTTGCGGGCGCACAAGCCGGTGGAGTGGATGTGACGCATTTGCGCCGCCTCTATGCCGGGCATGATCCGGCGCGCGCTGTTTCCATCGCTGATTTGCGGGCGATGGCCATGGCGCGCCTGCCGGGCTTTGTGGCGGAATATCTGGAAGGCGGCGCGGAGGACGAACGCACGCTGGCAGCCAACCGGGCCAGCTTTGCTGCGCGTCGGTTTGCGCCACGGGTGTTGACCGGGGCTTTGCCTGCCTCGGGCATCACGCTGTTTGATCAGTCGGTTGCGCTGCCGCTGGTGGTGGCGCCCACAGGGTTTAATGGGCTTTATTGGCCGCAGGGCGATGTAGCGCTGGCGCGGGCGGCGGCCGGGGCGGGGGTGCCTTTTACCCAGAGCACCGTGTCTAATGCTGCCATTGAGGATGTGGCGACGGCAGGCGCGAACCACTGGTTCCAACTCTATGCCTTTCGTGACAGGGGCGCGAGTGCCGCGCTGTTGGCGCGGGCACGGGCGGCTGGGGCGCAGGTGCTGGTCGTTACCGTGGACGCCCAGCTTTATGGCAACCGAGAATGGAACCGCAGGCTTTACCGCGGCGAGAATACGTTGCGGTGGCGCGCGCTGCTTGATGGCGCGCTGCATCCTGGCTGGATGGCGCGGGTGTGGCGGCGGGGGATGCCTGGCTTTGCCAATCTCTATCCGTTTTTGCCTGCGGGGCAGACCGGCCTGCTGCCATCGGCTCGCTGGGTGAAGGCAGCGATTGATCCCGCGCTCGATTGGTCGGCGGTGGCCTGGGCGAGGGCGCATTGGGATGGGCCGCTGGTGGTGAAGGGCATTGGCCACCCTGATGATGCGGGTCGCGCCCTGGCCGAAGGGGCCGATGGCGTGGTGCTCTCCAACCATGGCGGGCGGCAGTTGGACGGCGCGGTGTCGGCGCTCGATCTGGTGGCGCCAGTGCGGGATCGACTGGGCGGGGGTTTTACGCTGCTGGTCGATGGCGGGGTGCGGCGCGGGGTGGATATTGCCACCGCGCGGGCGCTGGGGGCCGATGCGGTGCTGGCCGGGCGGGCGGTGCTCTATGGTCTGGCGGCGGCGGGGCAGGCGGGCGCGGCGCGGGCCTTGGCCATTCTCGCCGAGGAATATGCTCTGGCACAGGGTTTGATAGCCGGTGGCTCGTTGTGGCCTTTGCAAGATAATTTCAGAGATCCATCAGTATCGCTCGTCAAGTAAGTTCTTGGGGTGATGTAAAGTAGCAGTAAAAAATTCAATTGATGCGGAGAGGTTTTCCGCAGTGCTTTTGTTCGCCTTATAGGCATTAACAAATTATGGCATAAACTACGCCAAACTGCTTATGCTTCCGAATAATAACTTGTCCTCTTTGCATTGCCTGAATTATCACTTGAAAAATACTGTAGTTGGTGAGCGGTCCCGAGGGAAGGGTCTGTTTCGTACACTCAGGTGGGGAAATGACGATGGTGCAGGATGCGTTTGCCCATGTGGATAGGGTGCCATGATGGGCGTTGCGAAGGCCTTGTCTGATGCGCGCCGGGCGGGGCGGGGGCTGGACGCGTGGCCAGGCGCGATGCCTGGAACGCTGGCTGAGGCCTATCAGGTGCAGGCCGACGCTCAGCGAGCGTGGGGCGCCCCTCTCGGGGGTGTCAAGGTAGGCCGGGTGCTGGGCGAATGGGCCGAACGTCTGGGGGTGGATCGTTTCACTGGCCCGATCGGCCAGAATAGCATCTGCCGCGTAGCCGCAGGGGAGGTCGCCCCATTTCCGGTCATCGTCGGGGGCACGGCTCTGCTCGAATGCGAGGTGATCGCGGTGCTGGGGGCGGATGTGCCGGATCTCGCGGGGCAGGCGGTTCAGCCCGATCAGGCCCGCGCGCTGGTCGAGCGGTTGCATATCGGAATCGAGATCGCCGGATGCCCTATCGCCAATATCAACGCGCTGGGGCCGCTGGCCTCGATCGCTTGTTTCGGCAACAATAATGGCGCGCTGCTGGGGCCGGCGCTTACGGATTGGCAGGTGCTGGATCGTCAACCTGTGGCCTGTGTGGCGCGCATTGATGGCGCAACGGTGGGGCAGGGCGATAGCAGTCGCCTGCCCGGCGGGATATGGGCAGCGGTGGCGTTTGCCTGTACCCAGGCCGCGCGGAATGGCCAGCCCTTGCGCGCGGGCGACATCATTTGCACCGGGGCACTGACCGGTATGCATCCCATCGCGGTGGGGCAGCGGGCCGAAGCGGATTTCGGGCCTCTGGGCGTTGTGCGCTGCGAGGCGCGCATGGGAAAACTGGATATCCTGATCGTTGGCGGAGGGCATGCGGGAGCGCAATGCGCGATAGCCTTGCGGCAGGGTGGTTTTGCTGGAAGCGTGGCGATTGTCGGACGCGAGACGGAGCCGCCCTATGAGCGCCCGCCGCTGTCCAAAGATTATTTCGCGCGGGAAAAGACGTTCGACCGCCTGTATATCCGCCCGCCCTCCTTTTGGGACGAGAAGGATGTGCGGCTGATCCTAGGCACAGAGGTTGTGGCGCTGGACTCCGCCGCGCATGTGGCGAGGCTGTCGGATGGCCAGGCGGTGGAGTATGGGCGGCTGGTGTGGGCCGCTGGTGGTGATCCGCGACGCCTGTCCTGCGATGGCGCGGATCTGGGGCATGTGCATGGCGTGCGCAATCGGGCCGATGCCGATGCGCTGATGGCGCTGGTGGATGCGGGCGCGCAGGATTTCGTGGTGATCGGCGGCGGCTATATCGGGCTGGAGGCGGCCGCTGTGCTGGCCAAGCTGGGCCGCAAGGTAACGCTGCTGGAGGCGGCGCCGCGCGTGTTGGCGCGGGTGGCTGGGCCGGAACTTTCGGCCTTTTACGAAGCCGAGCATCGCGCGCATGGCGTGGATCTGCGCACCGGCGTGGCGGTCGCGCGGTTGATGGGCGAGGGAAACGTATCCGGGGTCGAACTGGCCACCGGAGAGGTGATCCGGGCCGATGCGGTGATCGTGGGCATCGGGATCATCCCCGCCGTGGCGCCGCTGCTGGTGGCCGGGGCTGCGGGCGCGAACGGGGTGGATGTGGACGAGTTTTGTCGCACGTCGCTGCCTGATGTGTTCGCCATCGGTGATTGCGCGGCCTTTGCCTGCGACTTTGCCGAGGGCGCGGTGATGCGCGTGGAATCGGTGCAAAACGCCAATGATCAGGCGGGCTGCGTAGCCAAATTCATCCTTGGCGAGGCCAAGCCTTACCACGCTTTCCCGTGGTTCTGGTCGAACCAGTATGACCTGCGTCTGCAAACGGCGGGCCTGTCGGTGGGTTATGACCACAGCGTCCTGCGCGGCGATGTCGCGGCGCGCTCGTTCAGTGTGGCCTATCTGAAGGATGGCCGCATGATCGCGATCGATTGCGTGAATAGCGTCAAGGATTACGTGGCTGGCCGCAAGCTGATCGAGGCGGGCGCAAGGCCAGATCCCGTGGATCTAGCCGATGCCGGGGTGCCGCTCAAGGAACTATTCAAAAAATAAATAATAAAAAACTCATTCAAGGGTGAGGGGTGTTCGATCTCTTTTATAAGGTGGTGAGACTATCATGAGGACAATTTATTTTGGACGGTTGCTCGCCAGTGCGAGCTTTTGTTCCTTCGCCCTTGGCTGCATGGCCGCGCCGACGCTGGCTGCGGAAGCTCCGCCCAGTGCCGAACCGTTGCAGGGTGTGGGCGACATTGTCGTCACCGCGCGCAAGAAGCAGGAATCGAGCAACAGCGTCGGCATGTCGATCAATGCGCTGACCGGCGATATGCTGACCAAACAGGGGATCACCAACACCGCCGACCTTGTGAAGGCTGTGCCCGGCTTCAACTATACGCGCAGCACCTATGGCGCGCCGGTCTACACGCTGCGCGGGGTTGGCTTTAATGAGACGACGCTGGCCGCCGCGCCGCCGGTTTCGGTTTATGTCGATGAAGTGCCGCTGCCCTATTCGATCATGTCGCAAGGCGCCGCGCTTGATGTGCAGCGGGTGGAGGTGCTGAAAGGTCCGCAGGGCACTTTGTTTGGCCAGAATTCCACCGGCGGCGCGATCAACTATATCGCAGCCAAGCCGACCAAGACGTTGGACGCTGGCGCCAATTTCACCTTTGGCCGCTATAATCAGACCATCACCAGCGGCTTTATCAGCGGGCCGATCACCAACAACCTGAGCGGCCGTATCGCAGTGCGCCATGAATCGGGCGAGGGCTGGCAATATAGCGCCTCGCGCCCCAGCGACCGGATAGGGGGCACGGATCGCACGCAGGGCCGCATCCTGCTCGATTGGGATGCTAGCGACAAGCTGAGCTTTGAGCTCAACCTCAATGGTTGGCTCGACCGTTCCACCCCGCAGGCGGGGCAATATGTGGGGCTGGTCAGCACCAGGGCGCCTGCCGATGTGAAGGCATCGGCCACCACGGCGGGCAATGCCAATATCGCCGATTGGGATCCGAACAGCCATTTCTACACGCATGATGCCTTTTTCCAGGTGGCGCTGCGCACGAATTACAAGCTGGGCGATGATCTCGATCTGACCTCTATCAGCGCCTATCAGGAACTGAACCGCGACACGGTGGTGGATGCCGATGGCCTGCCGGTGCAGAATTTTTCGGCAGCCAGCAAGGGCTATATCCGCAGCTTTTCGCAGGAAGTGCGTCTGGCCGGGAAATATGGCGACAGGGTCAGTTGGGTCGTGGGCGGCAATTATCAGAACGATGCCACCTATGACACGTTCTCGCCCATTGCGGCGGATTCCAGCTTTCCCTTTGATGCCGCCACCGCGATGGGTCGCAACAAGGTGAACACCTATGCCGGCTTTGCCAATGCGGATTGGAAACCGCTGAACAATCTGACGCTGACCGGCGGCCTGCGCTATACGTATCAGTATCGCGACTATGTTGGTTGCCTGTATGACTCAGGCGCGGGGGATCTGTCGGCGGTGGTGGCCGCCACATCGACGAGGCTCAGCGGATCAACCACTACGCTGGCGCAGGGGGCCTGTGTGACCATCGCTTCGGGCAGCTACAAGCCGGGGACTTATGCCGATTCGCTCGATCAGGGCAATCTGTCGTGGAAGGCGGGCGCGAACTGGGAGGTTGGCGCACACAAGATGCTCTATGCCAATATCAGCAAGGGCTACAAGAGCGGCGTGTTCATCACCACAGGTGCGACCTTTGCCGCGCAATTGGCCCCGGCTAATCAGGAATCGGTGCTGGCGTATGAGGCCGGGTTCAAGCTCTCGCTGCTCAACCGCAAGTTGCAGGTGAATGGCGCGGCATTCTATTACGATTATCGCGACAAGCAGATCCGTGGGCGTATTATCGATCCGGTGCTGGGCGGGCTCAACCGCCTGATCAACATTCCCAAGAGCCGGATTGCGGGCGGCGAAATCCAGATGGTATGGGAACCGGTCAAGGGCCTGACCATCAATGGCGGGGCGACTTATATCGGGTCCAGGATCCTGGGCAGTTTCAGCAATTACACCCCGTCCGGCACGGCCATGGTGATGAGCGGCGAGGCCTTCCCGCTGACACCCAAGTGGCAACTGACGGGTGATATTGGCTATGATCAACCGATTAATACCCGCTGGAACGGTTTTGCCGGGGTGTCGGCTACCTATCAAAGCGATACCAATTCCGCGCTGGGCGCGCAGCCTCTGTATGGCGTGAAGGCCTATGCGATGGTTGATCTTCGCGCGGGGATCCACACCGTCGATGATCGCTGGCGGATCAGTGGCTGGATCCGCAACCTTAACAATGCCTATTACTGGACCAACGTCTCCTATAATGGGCCGGACGTGGCCATTCGTTACGCTGGTATGCCGCGCACCTTTGGTGTAAGCGCCGCTTGGCGTTTTCAATAAGGTTGATGGCCCTGTGTGCTGCACACAGGGCCATGTTCCCCTCCGGGCGATCTTGCGTCAGAAGCGCTATGCCGTTTGGGTAACACACAAAAGTGCGGGAGACGGGCCGGTGGGGCCGCCGTCGGATAGTGGTCTGGAATGTATAAAGAACCGATGGTGCGCTTCGAAGACCATTTGAGCCTGTTCAGCCGCCAGAACTGGCCGTTCTACTGGCTGTCGCAGGTCGTGGGGCGGTATCAGGAACAGATTGAGCCGCGCCTCAAGGACATGAATCTCGACATTTCGCGCTGGCGCGTTCTGGGCACGTTGAGCGAGGGCGCGCGGTTCAGCGTCAGCGATCTGGCCGAGCAGGCGATCGTCAAACTGCCCACGATGATGAAAATTGTTCAGCGGATGCAGGCCGATGGTCTGGTTACGCTCACCCCCAAGGAAACCGACGGGCGGGTGACCGAAGTGGCGCTGACATCCAAGGGGCTGAGCGCGCGCGAGGAGGCGCTGGCCGTTGTGATGGATCTGCATGATCGCACCTTCAGCCAGTTCACCAAGGACGAGATGGGCCAGTTGAATGCCACCTTGGCGCGGATCTTTGCGGCGCTGCGCCCCTGAGGCAAGTGGACCATTTTTATCCCGCGCTTTACAGGTCCTGATCTCGAAGAAAAATCGTCAAAGCAATGCCCTCCAATCTTGCTTGGATCCCATGCATTTTGCGGGTTGCGCCAGGCAATACCTTCCAGCAGGCAGGCCAATGCAGAGGCTGAAATCGGCCCCCCCCCCGATCATCGCTTTCATCCACAAAGCCGCAAGCTATTGCTGTGAATAATGAATTTCTAAAATCTAATCTCAGGCTATACAATATGATGGTTGAAAAGCTTGACCGCCACCCATGCGGAACATGCCGACCGGCGAAGGGGGGCAGAGCGCGATAGTGCACGAACAGGGCATTCTCGCTCATCGGCGGTGACCGCCAGCAGGCGCGAGGCCAGCTTGGTGATCGGACAGCCCTTGAGCGCCGTGTCGGCCTCTAACAAGGCCCGCGCCTCCTTGATCGAGGTGAGCGCGGGATCGTTGCGCTTGATCAGCGGTGCGAGCGCCTTGCGCACGATAGCTGCAGGATCCGTCTCGGCCATGCCCGAGGCTGTCGCCAGCACAAACACATCCGACATGCGCGGGCGTGATCTTGGCGATGGGCAGGTGGCCGATCTGTGGGAAGGCCTCGTCGATCAGGCTGTTCAGCATATTGCTAGCATGGCCCACAGACCAACTCGGCTGCTTCTGCTTGTGCCAAGCCCGCGCAAACGATTCGAAGGTGGCTTCTGCCTGCTGCATTTTGACACGCGCCGGGTCGAAGCCATTGCGCAGCTCCCGCGCGGCAGCTGCGCGATACTTCCACCGCCACGATCGCACCCTGGTGGTCGAGACGAACAGATACAGCCCATGCGCATCGCTGAGAATCGGATACCCCAAAACCGTTTTCGCCAATCCCCCAGACATACCCCCAAACTGTTCGGGATAGGCTGGTGTCAATAGGCAACGGTTGGGCATGCTGATGCGTGGAAATCCGCCGATCAGCAAGTAATTCTGCTATGGGGTGGGAAACCCTGAAAAGGGGAAGTGGTGCCTGGGGACGGGATCGAACCGCCGACACCGTGATTTTCAGTCACGTGCTCTACCAACTGAGCTACCCAGGCATCGCTGTTTTGGTGGCCGTTTTTGGTGGCTACCAGCGTTTGGTCGGG
>Ga0302262_10001024_pt1 | contig 11819 bp, 9 predicted proteins | sample II_Fen_E3_4_FD_194557 | JGI IMG/M metagenome (GOLD analysis project Ga0302262, IMG submission 194557) | Peat permafrost microbial communities from Stordalen Mire near Abisko, Sweden - II_Fen_E3_4 | ecosystem: Environmental > Terrestrial > Soil > Wetlands > Permafrost | place: Sweden: Abisko...
GCGTGGGAGCGAGCTTGCTCGCGAAAACTCTCTAATAGCCGCCAAATAGGTGACAGATGTGCTGGACCTTTCGCGAGCAAGCTCGCTCCCACAAAAATGCATAACGACCACAAACATCGTCATATCGCACAAAAACCCTGCATAACGACGACACTTTGCGTCTTATTAACGTGCCAGCCCTTGACTAGACTGTGGCCTTTCGCGTCCTCGCCGAACAAGGTCTGTCATGAACAACAATCGCCACCCCGCCGACGGTAAAAAACCCATCACTATCTTTGGCCCGGACTTTCCGTTTGCTTTCGATGACTGGATCGAGCATCCGGCCGGGCTGGGTTGCATTCCCGCCGAACAGCATGGCGCGGAAGTGGCGATTATCGGTGCCGGGATCGCCGGCCTGGTCGCGGCCTACGAGCTGATGAAGCTGGGCCTCAAGCCGGTGGTTTATGAAGCCTCGAAGCTGGGCGGGCGTTTGCGCTCCCAGGCCTTCGAAGGCGCGGACGGCGTGATTGCCGAGCTCGGCGGCATGCGCTTCCCGGTATCGTCCACGGCCTTCTATCACTACGTCGATAAGCTGGGCCTTGAGTCCAAGCCCTTCCCCAACCCGCTGACGCCCGCTTCGGGCAGCACGGTTATCGATCTGGAAGGCTCGACCTACTACGCCCAATCCATCGCCGACCTGCCCGCGTTGTTCCAGGAAGTCGCCGACGCCTGGGCCGACGCCCTCGAAGCCGGTTCGCAATTCGCCGCTATCCAGCAGGCCATCCGCGACCGCGACGTGCCGCGCCTGAAAGAACTCTGGAATACCCTGGTGCCGCTGTGGGATGACCGCACCTTCTACGACTTCGTCGCCACCTCGAAAGCCTTCGCCAAGCTCTCTTTCGCCCACCGCGAAGTGTTCGGCCAGGTCGGTTTCGGCACCGGCGGCTGGGACTCGGACTTCCCCAACTCGATGCTGGAAATCTTCCGCGTGGTCATGACCAACTGCGACGACCACCAGCACTTGATTGTCGGCGGTGTCGAGCAAGTGCCGCAGGGTATCTGGCGCCATGTGCCGGAGCGCTGCGCGCACTGGCCGCAAGGCACCAGCCTGTCGTCGCTGCATCGCGGCGCGCCGCGCGCCGGGGCCAAGCGTATTGCCCGCAGCGAGGACGGGCGCTTCGCCGTGACCGATGACTGGGGTAATGTCGGCCATTACGCCGCCGTACTCACCACTTGTCAGAGCTGGCTGCTGACCACCCAGATCGACTGCGAGGAATCGCTGTTCTCGCAAAAAATGTGGATGGCCCTGGACCGCACCCGCTACATGCAATCGTCGAAGACCTTCGTCATGGTCGACCGCCCGTTCTGGAAGGACAAAGACCCGCAGACCGGCCGCGACCTGATGAGCATGACCCTCACCGACCGCCTGACCCGTGGCACCTATCTGTTCGACAACGGCGACGACAAGCCGGGGGTGATCTGCCTGTCCTATTCGTGGATGAGCGATGCCCTGAAGATGCTGCCGCAGCCCACCGACAAGCGGGTCAAGCTGGCACTGGATGCATTGAAAAAGATCTACCCGAAAGTCGATATCGCCGCGCACATCATTGGCGACCCGATTACCGTGTCGTGGGAAGCCGATCCGTATTTCCTCGGCGCATTCAAAGGTGCGCTGCCGGGTCATTACCGCTATAACCAGCGGATGTACGCGCACTTCATGCAACAGGATATGCCCGCCGAGCAGCGCGGGATTTTTATCGCTGGCGACGATGTCTCGTGGACGCCGGCCTGGGTCGAAGGCGCGGTACAGACCTCGCTCAACGCGGTGTGGGGAATCATGACCCACTTCGGTGGCAAGACCCACGCCGAGAACCCCGGCCCCGGCGATGTGTTTGCCGAGATCGGCCCGATTGCCCTGCCCGACTGACCGGAGCCCGTCGCCATGCGTATCGCCCTGTACCAATGCCCGCCCCTGCCGCTGGATGTCGACGGCAACCTGCAGCGCCTGGCCCGGCAGGCACACCTCGCCGCGCAGCAGGGCGCCGAATTGCTGGTGTGCCCGGAGATGTTCCTCACCGGCTACAACATCGGCGCCGAGGCCGCGCGTGATCTGGCACAGTTGCGCGACGGCCCGGCCGCCAGCCAGATTGCCGCCCTGGCCCAGGCCAACGGTATTGCGATCCTCTACGGCTACCCCGAGCGGCATGAAGGCCAGGTCTATAACGCCGTGCAGTTGCTCGATGCCAAGGGCAACGCGCTGGGCAATTACCGCAAGACCCATTTGTACGGCGAGCTGGACCGCTCGATGTTCAGCGCCGGGGATGCTGACTGCCCGTTGCTGGAGCTGAATGGCTGGCGCCTGGGCCTGCTGATTTGCTACGACGTCGAGTTCCCGGAAAACACCCGACGCCTGGCCCTGGCCGGCGCCGAAGTGATTCTGGTGCCGACCGCCAACATGGCGCCCTACGATTTCGTCGCCGAGGTGACGGTGCGGGCGCGGGCTTTCGAGAACCAGTGCTACGTCGCCTACGCCAACTACTGTGGCAGCGAGGGGCTGATTCACTATTGCGGCCTGAGCAGCCTCTGCGCGCCGGATGGCAGCCGCATCGCCCTGGCCGCGCAAGACGAAGTGCTGATCCTTGGCACCCTGGATCGGCAATTGCTCGACGACTCCCGGGCGATCAACACTTACTTCGCTGACCGGCGGGTCGAGTTGTATTCGAGCCTGACCGACGACTAGCATGGGCGTTCATTCCCTTGTCGGCCCACGCCTGATATGGACGCCACCGAACAACTGACCCTGGCCAACGGCCTGCGCGTGGTGCTGTGCCATGCCGCGCGCCTGAAGCGCAGTGCGGCGTCGCTGCGGGTGGCCGTGGGCAGCCATGATGCGCCTGCGGCGTGGCCGGGTTTGGCGCACTTTCTGGAGCATCTGTTTTTTCTCGGCACGCAACGCTTCCCCGCTGCGGACAACCTGATGAGCTTCGTCCAGCGCCAGGGCGGGCAGGTCAATGCCAGCACCCGCGAACGCTGCACGGATTTTTTCTTCGAGCTACCACCAAACGGATTCGCCGACGGCCTGGAGCGCCTGTGCGACATGCTCGCCCATCCGCGCATGGCCATCACCGAGCAACTGCGTGAGCGCGAAGTACTGCATGCCGAGTTCATCGCCTGGTCGCGGGATACAGCACAACAACTGCCACTTTCCGAGCTTTCGCCCCGGCACCCGTTGCGCGGCTTTCATGCCGGCAATCGCTACAGCCTGCCCGTGCCGAGCACTGCGTTTCAGCAGGGCCTGGAGGATTTTTATCGACGCTTCTATCAGGCCGGGCAGATGCGCCTGTGCCTTGCCGGGCCTCAGCCACTGGACGAGCTACGAGCAATGGCGTTGAGCTGTGGCGGGTTGTTTGCTCAGGGCGTGAAGGTTGCCCAGCTCCCGCCACCGCCTTTGTTCGATCAGCCATCAACGACGCCGCTGTTGTTTGGCTGTGAAGGGCTGCCGGAAAAGACTGATGAGGCTGTAGCTTTTCTGTGTGGCTGGCTGGATGAGGCCAAGGTGCTTTATCAGTTTGCGGGGCAGGTGCTGCTCAGGATTGAGTGTGTGGCTGATGGCCCCTTCGCGAATAAATTCGCTCCCACAAGCTGCACTGACCATCCTGTGGGAGCGGCTTCAGCCGCGAAAAGGCCAAAGATATTCCCCAGCTGGCTAGCCTTCTTCAAAGCTAACTGGCCCGCCCTGCGTCACGAATACAACCTGCGCCAGCAACGCCGCCTGCAGACCTGCGGCGCGCTGGAGCTGGCCCATCAGCATGCCCGCGAGCTGCCCGGCGGGCTGTCCGACCAAGGTGCGCTGGCGCTGTCGGCGCTGATCGCGCAACTGCACGTGCGTGCCCCGGCTACGCCCATCGCCTGGCAATTGCCGACGGCCAATCCGTTTCTCGCGGTGCCATCCAACGCGGCTGAACACGCGGCATGGTTTCTACGCTGGCAACTGCCAACGGCACAACCAAGGCTCTGGCAGCAACTCGATGACCGCCTTCGCGAGCTGATCGGCAAGGCTCGCGAAGCCGGGGTCGATCTGGCATTCAGCGCCTATGACGTGTATTGGCAACTGAGCCTGACCGGGCTGGCCGCGCCGATGTCCGCGATTGTCGAAGAGGCACTGCGGCGCCTGGCCGACCCGGCGCCGACAAGCGACCACTCATCGGTCGACGCCCCGCCATTGACGCCGATCCGCCAATTGCTCAAGCGCTTGCCTGATTACAACCTGCCCGCGTACCCGGCCCAGACCGACGACCTTGCCGCGCTCTGGGATAGCGCGCGCTGGATCGCTTTCGGCCAGGGCTTGCCGCTTGCCGCCGTTCCCGGCACCCCGGCGCCATATACCGTGCCGCCGGCAATCGCCCGCGGTCGCCACTGGCATGTAGAGCCCTGCGCCTCGACAGAACACGCCCTGCTGCTGTTCTGCCCGACGCCGAGCCTGTCCCTGGCCGACGAGGCCGCCTGGCGCTTGCTCGCTCATCTGGCCCAGGCGCCTTTCTATCAACGGCTGCGGGTCGAGTTGCAATTGGGTTACGCCGTCTTCAGTGGCATACGCCAGCTCAACGGTCAGACCGGCTGGCTGTTTGGCGTGCAATCGCCGGACACATCGGTCGCAGGACTGGCAGAACATATCGAAGGCTTTATCGGCCAATTGCCGCAGTTGATTGCCGTCGCCGATTTGCATACTCAGATCAACGCCCTGGCCGCACAGTTCGAGCCCGATGCCCTGGACCCTGCCCAGGCCGCCCAGTTGCGCTGGCAGGCCCATCTGGCCGGACATGGCGATGATTATTTCAGCGCATTGCGCAACGCCCTCGGCCAACTGGACGCCACGGCCCTGCAACGGGCGGCCAGCGCCCTTAAAGAAACATTCATATACATCACCACTCAACGTCCTGAACGTTTACCGACACCGCTGGACTAACCTCTGTAGTGCCTATTGCGGCATTGACCCGGAGGAAAAACGCTTATGTGGACCAAACCGACCTACACCGACCTGCGCATCGGCTTTGAAGTCACCATGTACTTCGCCAACCGCTGAGCGCAATGCGACACGAAGCCTCGGTTCGCCGGGGCTTTTTCATGGCGGGCCCTTCCCGGCTAAAGCCGGTCCCACAAGACGGATCTTCGATTCCATGCATATCCAGATTCTCGGTTCGGCCGCCGGCGGTGGGTTCCCACAATGGAACTGCAACTGTGCCAACTGCGCAGGCCTGCGTGACGGCAGCCTGAATGCCAAGGCGCGCACCCAGTCGTCCATCGCCCTGTCCGATGACGGTGTGAACTGGGTGCTGTGTAACGCTTCCCCGGATATTCGCGCGCAACTGCAAGGTTTTGCACCGATGCAACCGGGACGCGCGCTGCGCGATACCGGCATTGCCGCGATCATCCTGATGGACAGCCAGATCGACCACACCACCGGCTTGCTCAGCCTGCGCGAAGGTTGCCCGCATCAGGTCTGGTGTACCGCTATGGTCCACGAAGACCTCAGCACCGGCTTCCCGCTGTTCGAGATGCTCAAGCACTGGAATGGCGGCCTGGCCTGGAATCGCATCGCGCTGCACGGCAGCTTCGTCATCCCCGCCTGCCCGAACCTGCGCTTCACCCCGTTGCCATTGCGCAGCGCCGCGCCGCCTTATTCGCCGCACCGCTGCGACCCGCACCCGGGCGACAACATCGGCCTGATCGTCGAAGACCTGAAGACCGCTGGCCGGCTGTTCTATGCCCCCGGCCTGGGCCAGGTCGACGATGCCCTGATGACACAGATGCAATCGACCGATTGCCTGCTGGTGGACGGCACCCTGTGGGACGACAACGAAATGCAGCAGCGCGGCGTCGGCACCCGCACCGGCCGGGAAATGGGCCACCTGGCGCAGAACGGCGAGGGCGGCATGCTCGACGTGCTGGCGCAACTGCCGCGGCAACGCAAAGTGCTCATCCACATCAACAACACCAACCCGATCCTCGACGAAGACTCACCACAGCGCGCCGAACTCGACCGCCGCGAGATTGAAGTGGCGTTTGATGGCATGGGTATCGAGTTGTAACCGATCAAGCTACCAACACAAAACCCGTAGGACCGGCTTTAGCCGGGAAAGCGCCCTCGCGGCTAAAGCCGCTCCTACGGGTTGTATCCCAGTCAATAGGTAACGATTTATGAGCGAACACCCAGCACTGTCTCCCGCCGAATTTGAACGGGCCTTGCGCGCCAAAGGCGCGTACTACCATATCCATCACCCCTACCACGTGGCGATGTACGAAGGCCGGGCTACCCGCGAGCAGATTCAGGGCTGGGTCGCCAACCGCTTTTACTATCAGGTGAACATCCCGCTCAAGGACGCCGCGATCCTGGCCAACTGCCCTGACCGCGAGGTTCGGCGCGAGTGGATTCAGCGCATGATCGACCACGATGGCGCCCCCGGCGAAGACGGCGGTATCGAAGCCTGGCTGCGTCTGGGCCAGGCGGTCGGCCTCGACCCGGATCAGCTGCGCTCCCAGGAGCTGGTGCTGCCCGGCGTGCGCTTCGCGGTCGATGCCTACGTCAACTTCGCCCGTCGCGCCAGCTGGCAGGAAGCCGCCAGCAGCTCGCTGACCGAACTCTTCGCGCCGCTGATCCACCAGTCGCGCCTGGACAGCTGGCCGCAGCATTACCCATGGATCGACCCCACCGGCTACGAGTATTTTCGTACTCGTCTGGGCCAGGCGCGGCGCGATGTCGAGCACGGCATGGCGATTACCCTGGCGCACTACACCAGCCATGCAAGCCAGCAGCGCATGCTGGAAATCCTCCAGTTCAAACTGGATATTTTGTGGAGCATGCTGGACGCCATGAGCATGGCCTATGAGCTGCACCGGCCGCCCTATCACAGCGTCACCGATCAACGGGTCTGGCATCGGGGAATCGCCCTATGAGCTTTGATCGCAAGCAAATTCCGGCCTGGCGCCGGGGTTATCGCTTCCAGTTCGAACCGGCGCAGAACGGTCATGTGCTGCTCTACCCCGAAGGCATGATCAAGCTCAACGAAAGCGCTGCCGCCATCGGCGGGTTGATCGATGGCCAGCGCTCGGTCGCGGCGATCATTGCCGCGCTGGAAACACAATTCCCCGACGCGCCCGAACTTGGCGAGGACGTCGAGCAATTCATGGAGGTCGCCCGTGCTGAACACTGGCTCGAACTTGCCTGAGCTGCCGACCAAACCCGCCATCGGCCTGCCATTGTGGCTATTGGCCGAGCTGACCTACCGCTGCCCGCTGCAATGCCCGTATTGCTCCAATCCGCTGGACTTCGCCCAACAAGGGCAGGAGTTGAGCACCGAGCAATGGTTCAAGGTCATGGCCGAAGCACGACAGATGGGCGCCGCCCAGATCGGCTTTTCCGGCGGCGAGCCATTGGTCCGCCAGGACCTCGCGCAGCTGATCCGCGAAGCCCGCCGCCTGGGCTACTACACCAACCTGATCACCTCCGGCATCGGCCTGACCGAACAGAAGATCATCGACTTCAAGGAAGCCGGGCTGGACCATATCCAGATCAGTTTCCAGGCCAGCGACGAGCACGTGAACAACATGCTCGCCGGGTCAAAAAAGGCCTTCGCCCACAAGCTGGAAATGGCCCGCGCGGTAAAAAAGCACGGCTACCCGATGGTCCTTAACTTCGTTACCCATCGGCATAACATCGACCGCATCGATCGCATCATCGAGCTGTGCCTGGCGCTGGAAGCAGATTTTGTCGAGCTGGCCACGTGTCAGTTCTACGGTTGGGCCTATCTGAATCGGGTCGGCCTGTTGCCGACCAAGGCGCAACTGGTCCGCGCCGAACGTATCACCAACGAATATCGCGCCAGGCTCGCGGCAGAAAACCATCCATGCAAGCTGATTTTCGTCACCCCCGACTATTACGAAGAACGCCCCAAAGCCTGCATGAACGGCTGGGGCAAGCTGTTCTTCACCGTGACCCCGGACGGCACCGCCCTGCCGTGTCATGGCGCGCGGCAGATGCCGATCGAGTTCCCCAATGTGCGCGAGCACAGCCTGCAACACATCTGGTACGACTCGTTCGGTTTCAATCGCTTCCGTGGCTACGACTGGATGCCAGAGCCTTGCCGCTCCTGCGATGAGAAAGAAAAGGACTTCGGCGGCTGCCGTTGCCAGGCGTTCATGTTGACCGGGGATGCGGCAAAGGCTGATCCCGTATGCGGGAAATCCTTAGATCATGGATTGATCATTCAAGCTCGCGAAGAAGCCGAGTATGCTAGCCAAAAAATAGACGAGATGGCATTTCGGAATGACAGAAACTCACGCCTCATCGCTAAATCCTGACACCCTCACTGCCGCCCAGGCCGTCGCAGCGGGCGTGGATTTCGCGGAACTGGAAGTCAGCCCGGCCGGCCTGTTCTGGAACGAATATCGCCCCACCGAAGGCACCAGCCGCATCTGGCGCTGGTTCGAGGGCGCGATCACCTGCCTGACACCGGCCCCATTCAGTGTGCGCAGCCGGGTCTACGAGTACGGCGGCGGCGCCTTCTGTCTGGCCGAGGACGCGGTCATCTTCGTCAACGAAAGCGACCAGCAGATCTATCGCCAGTCCTTTGAGGACGGCGAACCCAAACCCATCACCCGTGGCAAGAAACGCTACGGCGATCTGTTCTTCGCCAACGGTCTGGTGCTGGCGGTCGAGGAAGACAAGGACATTCACCTGCTGGTGTCCATCGACATCACCGATGGCAGGCGCCTGGTCCTGGCCAGAGGCGCGGACTTCTATGCCTCGCCAACCTTAAGCCCGGATGGTCAGCGGTTGGCCTGGGTCGAATGGCACAAACCGCATCAGCCTTGGACCAGTACGCTGTTGATGGTCGCCAAACGCCTGGAGACGGGTGGCTGGTCCGAGCCGCGCTGCCTGGCGGGCGAACGCGATGAAGAGTCGATCCAGCAACCGCGCTTCGACGCGCACAACCGCCTGTATTGCCTGACCGACCTGGAAGGCTACTGGCAGCCTTGCGTCGAGGGCAAGTTCGGCCTGACCCATCTCAAGGCCGCACAAGCCGACCATGCTCCCGCGCCGTGGCAATTGGGCGGGCGCAGCTGGCTGGCACTGGATCAGGGCGCCTATCTCGCCACCTGGTCAGAAGATGGCGTCGGCGTACTGGGCCTGCGCGACAGCCACGGCATCGTCAGCGACTTCAGCAACGGCTACAGCCGCTTCCGCAGCCTGGCGGTGGATGAGGACAACGTCTACTGCGTCGCAGCATCGGCAACTTGCCTGCCGGTCGTACTGGCGATCAGCCGCACAACCCGCAAGGCCAAGATGCTGGCCGGTGGCGGCTCACCGATTGCACCCGAGCGCATCAGCCGTCCGCAGCCGCTGTGCTATGCCAGCGGCCCGACCGGCAAGGTCCAGGCCCACGGTTACTTCTATCCGCCCATCAACGGCGCGGCCAAACCGCCATTGGTGGTGTTCGTGCATGGCGGCCCGACGTCGGCGTGCTACCCGGTACTCGATCTGCGCATCCAGTATTGGAGCCAGCGCGGCTTCGCCGTGGCCGACCTCAACTATCGCGGCAGCACCGGCTATGGCCGGGCCTACCGGCAAGCCCTGCATCTGAATTGGGGTGTAGCGGACGTCGAAGACGCCTGCGCGGTGGTGACGCATCTGGCCGAGCGCGGCTTGATCAACGATCAACAAGCGTTTATTCGCGGCAGCAGCGCGGGCGGCTATACCGCTCTTTGTGCCCTGGCCTTGCGTCAGGTGTTCCGTGGCGGTGCCAGCCTCTACGGTGTCAGCGACCCCCTTGCCCTGGGCAAAGCCACGCACAAGTTCGAAGCGACGTATCTGGACTGGCTGATCGGTGACCCGATCAAAGAGCTGGAGCGCTATCAGGCCCGCACCCCGCTGCTGCACGCCGTGCGTATCCACACGCCGGTGATCTTCTTTCAGGGCGAACTCGACGCCGTGGTCGTCCCCGAACAAACCCGGCTCATGGTCAAGGCCCTGCAAGACAACGGCACCCGCGTCGCCGCCCACTATTACCCCGAGGAACACCACGGTTTCCGCAAGGCCAGCAACCTGGCCGATGCGCTGGAGAAAGAGTGTGCGTTTTATCAGTCGATCATTGGCTGACGAGATGGGCCATCACTTACGGCTGGCGATGATGTAAACCGCATGAATGACGCCGGGGAAATAGCCGAGCAGGGTCAGCAGAATGTTGAGCCAGAACGCCCCGGCAAAGCCGACCTGAAGGAACACACCCAGCGGGGGCAGAAGGATGGCGATAATGATGCGGATGATATCCATGGGTAATGCTCCTGATGAAGGGGCGTTGGATTACGCCCTACCGCTAATCGACCCGCAGGCCGCGTCAGGGTTCAACAGCAAATAGCAAGATGCCAGCACTGCGGGATGCCGGCCGGAACAGTCGGTGCATTTTCATCGCCGCAAATGCCGTCTTCACGGCTCAATGCGCGGCCCTATAATCGGGTGCAATAAGTGACCGGCATAAAAAAGCCCCGCGCCAAGACATCCGGCGCGGGGCAACGCGTTACTAACGCGACGGTTCGGGTTGATCGGGGGTCAGGCCTGTTGGCGGCGGCCCTTGCTCAAGCGGGCGGTCTTGACCCGGGCGAAGGCACGGCCCAGGCGCTGGAGCATTTCATCGATATTGGCGCGGCTGACAGTCAGCGCCGGGGAGAAGCGCAGGCAGTTGGCTTGCGGGGCATTGAGCAGCAGCCCTTCGAGCTGTGCAGCGGCGACCACTTCTGCCGCGCAGTCGGCATTCAGTTGCAGGCCCCACAGCAAACCCTGGCCGCGCACTTCGCCATGTTGATAGCGCAGACTCAGGCGCAATAACCCGTGTTGCAGGTATTCACCGGTCTCCCGCACGCCGGCCAGGAAGCCAGGGTCCAACACGCTATGCAGGACTGCCAGTCCGGCCGCCGTCATCAACGCATTGCCATGATGGCTGCCTTCCAGTTCGCCGGGCTCGGCGCAGCAGGCTTGACCTCGGGCCAGCACTGCCGCGAGGGGCACGCCGCCACCCAGGCCCTTGCCAAGGGCGACGATATCGGCGCGGATGTCGTAGGTTTCTTCGCAGAGCAAGGTGCCGCAACGGCCGATGCCGGTCTGCACTTCATCGAGAATCAGCAGGATGCCCAGCTCGCGGCAAAGTGTGGCCACCCCTTGCAGGTAATCCTGAGTCGCAGGGATCACCCCGGCCTCGCTCTGGATCGGTTCGAGAATAATGGCCACGGTCTGGGCATCGACCGCGCGGTGCAGGGCCGCCAGATCATTGAACGGCACGCGGCTGAAGCCGGGCAGGCTATCGTCGCAACCCGAGGCCGACAATCCGGCGATGCTTTTACCATGGCAGCTCTGGCGGGCGGCGATGATACCGATGGCGCCACCGCGATGAGTCTGGCCCCATTTGCGCGCCAGCTTGATCGCCGCCTCGCAAGCCTCGCTGCCGCTGTTGAGCAAGTACGCCTGGTCGCTGCCGGTGCTCTCGCACAGACGCTGGGCCAAGTCGACCACGCCGCGATGATGCAGACCGGCGCCGGGGTTGATCAGGGCCATGGCCTGGGCATTTAAGGCACGGACCAGCACGGTGGGGCTATGCCCCAGGCTGTTCACGGCGCCGCCTTGACTGAAATCCAGGTACGGACGGCCTTCGCAGTCCCACAACCATGAGCCCTGACCCCGTACGAACACCGGATCAGTGCGCTCCGCGCCGGGCATCAGGCAGCGGCTGGAAATATCTCGACGCTGTACGGGTACGGTCTGGCTTCGCGTGGCATCGTCGATATCAATG
>Ga0302262_10001027_pt1 | contig 11808 bp, 1 predicted proteins | sample II_Fen_E3_4_FD_194557 | JGI IMG/M metagenome (GOLD analysis project Ga0302262, IMG submission 194557) | Peat permafrost microbial communities from Stordalen Mire near Abisko, Sweden - II_Fen_E3_4 | ecosystem: Environmental > Terrestrial > Soil > Wetlands > Permafrost | place: Sweden: Abisko...
CGCGGTCAGCGCGGCGCCATCGGCGATCGCCACCGTGCCATAGGTCCCGCTTTCCACGCCATCCTTGAACGAGACGGAGACGCCGCTGCCCACACCCGTCAGATCGGTGTTGCCCGCAATGTCGCCTGCCACCACCAGCGTACCGGCCCCGGCAATCGCCGCTGCCAAACCACCGGCCAGTTCGGCCGCATCGACAAACAGGGTCTGCCCGGCAATCAGCGTCGGCAACACCACATCATAGGGCGTGCGGGTGGTGATCCCGTTGGCATGGGTGGAAACCGGGTTGATGACAATGGCATTCGCGCTCTGCGCCGCGTCATATTGTACGCCCAGCGTGGCCACGCCGCGCAGATCAATGGAGGAGCTGACATGGCTGAGATTGGTTTCAGTGGCCGTGCCCGTCGCCACCACCGCGCCGGCCACATGGGTCAGCACATAGGCATTGTTGGGATCATCCACCGTCGCCGCCTGATCGGCCAGCGAGGCAAAGCTCACGCTCGCGCCATTGGCTGCGGCCGCCAGAATGGCGCTCGCTTCCTGCACGGTCACGGTGTCGGTCACGGTGATGCTGCTGGCCAGCGCCAGGAAGGCCGAACTATTGCCCAGCGCCGTCGCGATATTCGCCGCCGTGTCGCTGATCGTCACCGCAAAGCTCGCGGAGACGCCATTGGCATGGGCGATGGCATACAGCGCCTGCGCCTGCGCCGCCGTGGCCGCCGTGGTCGCCGTCACCGATCCGGTCACCGCCACCGCGACATTGCCCGTCAGCTCAGCGGCCAGATTGGCCGCCGTATCCGCCACAGAGAACAGCACGCGCGCCGAACTGGTGGAGGAAATCCACGCCAGCTCGACGGCCTCCTGCGCCGTGGCCGCATCGCTCACATGTACCGTGCCGGTCACACGCGCCAGCACCGCCGCCGCGTCAATGCCCGGATTTTGCGAAGGGTTCATGCCGATGATATTGGCAGCCGTATCGCTGATATTGACGAACAGGCTATTATGCTCGGTTGCCGCGCCAACCTGATTGTGGGCGGTATAGTAATTCCACACAATGGCGGAGGCCTGCGCGGCCGTCGCCTCGGTGGTGGAGGAGATCACCGCATTGCTGGCCAGCTTGGCATAGCCCAGCGCGGTCAGATTGTCGGCGGTATCAGACACCACCCCCACGCTGGCATTGGCGTGGGAACCCAAGGCCCCCACCGCAATCGCGCCGGAGAAGGTAATCCCCGCCACATCATCCAGTAGGCCCGCATGGCCCGCAATCGCCGTCGCCAGCGCCGATGCACTGTCGCTCAGCGTGTCGATGGTCAGGGCAACGCTGCCCGCCGCCGCTTCCAGCGTGGCGGCATCCGCCGCGCTGACCGCGCCCGTCACCTCCGCCGAGGTCGCATGGGTCAGGAAGGCCCAGTTGCCATCGGTGCCATGCTGCGCCAACAGATCGGCCGCCGTGTCACTCAGCGTATAGGTCGCCTCGCTGCCAAAGGCGGTGTGCAGAGCGGAGGCCTGCGCGGCGGTTGCCGTGCCCGCCACCGTGATCGCGCCATGCCCAAAGGCAATCGCGTTGGCCAGATCGGCCTTCTGCTGCGCCGTCTGCGTCAACAGATCGGCGGCAGTATCCGCCACGGTAAAGGTGATGCCAATCCAGGCCTGATTGTTGACGTTGGCAAGGTTGTTGGCCTTGAACAGCAGGTTGTCCGCTACCAGTTGCGTGGCATCGTTCACGCCAACCGGATCGCTGACGGTCACCGTTCCGCCATTTTGCGATGCCTGCAAGACCGAGCGGATAACCAGGCCATCACCGGCCCCATACACCGGCGCATTCGCAAAATTGGCCGCCGTATCCATCACCGAGAAGGTCACCAGACCCGTGCGGAGATAGTTGGCATTCATCAGGCTGCCCATGTCGTCCAAAGTGGCCGGCGTGGTGGCAACAACCGTGCCGTGCAGGAGATAGGCCAGGCCGCTCGCCCAGTTCAGCGCTGCCAGATGGGCGGCGGTGTCGGCGATATCATTCATAATCGGCGCAGAGGCATTGGTCGCCAGCGAAGCGGCCACCGCCGCCGCGTCCACCGTCCGGGCCACCGACACATCGGCCAGCACCAGCGTATCGGCGCTGGCATCATCCGCCTCGATCGTGGCGCCGCTGATCTGCCCGGCGGTGGCGATGAGAGTGCCGCCATTGGTCAGATGATAGGTGCCGCCATAGGGATAGACGGTCAGCGTCTCTGCCATGCCGGTCAGATTATAGGTGACGCCATCGAGATAGCCGTCAAGCTTTACGCTGCCGGTCCCGCTCAGGATCAGCGGCTCGGTGCTGTTCAGCTCGCTCAGCGAGAGCTGAAGTTCCTGGCCCGAACCGATCACCGGCAAATCGAGCACCACCGTGCCCGAGGCATCAATCAAATGCCCCGCATTGCCATTGGCATCAACATGCAGGCCCGAGAACCGCGTCAGGTCGATAAAGTCCGCGCTGATGTGGGTCAGATCGATCACCAGCGACGCGGTATGCGTGGTATCGTCCACGATGGCCACCGCGCCCTGCCCGGTGATCACCTCGCCATTGGCATGGATCGCCTTGATGGTCAGCGCCAGATTACTGGCAACGTCGATCTGGCCAAAGCCATTGCTGCCATCCGGATGGAAGGTGACACCGTCGCCAATATTGGACAGATTGACCGACCCGACGGTGATGTCATGATTGATCTGAAGCGTGCCAGTGCCATCAAGGGTCACTGCCCCGCCCGTCAACTGCTCGCTGTTCACATACAGCGTCTGATCGGCGGCCAGCGTCGGCAGGGTGATCGCATAGCTGGTGGTGGTCAGATCGGTCAGCGCCGTGCCCGTCACCACCAGATCGCTGATCTGGGTCAGATCCAGCGTAGCGATACCAACGCCCGACAGGTCAACCGCGCTGGTCAACTCGCCCGCGTTGCGGCCCAGCACAACCAGTGCGCCCTCGCCCAGGATCGTCTGCCCGGTCAGCTGATCGCCATCCATGGTCAGCACCGCCGAAGCGCTCACGCTCACCTGCGCGCCCGCTTGCGGATCAAGGGCATCGGCAAAGCTGATGGCGATGCCCGCGCCCACGCCGGTCAGATCGGTGCTGGCGGCCATATCGCCCACCACATCCACCGTGCCGCCCGTGCCCGCCACGTTCAGCGTGCTTGCCTCCACCGCGGTCAGCACCAGCGTATGGTCGGCGGTCAGTTGCGGCAAGGTCACCACCGCGCTGCCATCCTGCAACGCATGGGCCACCACCGCCAGATTGGCGTCATGCGAGAAGTCCAGCACGCTGGACAGCACATCCGACAGATCGCTCGAAGCCGACACGGTGGTGACATTCACCGTGCCCGTGCCATCCACCGCCAGCCCGTCCAGCTTCACACCATCAAGCGAGAGCGTATAGGCCGCGTCATTCGCCCCGGTCACAAAATGGACCAGCGCGCTGCCCATGCCGCCCGTGCTGAACGTGCCGGTGAAGGTGGCATTGCCGTCGATCACCTCGGTCACGGTGCCCGTATCCGTGGTGATACCCGACAGCGAAGCCGCCGGATTGGACGAGATCGTCACAATCCGCACATCGCCCGCGCCAGCGTCCAGCGTCACATTGGCCGCCTCGGCATAGGTGGCGATCAACGCCTGATGCGCGACAAAGGTCGGCAGGGTCAGGCCGGTGATGCTAGCCGGGTTCACGCTATCGGTGGCGCCGTTGGCATGGCTCAGATCAAGGCTGACCGCCACGCCCGAGAGATCCTGCGTGGCCAACGTGCCCGTGAGCTTGAGCACCCCATAGGCCTCGCCATGGCCAAAATTGGCCGCCCCGGCCAGGACCGTGGCCCCGTCAAACTTGCCGATCGCGCTGGTCAGCGCGACATCGTGGTCGATGGTGACCTGGGTCGTGCCCAACTGGCCGGTGAAGGTGGTGTCTACCGGCACCTCCCAGCTCACCGAACTGGCGGCAATCGCGGTCAGGTCGGCCGAAACCGCCCCGCCCCCGGTCAGATGCACCGCGCCCAGCCCGGTCATGGCCACGCCATCGGCCGCGCCCACCGGCAGGGTGAAATTCGTGCCCGTATCCACCGAAACCGTCGCATGGCCCAGATTGGCAGTGTCGAGCACCGTATCGCTGGTGACATGCAGGCTGGCCGAACCGGTGCCCGTCAGCACCAACCCGCTCAGATCGAGCGCCGCGCCCGACGCGCTGGCCGGGCCATTGCCCAGCACGGTCACATCGGTGCCGCTCGGCACGGTCAGGTGGTTCCCCGCCGCCGAGGAGATATAATTGGCCTCCGCCTCGCTCAGGATCAGATGCTGCACGCCATTGGTGGCCAGCGTGGGCAGATGGGCGATGGGGCCGCTATATTGGCTGAGATCGACGGTGGTGGCGTGCAGGGTGCTGAAATCGTCGCCCCCGTTCACCGTGCCGGTGCCGGTCACCACCACATGGCCCGCGCCCGTGATCGCCGTGCCCGAGGCCATATCGCCATCAATGGTCAACGTGCCGGTGGCATCCACCAGAATCGGCAGGCCATGCAGGTTCGACCCCGAGGGAACAGTAGCCGAAGCGCCCGCCGGAACCTCGAGCGCGATCGAGGATGTGGCAATATGGCTGACATCCAGCGGGCCGCTGCCGCCCAGCACCACATGCACCGAACCCTGGCCGGTGATGGTCGCGCCATTGGCCTCGTCCTGGCTCAGGATCAGCGTGTGGCTGCTGGGCACGGTGGCGGGCACGGTGATCGTGTGGCCATTGGCCACCACGCCCGACAGGTCCACCGTGGTGGCGGTCAGGTTCGAGAAATCCTCGTTCTGCGTGGCGGTGCCGCTCACCACCACGGTCCCGCTACCCGATACCGGCAGCGTATTGGCCTCATTCGGGGTCAGCGTCAGCGTGGCATTGTTGACCGTGATCTGGCCACTATCGGCCAGAATATGCGCCAGATCCGCCGCCAGTTGCGTGGCATCCGCGCCGCTCACCCCGGTCAGATCGGTGTTCTGGGTGATGGCCAGATCAATCGGGGCGGAAATCTGGGTGACATCCACCACATGGCCCGAGGAATTGACCAGCCCATGCAGGTCTAGCACGCCGCCATTGCTGGCCGCGATCTGCAACGGCGCGCCCGAACCGGTCAGCTCATCCGCCGACAGGCCCAGCGTGGTGCCGTTGAGCATGGCAGGCAGGTTGAGGTGGTTGCCCGCCCCATCCACCAGATAATAGGTGCCATTGCTCTGCCCCAGCGACAGGCCATGGGCCGCGCTCAGATCCACGTTGAACGTGGAATTGGCCAGCCAGCTCGGCGACACCGCCGGGCCATTCTGCTGCCCGTTGGTGGTGAGATAGGTCGGGCCGCTGGGATCGAACAGCGGCGTCACCAGACCGGACTGCTGCGCATTATTGCCCGCATCGCTGGTGTGCACATTTTGCAAGCCGAGCAGCGCCAGCCAGTCGATCTGCAAATTGTCGTTCACGCCGATGTTGACACCGGTCACGTTGCTAAAGTTGATATGCGTGGTCAGCGCGTTATTCGACAGCGTGGTGACGGCCACCGTGCCGGTCACCGGATCGGGCGCATCGGTGATGTTGATCACCGTGCCGCCGCTGGCGCCGTTGAAATTGTGCAGCTTGTTCAACTGCTGCGCCGACAGCGTGACCGATGAGGGCGACCCCATCAAGGCGGTCAGATCATAGCTGTTATCCGCGCCATTCAGGGCGATGTTCGAAATATCGACCGTCCCGATCAGCACCAGCGTCTCGGTGCCGTGGCTGCCATTGTTGGTGGCATAATCAATCGAGGATCCCACCGCATAGGCGGTGTCAATCGCGGTGCCGTCCGAGGCATCGTCGGTGAACACAAACCTGTTGTCACCCGCGCCGCCATGCAGCGTGACCTGGCCCGCCTGATCAACGCCATTCACCACCGCCACGCCATCGGGCACCGGCAGATAGATCGTCTGGGCATAGGCCGTGCCCGAGGTGCCCACGCTGCCGCCATTATAGGTCAGGTTGGTGCCAAAGGGCACATTGGTCAGATCCACCGTCTGATCGCCATACAGCGACGGGGTGACGGTCAGGCTGGTGACCACATCATGCGCGTCAAAGCTGAGCGAGCTGACCTGCGCCGCTGTGGCATACAGGTTGTCGATCGTCACCGTGCCGCTGTTATGCGCGCCCAGCAGCGAGCGGGCCACCGCGATGCTGGCCGTGCCGGTCAGCTCGATATTGCCCGCGTTGCTCAGGAAGCTTTGCCCGTTTGCGGCAATGGCTGCGGCGAAATGCGCCGACGTATCGGCCACATCATAGGCAATCCCCAGCGAACTGTGGCTGAGCAACACACCCTGCGCGGCGGTGGCGTAATCCGCCACGCTGGCATCGGTGATCGACAGAGCGCTGACGCCGCTCAGCGAGAGCGTGCCCGCCTGCAACGCCGCGCCAAAATCGGCCGATGTATCGACCATATCGGCAATCGTCACATGGCCGGGCAGAGCCTGCTGCAACACATGCGCGTCGGCGATGCTGGCGATGCCCGTGGCCGTCAGCGCATCGACCGAACCCAAGCCAAGCAGCCCGGTGCCATTGGCATAGCCGGTGATCAGCGAGGTGACATTATCGGCAATCGAGGTGAAGTGAACATGGCTGTTCGCGGCCTGCAACTGCTCCGCCTCGGCCACGGATACCGTGCCATTGACGGTGATGCCGGTGGCGCTGGCCAGGAACGAGGCGTCGCCATAGGTGGCAATCGCCGCCTCGATATTGGCGGCCGTATCCACCACGCTGCCCAGGTTCACGGTGGTCGCATCGCCGCTGGCTTCCAGACCATAGAGGTCCAGCGCCTGCTGCGCGGTGGCAATGCCCGTCACGGTGATGGTGGTGATGCTATCGTGGCTGGTGATGGGCAGCGAGAGAATCTGGCTCGCGGTGCCGGTCACCGTGTCGATGGTGGTGGTGTCCGAATTGGTGGCCAGCAACAGCGTGCGCACCTGCTCGATCGTGGCGGCGCCCGTCGCGGTGATGGTGGTCGCGCCATTCAGCTCCGCCGCCGTCAAACCGGCCAGCAAGGCCGTGGTGTCGCTCAGGCTGTAATCGCTATGGGCGAAATCCAGCGGCGCGGCATGGCTGATGCCCGCCACCGCCGCCACCAGCGCGGTGATGTCGCCCGCCGACAGCGCGGTGTTGGGGTCGTTGATCACCACCGATTTCGCGTAAGCAAAGGCATTGGCATCGCCCGCCAGTTGCGCCGCCGCGAACAGGTTCGCATAGGTGTCGGTCAGGCGGTAATTGGTCAGCAACTGATACGGATCGCTGGCCAGCAGGGTCAGCGTATCATTCACGGAAATCGGAAGGCCCGAGCCATGCAGCGCGTTGATCAGCGTCGAGAACTGGGCATCGAGCGCGCTCACCGCGCTGTTGATCTGATCGGAAACCGAGCTGAAGCCAATGAGCGCCTGAAGCGCGTTGATCTGTTGGCTAACCTGATCGTGCAGACTCATGATTTGGGAAAATGTATTTTCCCAAACAGAGCCAAGCTGGTTTTGCAGATCGCCGATCTGGTTCTGCAAATTCGTCACATCGCTCTGCTCTTGCGCGGCCAGCGCGCTGATCGCAGCGTTGAGCGTCGTCGCCGAGGCCGCAATCTGCTGCGCCACCGATCCCGTCACCGAACTGTCGCCCTGCAACGTCGTCAGCGCGGTATTCAGCGCCACCGCCTGCGCGCTCAGCGAGGCAATGTCCTGATAGGTCGCCGTGGCCCAGTTCGTGCCCTGCAAAGCCGCGACATCCGCCGCCACCGTGTTGGCCAGCGTCGTGATCGTCCCGTTCAGCGTAGCAACCGCCGCATTCAGCGCGGCCGTCTGCGCCGTGTCATTGCTCGACACCACATGGCTCAGCGCCGCCAGCGCGGCATCCAGCGATACCACCTCGGCGCTCAGGCTGCTGATGTCCTGATAGGTGGCATGGGCGAAATCGGTGCCCTGCAACGCGGCAATATCCGCGGTCAACGTGTTGGACAGCGCGGTGACGGTGGCCGCCAGATTGTTATGCGCCGTCTCCAGCGTGGCGAGCGCGGACGCGGTGGTGTTGCTGGTGGTTTCCAGGCTGGCCACGCTGGCCTGCAAGGCGCCGACGCTGGACAGCAGCGCGGTGATCTGCTGCGCCTGCGTGGTAATATCCGCGCTGTTCCCGGCGATCTGGGTTGCCTGCGCGCTGACCTGCGTGGTCAGTGTGGACAAGGCGCCCGACAGGTTGTTGACCAAGGTTTCCAGCGTGTCGAGATTATGCGCCTGAATGGCGTTAAGGTCGAGCTGCTGCTGCGCCACCTGATTTTGCAGCGCGGTCAGCGCGGCGTCGATCCCGGCGATGGAGGCAATGGTAGCGGTGCCATTATGCGTCGAGGCATCGCTGATCAACTGCGCGATGGAGGCAGTGTTGCCGCTTTCCGCACTCTGCAACGCGGTGATCGCCGCCGCGATCTGCGGGATCGAGGGGTAATCCAGCCCGGTCAGCAAGGTGCTCACCGTGCCATTGCTGATGATGGTGTTGGACGCGCCATACTCCACCGTCAGGTTGATACCCATCAGGAACAGTTGACCGGGGCTTCCCAGGAAGCTGATCAGATCATTGACCTGGGCCGCCGTATCCAGATGGATCGTCAACTGGCCCAGACCCGACAGGCTGACCATCGAGGACAGCGCCTCGAACTGCGGCAGGGTCAGCACCACGCCCGAGTTGATCTGAATATTGACAATGCCGGTAATATTGACGCCCGACAGATCGACCGTGCCATTGCGCACCTCGATCTGGTTAAAGCCCTGCACGCTGCTGCTGGGGTCGAGCACCACCCGGTCCAGCGCATCGGCAAAGTTGAAAATCAACAGGTTCGGGTTGGCCGGATTGGTCGCCGGGGTGACCGAGGACACCACCTCGATCGTGCGGCTGTTGGCCACGCCGGGCGTCGGATCATTGACGTTGATTTCGACAGCATTGCCGTCGATCGTGCCGGTCAGGGTGATGGCGGTGGCGTTGGGCGCATTGATCTGCACCGGCACGCCCGTGTTCACGGCATTCACCTGCACGGTCACATTGGTCGCGCTGGTGGTCACCACACCGGAATCGGCGGTCACCAGTTGCAGGCTCTGCGAAGCGGTGGCGGTGTTTCCGGCAATATCGGTTTCGGTGACACCCACCGCGTTGATACCATTGGTGTTCAGCGCCAGCGTGCCGCTATCCGGCGTGGCCGAGGCCAGATTGACCGCCCACTGGCCATTGCCGCCCACCGTGGTGTGATAGGTCGCGCCCGCCACGGTGAGCGCAACCACCGCCCCCGCCTCGCCCGTGCCCGTGATCACCGGCGTACCGCCGACCAGAATGGGCTGGCTGCTGATGGCGACCGCCGTGGCGGTGTCCAGCGTATAGCTGAGTGCGCCGGCGGTGCTGGCATTGCCCGCCGCATCGGTGGCCACCGCCGACACGCTGATCGCCCCGTCGCCCAGGCTGGCGGCCTCTACCCCGGTTAGGCTGACCGACTGCGCCGCGCCCGTACCCGTGACCGATTTGGTCAGCGTATGGCCATTCGAGCTATTGGTGAAAGTCAGCGCCACCGCGCTGCCATTTTCCGCCGCCACCGTGACCGAGGCATTGCTGGTCACATGGTCGGTCGCGGAACTACCGGTGTCGCTGGCCAGCGACAGCGTCGGCGCGGCGGGGGCGAGCGTATCCAGCGTGAAACTGGCCGTGGCGGGCGTGCTCGACGCACCATTGGCCTTGGCCACCGCGCTGACCGCAATCGCGCCATCGCCCAGCGCCTGCAAGTCGGCCGGGGTCAGCACCACCGCCACCGCCGCGCCCGTGCCCGACACCGTCTTCACCACCGAATGCGAACCATTGGTGAAGGTAATGTCCACCGAGCTGCCCGATGCGGCATTCACCGTCACGATGCCGCTGGCCGAGGTGGCCTTGTCGGCATTGGCGCCATTGGTGATCCCGCTTTCCAGCGTCACGACCGGCGCGCTGGGCGGGGCGGCCGGGGCCGACTTGCTGCCGCCACCGGCCACCGCCGCGCCAATGCCGCCCAGCCCGCCAAGGCCCAGCAGCAACAGCAACAGGCCGGTCGAGGAATGATGGCCATGATCGCCCGCGCCGCCATCGCTCTGGCCAGCATCGCTCTGACCGGCATCAAGCGCCGTCGCGGCATCCGCCGAAATACCCGCACCCTCGTCCAGCGCCGCATAGACCGCGCCCAGATCAATCACGCCCTGCCCGCTGGCCTGATCAACCTGCTCGCCCCGAACATGCACGGAGACCACCCCGTTCCCATCCTTGTAATCAAGGATCAACTGGCCGCTTTCATGCCGGGCATGCACCGGGCGCAACAGTTGCGCACCGTGCTCATCCGTCACCTCGATATGGGCCCCGCGCGGAAGATCGAGGTCATTGCGCCCCTTCTTCAGCTTGCGCAGGGTTGCATTGCCAGACTTTTGAGGAACGACGCGCAGGACGACGGACATATTCTTTATGATCCTTTTAAAGCGTTTTCCACAGGCGTGCGCACAAAATGGCACACACTTGCAACATCTTGCCTGTGATAATCACGCAAACCAAGACAATCAATACGGGCTAATACTTGCACTTATGGCAACAAGGCCTAACATCCATCGCTACAAAGGCGACACAACTTGATATGCCATACCATTCAATCAATATTATCGCGCAAATGCGGAATTTACTGTTTTGTTTTTTGAAAATTCATAAGCAAAACTCATAAATACCGACACCAGCGCCAATGCTCTTCGCGCTCGCCAAGAGTATAAGGTGAGAGATCATCATGGCTCTGCATGATCCCGGCAGGGTCGTGGATCTACCGGAATTGCCTCCGAACCAGATGCGAGTGGTGTGCCCAAATCACGCCAACACCCACCCTGGGCGCCAGAACCGCGCGAGGTAGCGACGGCGCGGTGCTGGCGCCCAGGGTGAAGATCGGTGATTATCCCTTGGCAATCAGGGTCATGCCCCCTGTGGAGCGGCGATTTTCCCTGCCTAGCAGAGCGCCTCATCATGGTTCCGGGCAACTGCTACCGTTTCGGGGAAAACTTTTCCGCCAAGGACTGCTTGCGCCCGGCGTCAGGCCAGATCGTCGCGCAATTCCTTGATGGCCTCCAGCACCGCGCCGGTATCGGACGGAGTGGACATAGCCGCCGCCTGATCATCGACGCGATCGGTGATCGCGGGATTGTCGCGGCGGCTTTCCTCGAGCAATTCAATAATTTTGGCAATTTTTTGATCGTTGGAGATCGACAGTTCGAGGATTAACTGCGTGCGGTGATCGGCAAGCTCGTCCTCGCTCCTCTGGGTGCTGAGAATCAACGTGACGATCAACAGCGAGGCGATCGCGGCGACAGACTCCAGCCCGGCAAAGGGCGGCGGATCAAGCGGAGCCAGCCCCAGCCTTGCCGCCACCAGATTGGCGCCAATCCAGACGAAAATCACCGCGCAGAGCAGCACGACAAACCCCGGCCAGCCGATCATCGCGGTCAGACGGTCCAGCGCCTGCTGCAACAGGGTGGCTTCCAGCCTGTGCGCGGCGCGCATCTGGGCCGTGGTATGCGCGACATCGCCCGCATCAAGCGCGTGGATGTGGGGCTGCGCCCTTTTTCGGAACAGCCCCCAGGCAACCATCCCCGCCTACTTTTTCAGCGTTTCGCGCGCCTCGTCCTTCACGCTGCCCACGGCATTCTGGATCTTGCCATCGACCTTGTCCGCCGTGCCATCGGCTTCCAGCTTGGCATCGCCGGTGACTTTGCCCACGGCTTCCTTGA
>Ga0302262_10001029_pt1 | contig 11785 bp, 9 predicted proteins | sample II_Fen_E3_4_FD_194557 | JGI IMG/M metagenome (GOLD analysis project Ga0302262, IMG submission 194557) | Peat permafrost microbial communities from Stordalen Mire near Abisko, Sweden - II_Fen_E3_4 | ecosystem: Environmental > Terrestrial > Soil > Wetlands > Permafrost | place: Sweden: Abisko...
ATGTCGAGCAGACGGTCAAAGCCAAGGCCAGCAGTGATCAGGCCAATCTGTCCGCCCTGACTCATGCGGGCCAGCCAGTCCATAGCCTTCCAGAACTCGTCGGCGCTCACATCCATGTCGTCGATGGTTTTGAACAGGTCGGTGACGATACGCTGGGTGAGCGCACGCACGCGCAGATTGCCAGCGGCTATCTGCCTGGTGTTTACCATATCAAGCAATTGATTTTGGGTGAGTTCAGTCATGACGGGATCCCCTGGGGGTGATTTGATCATATAGCCGATGGGTGAGCTGCGAGCGGGGTGACCTGAATCCGCATGTAGGGAAACAATGGAAGTCCCGACAGCAGCTGATGCAGCTCATCATTGGAGGCTACGTCGAACACGCTGTAGTTCGCATATTCACCGACTACACGCCAGAGATGTGGCCAACGACCATCGCGTTGCAGATCCTGCGAATAGGCTTTTTCGCGTGCCTTGATTTCCTCGACCTGCTCAAGCGGCAGATCGCGCGGAATGCTTACATCCATCCGAACCAGATAAAGCATGGAGATCTCTCCTTAGAAGCGTTTAGCTGCGCTGGCCCAGATCGATATGCACCGGAGCAAGGCCTTGGCGGGCACGGTCAAAGCGCTCTAGCTGAGCGGGAACAATCTCGACACCAAAGCCCGGTCCGTTTGGGAGTTGCAGTTCAAAGTCCACGATGGGCATTTGCTGCTCGACGATATCGTCTACCAGCAGCTGCGGGCCAAACAACTCGCAGCCGTGGTGCTGCGGGCCCATAGTCGCGAAAACATGCGCAGAGGCGGCGCTGCCGAGAGACGTTTCCAGCATGGTACCGCCGTACCAGCCAATATCAGCTGCCTCAGCTATCGCCGCTACCTGGCGGGTGTGGATCAGGCCGCCGTGCTTGGCCACTTTAAGGGAGAACACGTGGCTGGCCTGGGCGCGAGCCAGAACCACCGCATCTTGTGGGGTACACACGCTTTCGTCAGCCATGATGCAGGCGCGGTCTCCCAGTGTGGCGCTCAGAGTTTTGAGCGCTTCGACATTCCATTTGGCCACCGGCTGCTCAATCAGCGTGACGCCTGCGTCAATCATCTGAGGCAGGAAGCGGCGCGCGGTGCTCCCGTCCCACGCCTGATTGACATCTACCGTCAGCGTCGCTTGACCTTGCAGGCCGCGCGCAATATGCGATACATGGGCCACGTCGTCGGCCGGTGCGCGGGCACCAATCTTGATTTTGAAAATGCGGTGGCGCTTTTCGTCGAGACGGTGATGTGCCTCCTCCAGATCGCGATCTACGTCGCCACTGGCCAGCGTCCAGGCCAGCGGCAAGCTTTGATGTATTTTGCCGCCCAGCAGTTGCCAGGCAGGTAAGCCAAGCGTGCGTGACACGGCATCGATCAACGCCATTTCGACCGAGCTCTTGGCAAACGCATTGCCCTTGCAGGCCTTTTCCATGCGTGCCAGCGCACTGCCGAAATTGCCAGCGTTCTGGTCGATCAGTGCTGGAGCTAGGTAGTGAGTGATGGCATGCAGGATGCTCTCTGGCGACTCTTCATTCCACGACGGCCCGCCGATGGTGGCCGCCTCGCCGAATCCGCTAGCGCCATTGACCAGCCAGACCTGCACAATCACCGGGCTTTGCCCGCTGATGGAGCCAAACGAGAGCTTATGCGGACGAATGGTGGGAATGTCCAGAATGCGGGCTTCCATGCGCTCAACTTGAAAACGGCTTTCCATCTAATGTCTCCGTTTTTCTTCTGTAAAGGTCGCTGGACATGAATGGAGATTCGCCAACTTCGATATTTTATGAAATATAGCTCAAACGGAGCACCTGACCTCGTCCGCCGAAAACCTGCTTGTGAGTCATCCATGCTCTCGCACGGCCCGCGGCAACTGGAGGATGAACTGGGAACCCATCGCTTTGAGCGGTTGGGCCGGGAATTAAAGTTGTCGCAGGCGCGGAGTGTCGCGTTTAAACCTCGCGGGCCTTGAAGAAAATCGAAGTCGGCCTCAAGGTGCTTTCGCCGCTTCCGTTTGTATTCAAAGCCACGGCCCGCGAGACGTACAGCCGGTTTCGGCGGCTAGAAATTTAAACTTTGAAACGCCCCAGGATCTGATCTTGCTGACCCACCTGATCTGTCATTGCGCTGCATTGGTGAACCTGACCTTCCGCACCACGAGATACCTCATGAGAGATATCACGAATGTTCGTGGTGTTGCGGTTAATTTCCTCTGTGGTTGCACTTTGTTCTTCCGCTGCTGTGGCGATTTGCAGGTTCATATCGTTGATGCGAGTAATCGCTAAACCAATTCGCTCAAGAATGTCGTGGGCAGCGCTGGCTTCTACAGCCGTCTGGCTGGCCGTATCACGGCTGTGCTGAATTCGCATTTCCGCTTCCCTTACCCCGGACTGAAGTTTGTCGATCATCTCGCGGATTTCTTGCGTAGATTGCTGAGTTCTTGACGCAAGCGAGCGGACTTCATCCGCCACGACAGCAAAGCCCCGGCCGGTCTCACCAGCACGGGCAGCTTCGATTGCTGCGTTGAGTGCCAGTAGGTTTGTCTGATCGGCGATAGCAGTGATTACAGAGAGAATCGAGCCGATGTTGTTACTCAGCTTGGCCAGCTCATTGATTGACTGACTGGTCGAGTCCATTTCAGTTGCCAGGTTCTGTATTGCGGACGTGGACTGAGCCACGACATGCAGTCCGCTTTCAGCTTCTGCACTGGCCGCTTTCGCTGCTTGTGCAGCTCCCTGTGTGTTGCGTGCGACTTCTTCTGCCGTAGAGGCCATTTCGTGCATGGCTGTAGCAAGCTGATCGAGCTCTTGTAACTGCTGCTGCAAACGACCAGAAGACTGCGTTGCTTCGTCGGATGTCTCGTTGGCGCGTTTACGAACTAAGAGAGAGCTGCCTTTGACCTCACCGATCATGATTTGCAGGTTTTGAAGGAAGCTATTGAACTCCTTGGACACCAGAGCGATTTCGTCATTCCCTGTGTCTGGAAGACGGCGAGTCAGATCGCCATTTCCAGTGTTCACTTCAATCAACGAGCGATGGAGCCTATCGAGCGGCATGAGCAAGCGCTTCATGAGCAAACCCAGGAGAATCAAACTAATGAGAACCCCCAGGATGGTTGCAATCATGGCGCGATGGCTAAGATTGTCTGCTTCAGCCATCACAATGTCTTTGTCCAGAACCACCCCAATGTACCAATCGAGGCCTTTCAGGTTGGTAAGGGGGGTGAAGGACACCAAATAATCCTTACCGCCAGCACTCACCTCGTGAAGCTCTTGGCCAAGAGCCGGGCTCTTGCCACCGAACAATTCACTGTAGGGCTTAGCGTTAAATTTAGCGTCTGGGTGCGAAATTATGTTGCCGCTTTTGCTCATCAAAAACGCATAACCAGAACCATTAAAGTCCATGGTGTTAAGCGCATTGGCTACGACTTTGAGGCTGATATCACCGCCAAACACACCAAAGAAATTTCCATGATCAGTGATTGTGGTTGCGACAGAAATCAAGGTTTCGCCGGATGTACTGTCAACGTATGGTTCAGTCAAGGCCGCCTGAGCACTATCACGCCCAACGCCATACCATGGGCGCTTACGGCCATCCCAATCTGAGCTTGGGTTCCAATCATTGCTGTTCTTGATCGGTTTACCATCTGCTTGCAGCGAACCGAATACCAGGAGGAACTCTTTCTTCAGAAGCGGTCGGTCAACGATGAGTTGGATTTTTTCCGGGCTGTATCGCTATCAATGGTTTCGGCCATGAGATCGATGATACATAGCTTTCCGTTTAGCCAGTTTTCAATCTGCAGAGCCAGGGTGCTGCTAATGGCGGAGATGCTTGCGGTCTCCCTCGAAACGATACTGCCCCTGACGGCGCTGACCTGTGACATCGACAGTAAACCTGTCGTGAGGAATAGCACTGTGGCGGCAGCTAAACCAACTTTATGTACGATTTTCATAATTGACGCCTAGCTATAAACTTTTTGAAGTTTTTGTTGTCTTGCACAGCGATGCAATTATGGGCGGGGCCATCCATTCCATTGTTTACTTCGTACAGAACCCAGAACACTGCGCAACAGATTGTTTCGTTTACCTGAGCTTGTGGATGAAGTCGTTGAGTGCAGGAAAGGCGCGTCCGCAATACGAAAATTTATCCTATCTTCGGCGAAACAGACTAATTGGATTTATTGGGCTGCCATTTTTTAGCGTGAAAGCTATTGCAGGTAAATTTCAGCGACTATTGCAGCCCCTCCTTAGAGATACTCTGAAGGATTTGCAATGGATAACAACGTTGTCGCCGCATGAAAATCCGCTTGCAGAAGCCAAAATGGTGTACACCTACTTTAAGTGCACACCATGTCTGGACTAGTTTCAGACAGCCCGATGAATCAATCGGGCGCCTTTAACACCACTCAATTAGCTTGGCTTTCTTGACGTTCCCCAAGCTGAATATGTGGTGTCTGAAGTTTGCTTTTACGTACAAACTGATAGGACACACCCAGCATAATAAACCACAAGGGGGCGTAGGTCAGAGCTTCGCGAGTATCAGCTTCCAAAGTCAGTAAGGCCAGGATGAAGGCAAAGAAGCCCAAGCACACCCACGCCATAAAAACGCCTCCGGGCATTTTGTATTTCGAGGCCTTGTGCTGTTCCGGCCGGTTTTTCCGGTAAGACAAATAAGACAACAAAATGATCGACCAGACGAACATGAACAAAATGGCAGAGATCGTAGTGATCAAGGTGAAGGCCGCCATCAAGTTCGGGATCAGGTACATCAGCACTGCGCCTAACAATAAACAAATGCAGGAGAAAACAAGCCCATTGGACGGAACCGCACGCTTGGATAGCTTTTTGAAGTTTTGCGGTGCATCACCTTCCTGGGCTAGGCCGAAAAGCATCCGACTGGTCGAGAAAACCCCGCTGTTGGCGGACGACGCTGCTGAAGTCAGCACCACAAAGTTGATGATACTGGCAGCAGCGGGAAGGCCCGCAATCAGGAAAAGTTCAACAAAGGGACTTTTATTAGCCACCACGTCGCGCCAAGGGGTCACCGCCATAATGGCGATCAGCGCAAACACGTAGAAAATGATGATTCGGATCGGTATGGAGTTAATGGCGCGTGGCAGATTGCGCTCTGGGTTTTTTGCTTCAGCGGCCGTCGTGCCTACCAGTTCAATACCGACGAACGCGAAGACAGCGATCTGGAATCCGGCGAAGAAGCCCATGAGTCCATGAGGAAACATACCGCCGTCATTCCACAGATTGCTCACAGTCGGAATTTTTCCGGTCGGTGATTGATAGCCAGACGCGACCAAATAGACGCCAGTACAGACCAGGGCGCAAATAGCCACAATCTTGATCATCGCGAACCAGAACTCCATTTCTCCGAACATCTTTACGGTAATCAGGTTCAACGACAGTAGCAGGCCCACACAGGCCAGAGCTGGGCTCCATTGAGGAATATCGGGAAACCAGAATTGCGAATAGGCAGAGATGGCGATGACATCGGCAATGCCGGTGATGATCCAACAAAACCAATAGGTCCAGCCGGTAAAATAGCCAGCCCAAGGACCGAGGAGGTCCGCCGAGAAGTCGATGAAGGATTTGTAGTTGAGATTCGACAGCAGCAACTCACCCATGGCGCGCATGACAAAAAACAGCATGAAGCCAATAATCATATAGACAAAGATTATTGAAGGGCCTGCCAGACTGATGGTTTTGCCTGACCCCATGAACAGGCCAGTACCAATGGCCCCGCCGATAGCGATCAATTGTATATGACGGTTAGACAAACTGCGTTTTAGATCGCTTTCTTGTCCAGCCGATTTCGAAGATGGCGCATTATTTGTCATTTTTTGAGCCCCACTATGTGGATCATGATTATTTTTATGAGTTGCATCATCGCAATGACTTCTACCGATGGCACTAACCACCACAGGTAGTTAAAAACCTTGATATTCGGATTTATATTTTTAAGTAATCATTCACTCCTATTGCCTTGTTGATACAACAGCTGTCACTTGTTTGTCGGCATGGTACGAAGAACGCACCAACGGACCTGAAGCCACATTCTTGAACCCCATCTGCAACCCTTGCTCGGCAAACCAGGCAAAGGTGTCCGGGTGCACGAAACGCTGCACCGGCAGGTGGCTGCGCGATGGCTGCAGGTATTGCCCCAGGGTCAGCATGTCGACCTGATGTTCACGCATGCGCTGCATCACCTCGATCACTTCATCGTCCGTCTCGCCCAACCCAAGCATCAGGCCGGACTTGGTCGGCACCCCCGGCACACGCTGCTTGAAGTTCTCCAGCAAATCCAACGACCACTCGAAATCCGAGCCCGGACGCGCAGCCTTGTACAGGCGCGGCACGGTTTCCAGGTTGTGGTTGAACACGTCCGGCGGTTCCTGTTCGGTGATGACCAGGGCCACGTCCATGCGGCCCCGATAGTCCGGCACCAGGGTTTCGAGCTGGATGCCCGGCGACAACTTGCGGATCTCGCGCAGGCAATCGACAAAATGCTGTGCGCCCCCATCGCGCAAATCATCGCGATCCACCGAAGTGATGACCACGTACTTCAGACGCAGGTCCGCAATGGCGATGGCCAGGTTCTTCGGCTCATCGATGTCCAGCGGTTTCGGCCGACCATGGCCGACGTCGCAGAACGGGCAGCGACGGGTGCAGATGTCGCCCATGATCATGAAAGTCGCCGTGCCACCGGAGAAACACTCGCCCAGGTTCGGGCACGACGCTTCCTCACAGACGCTATGCAACTTGTGCTTGCGCAGCAGCGCCTTGACCCGTGCCACCTCGGGAGAAGTGGGTATTTCCACGCGGATCCAGTCGGGCTTGCGCGGTACCTCTTCGGTGGGCAGGATCTTCACCGGGATACGCGCCACCTTCTCGGCGCCGCGCAGTTTCACCCCGGCCTGCAATGGCAGCGGACGGGTGGGTTGAGGCAGGATTTCGTTCATGACCTTGCTCCAGTAATCGTGCCTTCAGCCACGGTAGTAACGCTGTGCCACGAACGGTGTCTTGACCACCTGCATCGGCACCAGCTTGCCGCGTACCTGGGCGAAGACTTCGGTCTCCAGCGCGGTGAAGGCGCTCTCCACATACCCCATCGCCAGCGGCCCGCCCAGGCTCGGACCAAAGCCGCCACTGGTGACCCGGCCGATCACTCGCTCCTGGGCATTGACGATCAGTGCCCCTTCACGCACCGGCACGCGCTCCGTGGGCAACAGCCCGACGCGCTTGCTCAGCACGCCATCGCGCTGCTGCGCGAGGATGCGCTCGGCGCCGGGGAAACCACCGGCGCGCACGCCTTCGGCGCGCCGCGCCTTGGAGATCGCCCAAGCCAGGCTGGCCTCGATCGGCGTGGTGCGCTGTTCCATGTCATGCCCGTATAGGCAGAGGCCGGCTTCCAGGCGCAACGAGTCGCGGGCCCCCAGACCGATGGCCTTGACCTCGGGCTCGGCCAACAGAGAACGGGCAAGCATCTGCGCGTCTGCCACCGGTACGGAAATTTCGTAGCCATCCTCACCGGTGTAACCCGAGCGGCTAACGTAACACTCGACACCGAGCAGCTTCACGTTGGCAAACTGCATGAAGGTCATGGCCTTGACCTCGGGCGCCAGGCGGCTCAACACCTGGGCTGCAAGCGGCCCTTGCAGCGCAAGCAACGCGCGGCTCTCGAACAGCGACTCGACCTCGCACAGCCCTTCCAAGTGCTGCTTGAGGTGCGCCAGGTCCTGGTCCTTGCAGGCGGCGTTGACCACCAGGAACAGATGGTCACCGGCGTTGGCGACCATCAGATCATCGAGGATGCCACCATCGTCATTGGTGAACAGCGCGTAGCGCTGCATGCCCACCGGCAGGTCGATGATATCGACCGGCACCAGGGCTTCCAGGGCCTTGGCCGCACCGGTACCGTGCAGACGGATTTGCCCCATGTGCGAGACGTCAAACAGGCCGGCCTGCTCACGAGTATGCAGGTGTTCCTTGAGCACGCCCTGCGGGTATTGCACCGGCATGTCGTAGCCGGCGAAGGGCACCATGCGTGCACCGAGTTCCAGGTGTAGGGAATGCAGTGCAGTTTTTTGTAATTGTTCGGTAGACATGGGTGATTCCTAGCATTCGATGATGTTGACGGCCAGGCCGCCGCGGGCGGTCTCTTTGTATTTGCTTTTCATATCGGCGCCGGTCTGGCGCATAGTGCGAATCACCTTGTCGAGTGAGACGTGATGCTGGCCGTCGCCGCGCAAGGCTATACGCGCAGCATTGATAGCCTTCACCGAACCCATGGCGTTGCGCTCGATGCACGGCACCTGGACCAACCCGCCAATCGGGTCGCAAGTCAGCCCGAGGTTGTGCTCCATGCCGATTTCGGCAGCGTTCTCGACCTGCTGCACCGTGCCACCGAGCACCTCGCACAACGCCCCGGCGGCCATTGAACAGGCCACCCCGACCTCGCCCTGGCAGCCGACTTCGGCCCCGGAGATCGACGCGTTTTCCTTATAGAGAATGCCGATGGCGGCAGCAGTGAGCAGGAAGCGCACCACGTCGTCCTCGTTGGCGCCTGGGATAAAGCGCATGTAGTAATGCAGCACCGCCGGGATGATGCCGGCTGCGCCATTGGTCGGTGCCGTGACCACGCGCCCGCCGCTGGCGTTTTCCTCGTTCACCGCCAGGGCGTAGAGGTTGACCCAGTCGAGCACCGAGAGGCTGTCGCGCAGGTTAGCTTCAGGACTTGAGTTGAGCTGGCGGTGCAAGGCCGCGGCACGGCGCTTGACCTTGAGCCCTCCAGGCATGATCCCTTCGTTGCGACACCCGGCCAGAACGCAGTCCTGCATCACCTGCCAAATCTGCAACAGCCCCTGACGGGTTTGCTCCGGGCTGCGCCAGGCCTTCTCGTTCTCGGCCATCAACTGACTGACCGAAAGCCCGTGCTGGGCACATTGCGCCAACAGCTCGCGACCGCTCAGGAAGGGATAACGCAGCGGCGTGCGGTCTTCGACGATGCGGTTCACGCCAATGGCCTCCTCATCCACGACGAAACCGCCGCCCACCGAGTAATACTCGCGGCTGCACAGCTGCAGGCCGGCCGCATCGAACGCGCGCAAAATCATGCCGTTGGGATGGTACGGCAACGGTTTGCGGATCATCGCCAGGTGTTCTTTCTCGACGAAACGGATGGTTTTCTCCCCCAGCAGCGAAAGCGTCCCGGAGCCCCGGATCGTCGCCAGCCGCGCTTCCACCGTCGAGGTATCGACGGTGTCCGGGTACTCGCCCTCAAGTCCCAACAGCACCGCCTTGTCGCTACCGTGGCCCTTGCCGGTGGCGCCGAGCGAGCCGTACAGCTCAGCCCGCAGGCTTTCCACCTGGGCCAACAGCCCCTGGGCCCTGAGCCCTTCGGCGAAGCGCACGGCCGCGCGCATCGGCCCGACCGTGTGCGAACTGGAAGGGCCGATGCCCACCTTGAACAGATCAAAAACACTTAGCGACATACTCGACTCCGCCTCAAACCCTGCTTCGTGGTAATCCCTGCTTGTGGTCAGGCTTGGTAAACAGGGAACCGCGCACAGAGCGCCGAGACCTGTTTAGCCACCTGAGCCTCGACATCGGCATCGCCGAGGTGATCGAGGATGTCGCAGATCCAGGTCGCCAGGGCGCGGCATTCAGGGACCTGGAAGCCGCGGGTGGTCACCGCCGGGGTGCCGATACGCAAGCCGGAGGTCACGAACGGCGACTGCGGATCGTTGGGCACGGCGTTCTTGTTCACGGTGATATGGGCGCGACCCAGAGCGGCATCGGCGTCCTTGCCGGTGATGCCCTGGCGAATCAGGCTGACCAGGAACAGGTGGTTGTCAGTGCCACCGGAAACCACGTCATAGCCGCGCTGCTTGAAGACTTCCGCCATGGCCTGAGCATTCTTGATAACCTGGAACTGATAGTCCTTGAAGCCTGGCTCCAACGCCTCCTTAAAACACACCGCTTTGGCCGCGATGACGTGCATCAGCGGGCCGCCCTGCCCGCCCGGGAACACTGCCGAGTTGAGCTTTTTCTCCAGTTCCGGGTCGGCCTTGGCCAGGATCAGCCCGCCGCGCGGGCCGCGCAGGGTCTTGTGTGTGGTGGTGGTGACCACGTCGGCATACGGCAGCGGGTTCGGGTACAAGCCCGCAGCGACCAGCCCGGCAACGTGGGCCATGTCGACGAACAGATACGCCCCGACCTTGTCGGCGATGGCGCGAAAACGCGGGAAGTCCAAGGTCTTGGAGTAGGCGGAGAAGCCGGCAACGATCATCTTCGGCTGGTGCTCTAGGGCCAGGCGCTCGACCTCGTCGTAATCAATCAGGCCGTTAGCGTCGATGCCGTATTGCACTGCGTTGTACAGCTTGCCGGACGAGCTGACCTTGGCGCCGTGGGTCAGGTGGCCGCCATGGGCCAGGCTCATGCCCAGGAGAGTGTCGCCGGCTTGCAACAGCGCCAGGTAGACCGCGGCATTGGCCTGGGAACCGGAGTGTGGCTGGACGTTGGCATAACCGGCGCCGAACAGTTGCTTGGCGCGATCGATGGCCAGTTGCTCGACCACATCGACGTGTTCGCAGCCACCGTAGTAGCGCTTGCCCGGGTAGCCCTCGGCGTACTTGTTGGTCAGCTCGGTGCCCTGGGCCTGCATTACCTGCGGGCTGGTGTAGTTTTCCGAGGCGATCAGCTCGATGTGATCTTCCTGGCGTTGCGCCTCGCGGCGGATGGCAGCAAACAGCGCAGGGTCGAAATCGGAGAGGGTCAGGCTTTTATGGAACATGTGGGCATTTCCTTATTATTAGAGAGACACAACGCAATTCACGCAAGGCCCGGACCGCGTCCGGGCCTGTGCAGTCAGGCTTCCTGATAGATCGACATCGGTGGGCAGGCGCAAGCCAGGTTGCGGTCGCCGTAGACGTTGTCCACGCGTCCCACCGGCGGCCAGTACTTGCTCTCGCGCAACGAGCTCAACGGATACACCGCCAGCTCGCGGCTGTAGCTGTGGGTCCATTCGCCCACCAACTCCGTTGCGGTGTGCGGAGCGTTTTTCAGTGGGTTGTCGTGCTTGTCCAGGGTGCCGTTTTCGACGGCGCGAATTTCCTCCCGGATGCTGATCATCGCGTCGCAGAAGCGGTCCAGCTCCTCTTTAGACTCGCTCTCGGTCGGCTCGACCATCAAGGTACCGGCCACCGGGAAGGACATGGTCGGCGCGTGGAAGCCAAAGTCGATCAGGCGCTTGGCCACGTCTTCGACACTGATACCGCTGCTGTCCTTGAGCGGACGCAGGTCGAGAATACATTCGTGGGCGACCAGGCCATTCTCGCCGGTGTAGAGCACCGGGTAGTGCTCTTCCATACGCCGGGCGATGTAGTTGGCACTGAGGATCGCCAGCTGCGAAGCACGCTTGAGGCCTTCGCCGCCCATCATGCGGATGTACATCCAGGTGATCGGCAGGATGCTCGCGCTACCGTAAGGCGCTGCACACACCGCGCCTTCCTTGCGCGCCATGTGGCTATGCCCCGGCAGGAACGGAGCCAGGTGCGCCTTGACGCCGATCGGACCGACGCCCGGGCCGCCACCGCCGTGAGGAATGCAGAAAGTCTTGTGCAGATTCAGGTGCGAGACATCGCCGCCGAACTTGCCCGGTGCGCAGAGGCCGACCATGGCGTTCATGTTGGCACCGTCCAGGTACACCTGGCCGCCGTGGTCATGGATGATGTCGCAGATCCGAGTGATACCG
>Ga0302262_10001041_pt1 | contig 11728 bp, 16 predicted proteins | sample II_Fen_E3_4_FD_194557 | JGI IMG/M metagenome (GOLD analysis project Ga0302262, IMG submission 194557) | Peat permafrost microbial communities from Stordalen Mire near Abisko, Sweden - II_Fen_E3_4 | ecosystem: Environmental > Terrestrial > Soil > Wetlands > Permafrost | place: Sweden: Abisko...
CAGCATCTGGCCAAGATCAGCGGGCGGCCGGTGCCGCGCAAATATCGGCGGCTGCGCGGGCAGTTGATCGATGCGATGCTGGATGGGCATTTCCACATTGGCGGGCGGCGGATCGCGGTGGGGGCGGAGCCGGATCTGCTGTTCGCGCTCACCAGCTTTTTGAGCGAGATGGGGGGCGAGATCGTCAGCGCGGTGACCACTACGGGTAGCCCGCTCAACGCGCTTGTGCCTGCCGAATGCGTTACCATCGGCGATCTGGAGGATCTGGAGCGGCAGGCGCAGGCGGGCAAGGCGCAGATTCTGATCACCCATAGCCATGGGCGGCAGGCGGCGGCCCGGCTGGGTCTGCCCCATTTCCGCATCGGATTGCCCATGTTTGACACGCTGGGCGCCGGGCATCTGGTCAGCGTGGGCTATAAAGGCACGCGGGACCTTATCTTCGCCATCGGCAATCTGCTGATGCACAGCCATCACGAAGCGCAGCCGCAGGATTGGCGCGACGCGTGGGACGATCATCACACCATCAAGGAGGCCGCAGAATGAAGGTTGCCTTTGCCACGCAGGACTTGGTCCGCATTGATGCCCATTTTGGCTGGGCGAGGAATTTGGCCATTTATGACCTGACCGCCGATGGCTGGGCGCTGGACCGGGTGGCGGAATTTTCCGGCGAGCTGAACGAGGATGGCAATGAGGACAAGCTGGCGCCCAAGCTGGAGGCTTTGGCGGGCGTGTCGATCCTGGTGGTGGGCGCGATTGGCGGATCGGGCGCGGCCCGCGTGGTGGCGCAGAATATCCACCCGATGAAAGTGGCCGAGCCGGAGCCGATCGAGGGCATGCTGGGCAAGCTGCAAGAGGTGCTGAAAGGCACGCCGCCGCCATGGTTGCGCAAGGTGTTGGCCAAGGATGAGCGCAAGTTTGATTTTGAAGAAGAGGAAGCCTGAGATGAGCGATACCGACACCCTGCCCGCCATCGATGGCTTTGCCGCCGATCTGACGCGCCAGATCCGCGCGCAGGACACGCATGGATCATGGGACCGCAAGAGCGATTTCGATCTGTTGGAGCCGTTTATCCTCGACAAGGAAAAGCGCCGTGCGATCCCGATCATTGGCGACCCGGACCCGGATACGATCTGGCGGCTGGAGCTGTTTTATGGCGCGCTGTGCCTTGCCATTGAAAAGCGCACCGGCAAGATGGTCAGCCCGCTGATGAAGCTGAGCCATGAGGGGTTTGGCCGTATGGCGCTGACCTGTGGGCGGCTGATTGTCCTCAACAAGAGCCTGCGCGATGTGCATCGGTTTGGCTTTGACAGTCTGGAAAAGCTCAATGCCGAGGCGGAGAAGCTGATCGGGCAGGCGATCGACATGATCACCCAATTTCCCGCTGTGGCGGATTACTGAGGAGGCTTGGCGATGGCGGATGTCGATACGCTGAAGACCGCGATCAAGAAGCTTTCCGCGCAGGCGATGCAGGCCAAGATGGATCTGCATGATCTGTCCGAGGAGCTGCCGGTTGGCCTCGAAAATGTGCCCAGGGTGGCGCAGCGGGTGGTGGAATCCTATGCGGCGCTGGCGGCGGCCAAGGCGGAGCTGAAGGCGGCGGAGGCCAGCGTATGAGCGAGAATCTTTCGCGCGGCGGGCGCGCATGGACGCCCGAATATCTGCTCGGCATTGATCCGGAGCTGTGCATTGGCTGTGGGCGCTGCTTCAAGGTGTGCGGGCGCGGGGTGATGGGCCTGCATGGGCTGAGCGAGGATGGCATCATGATCGACGATGGCGATGATGATGAGGATGAGATCGTCAAACGGGTGATGATGCTCGATGATGCCGATGCCTGCATCGGTTGCGGGGCTTGTGCGCGGGTGTGCCCCACCAATTGCCAGACGCACGGGCAGGCCTAGCGGATGGGGCGGGCCGAGACGCTGTATGCCGCCCTGATGGCACATGCGACCATGGCGGGGAGCGATATGTTTGCCGCCCATGTCGCCGCCTCGATCCTCGCGCTGGCCGGGCAGGAGGCCGCGCGCGAGGGGGTGGCGCTGGCCGAGCGCAGCGGGCTGGATGAGGGGGATCAGGCGGCCTTGATGAGCCTGCTGTTTGGCGGGTTTGCGCTGGCGGGCGGGGCGCGGGATCTGGTGGTGGAGGCGCAGGAGCAGACTTTGCGCGACATCCTCTGGATGAATTGCGCGCAGGCCAGCCCGTTTGAGCATCTGGCCGCGCGGATGATCGCGCGGCGCGCGTTGCGGCCCAACCATCTGTGGCAGGATCTGGGGCTGGGCCATCGGCGCGAGCTGACCCAGTTGATGCAGCGCCATTTTCCGCGTTTGGCGCAGCGCAATGCGCAGGATATGAAGTGGAAGAAGTTCTTCTATCGCATGATGTGCAGCGGCGCGGGCTTCACGCTTTGCGCCGCGCCGGTTTGCAGCGAATGCGATGATTTCGAGGCCTGTTTCGGTGCGGAGGATGGCGAGGCCTTGCTGGCCCGCATTGCCAATGGGCGCGGTTTGAGCGGGGCGGCGAGCGCCCAAGGAGGTGTTGCATGAGTGAGCCGATCTGTTCCTCTCCGCCCGACCAGCCGCCACCGCCCACGCCGCCCGATGATGATGCCGTGGCCGAGGCGCAGGTGATGGCGATGGTGCGACGGTTTTATGACCTGTGTTTTGCCGATGATCTGTTGGGGCCGATGTTTCGCGCGGTGATCAGCGATTTTGACGAGCATTACGGCATTGTCGCTGATTTCTGGAGCCATGCCTTGCTGGGTACGCATCGCTATCAGCGCGGGACGCCTTATTCGCACCACACGCATCTGATCGTGAGCGAGGCGCATTTTGACCGCTGGATGGCGGCGTTTGAGCAGGCGGTGCGCGATGAATTGCCCGTGCCCATGGCCGATCTGGCGATGAAGCGCGCGGCGCATATGACGATCAGCTTCAAGATGGGGCTGCTGCCTTTGCCGGAACCGGGCAAGAAGCCATGAGCGGGCGTCCGTCAATCTATGCCATTTGCGCGCTGGAGGATATTCCCAACCGGCGCGCGCTGGGCTTTGTCTTGGCGCGGGCGGGCGAGGGGGGGCGGCCCAAGGCTTGGCCCATCATCGTGCTGCGCTGGGGCCGCCATGTGCGCGCCTATGAAAACCGTTGCCCGCATCAGGGGATCAACCTTGATTGGGAGGCGGGCGAGTTTCTCGACGCCGATGGCACACGCATCCAATGCGGCAAGCATGGCGCGTTGTTTGATCTGGGCACGGGGGAATGTGTGGATGGCCCCTGTGTGGGCGCGCATCTGACCGCGATCGAGACGGTGATCGATGATGGCGAGATATGCCTGGTGGGCGTTGATCTGCTGGAAGATGATGAGGAGGATAGCGGGGCCGGGGTGGAGTAAATCCACCCCGGTTTTCGCCATTACACGGGGCGGTTTGCGTTGCGGTTGCGCACCGGCTCCATGCTGGCCACGCCATCGGCATAGGTGATTTCGGGATAGGTGGCGGTGAAGCTGGCCACCTTGTCCATCACCAGCTCCAGCTTTTGCGCGCCATTGAGCTTTTTTACGTCATTCTTGTCGATATCGACCAGTTCGAGCGTTTCTTTCCACACGGTCGATTCATCGAGCGGCAGGACATAGGCCGTGGCCGCGCCAAAGGGCACGCGGTATTTCTTGAGGAAATCGATGTTGTTGGCGAAGAACAGATAGGTGCCCGCCGGATCGATATAATCGGCCAGCACCTCGGCTGTTTCCTTGAGCCAGGCGAAATTGTGCAGATAGCCGACCAGCGCCGGGATCTTGCCCGTGGCGGCATCGGCCACGGCCAGCACCTGTTCGAGGCTATAGGCCGGCGGGCGGGCTTCGTCGGCTTTCTGTTCCTGGAAGGCCAGCGCGATATCGCCGCGAAAGCCAAAATGGCCGCCGCGCGGCAGCGGTTCCTTGAGCACGGCGTTGAGCAGGCGATGGTTCGCGCTCAGCTTGCCAAGGGCGGTGTCGTCCAGTTGGACGGCGTCGATGGTGGACATGGGCAAAGTTCTCCTTTGTCTGGCAGCGGACGCGGCAGGCGCGCTCCTGAGCTAGCGTTGGTCTGGCTCTAAGCCAGCCTATGCAGGAACCGGGCCGTTTTCGGATTTGCGGGGGATGGGGCGCTTGATGCGTGCGCTTTGTGGGCAAACCAACAAGCGGCTGTGTCGCATATCCGCCAAAATGGACAGAAGGGGGCGGCGTGTGCGGATGGCAAAGCGCCGGTTTCTGGCCGTTCCTCCGCTCTGGCACGGTGCTTGCTGAGAAGGTTTCGTTCACAAATTTGACGGGGAGCCGCTCAGATGATCGTTCTTACAGACAGTGCAGTCGATGCAGTGCGCACGGCCATCGGCAAGGCTCAATCCGATGCTGCCCCGGCCGGCTTGCGCATTCAGGTCGAGACTGGCGGCTGCGCGGGCTACAAATACATGATGGGGCTGGTGTCTGAAGCGCAGCCCGATGACGCGGTGGTGAGCCATGGCGGGGTATCGGTGTTCATCGATCCCACAAGCCAGCCCTTGCTGGCGGGCACCACGGTGGATTTCGTCGTCGCGCTCGAAGGCTCGGGCTTCACCTTTGAAAACCCCAACGCCACCAACAGCTGCTCTTGCGGCAAATCTTTCGGCTGAAGGAGCCAAGTCGATGTGGGAATATAGCGAGAAGGTCAAAGATTACTTCTTCAACCCCAAGAACAGCGGCATTTTGGAAGACGCCGATGGTGTGGGGGATGTGGGGGCAATCTCCTGCGGCGATGCGCTGCGGTTGATGATCAAGGTGGATGAGGCCACCCAGACGATCACCGATGCCAAGTTCCAGACATTTGGTTGCGGCTCGGCGATTGCCTCCTCCTCGGCTTTGACGGAGCTGATTATCGGCAAGACCATCGAGGAAGCGATGGCGCTGACCAATCAGGATATTGCCGATTTCCTTGGCGGGTTGCCGCCGGAAAAGATGCATTGCTCGGTCATGGGGCAGGAAGCGCTGCATGCGGCCATCGCCAATTATCGCGGCGAAGTGTGGACCGATGATCATGAGGAAGGCGCGCTGATCTGCAAATGCTTTGGCATTGATGAGGCGATGATCGAGCGCACCGTGCGCACCAATGGCCTGACCAGCATCGAGGAAATCACCAATTACACCAAGGCGGGCGGCGGTTGCTCCACCTGTGCCGAGGGGATTGAGGGTGTGCTCGAACGTGTCAATGCCGAGATGGTGGAAGCGGGCGAGTTGGTGGCCGAGAAGGCTTTCCGGGCGGGTGTGGCGCCCTTGCCGGTGAAGGAAAAGAAGGTGGTGGCGATTGCTCCGGGCAAGCCGCTCACCAACCTGCAAAAGATCCGCCTGATCGAGGAAACGCTCGAAAGCATTCGCCCTAGCCTGCAGCGCGATGGTGGTGATTGCGAGCTGATTGATGTCGAAGGCAACCGGGTGATGGTCAAGCTGACCGGCGCCTGTGTGGGATGCCATCTGTCGGGCGCGACGATCGAGGGTGTGCAGGCCAAGCTGGTCGAAGCGCTCGGCATGCCGCTGCTGGTGATCCCGGTCACCGCTTATCATTGAGGGAGAGACTACGATGACGACCCCCGCACCCGTCTATCTCGACAATAACGCCACCACGCGTTGCGATCCGCAAGTGGTGGCGGCGATGTTGCCCTTCTTTACCGAGCAATTCGGCAATGCGTCCTCCATGCACGCCTTTGGCGCGGAAGTGGGCGGGGCGATCAATAAGGCGCGCAAGAGCTTGCAGGCCTTGCTGGGCGCAGAGTTTGATCACGAGATCGTTTACACCGGCGGCGGCACGGAGGCGGATAGCACCGCGATCCTGTCTGCATTGGAGACGCAAACCGGGCGCGACGAGATCATCACCAGCGCGGTGGAGCATCCCGCGATCCTGACGCTGGTGGCGCATCTGGAAAAGACCGGGCGGGCCAAGGTGCATATCATCCCCGTCGATGCCAAGGGGCGGCTGGATATGGAGGCCTATCGCAAGGCTCTCTCGGACAAGACCGCCATTGTCTCGATCATGTGGGCCAATAATGAGACGGGCACGATCTTTCCGGTCGAGCAGCTGGCCGTGATGGCGCATGCGGTGGGCGCGCTGTTTCACACTGATGCGGTGCAGGCGGTGGGCAAGATCCCGATGGATCTGAAAGCTACCGAGATCGACATGCTCTCGCTCTCGGGCCACAAGTTGCATGGGCCGAAGGGTATTGGCGCGTTGTATGTGCGCAAGGGGGTGCGGTTGCGGCCTCTGATTCGCGGTGGGCATCAGGAGCGCGGGCGGCGCGCGGGCACGGAAAATGCGCCGGCGATCATCGGCCTGGGCAAGGCGGCGGAGCTGGCGGCGGCGCATATGGCCGATGAGAACACCCGCGTGGCGGCGCTGCGCGACCGGCTGGAAAGCGCGCTGCTGCAGCGGATCGGGGCCAGCTTTGTGACGGGCGACCCCGAGCATCGCCTGCCCAACACCGCCAACATCGCGTTTGAATATATCGAGGGCGAGGCGATCCTGTTGCTGATGAACCGCGAGGGGATTGCGGCATCCTCGGGCAGCGCCTGCACCTCGGGCAGCCTTGAGCCGAGCCATGTGCTGCGCGCGATGAATGTGCCCTACACGGCGGCGCATGGCGCGATCCGCTTCAGCTTTAGCCGCGAGAATGACGATACCGATGTGGATCGCGTGATCGAGGCCATGCCAGGGATCATCGCCAAGCTGCGCGAGATGAGCCCGTTCTGGCGCGAGCGCGATGTGCATACCGCCGCGTTTAACCCGTCTTACGCCTGATAAAGGAACCGTCCGATGGCCAGTTTCCCGCCTCCCGTGATCATCAATGACAGCACTTTGCGCGATGGCGAGCAGGCGCCGGGCATCGCTTTCACGCTGGCTGAGAAATTGGCCATCGCGCGGGCGCTGGAAGCGGCGGGTGTGGATGAGATCGAGGCGGGAACGCCCGCGATGGGGGCCGATGAGCTGAGCGCGATTGCCACGGTGGCGCAGGAGGCCACCAAGGCGGCGGTGATCCCATGGTGCCGCATGACGCGCGCCGATGCCGATCTGGCGGCGCGGGTGGGATCGGGCCGGGTGCATCTGTCGGTGCCGGTATCGGATCGGCAGATCCGCGCCAAATTTGGAACGGGCCGCCTCGATGTCCTCGCGCGGATTGCCGATGTGGTGCCTTATGCGCTGGATAAGGGGATGCGTGTTTCGGTGGGCGGCGAGGATGCGAGCCGCGCCGATGGCGATTTCCTCGCCCGGGTGGTGGTGGCCATTGAGGAGGCGGGCGGGCATCGGTTTCGCTATGCCGATACGCTGGGCGTGCTCGACCCGTTTGGCACATGCGACATCTTTGCCAAGCTGGCGCGGGAAACCGACATCGAGCTGGAATTCCACGGGCATGATGACCTTGGCCTTGCCACGGCCAACACGCTGGCCGCGGTGCGCGGCGGGGCGAGCCATGCCAGCGTTTGCGTGCTGGGGCTGGGCGAGCGGGCGGGCAATGCGCCGTTGGAGGAAGTGGTGACCGCGCTGGGTGAAACGCTGGGGCGGCGCACGGGGGTGGATCTGGCGGCGCTGGGCGATCTGGCGGACCGGGTGGCGCTGGCCGCCTGTCGGCCGATCCCGGATAACAAGCCGATCGTGGGCGCCAGCGTGTTTGCGCATGAATCGGGCATCCATGTCTCGGGCCTGTTGCGCGATGCGGGCACCTATGAGGCGCTGGACCCCGAGCGGTTTGGGCGCCATCGCAAGATCGTGTTGGGCAAGCATTCGGGCCGCAGTTCGGTGCGCACCATGCTGCGCACCATCGGGCTGGATGCCGAGCATGAGCGGCTGGAGGCTTTGCTGGCGGCGGTTCGCGCGCGGGCGGTGAGCACCAAGCGCAGCGTGGGTCTGGCTGATCTGGCCGCGCTGTATGGCCAGACCGCGCAGCAAGCCACTGGGCAGGTGGCGTGATGGCGAGCCGGGCGATCCCGATGGAGGCGCAAGCCGCATCCCGCAAGCCGGGCTTCTGGGCGCAGGTGCTTGCGGATATTGCCTGCGTTTCGGCGCGCGATCCGGCGGCCAATAGCGCGCTGGAGGTGGTGCTGACCTATCCGGGGGTGCATGCGATCATCTGGCATCGGCTGTCGCATCGGTTGTGGCGGCGTGGCTGGCGGTTTCCGGCGCGTTTTGCCTCGTGGTGCGCGCGGGCGCTGACCAATGTGGATATTCACCCCGGCGCCACCATTGGCGAGCGTTTCTTCATCGACCATGGCGCGGGCGTGGTGATCGGCGAGACGGCGCAGATTGGCGATGATGTCACGCTGTATCACGGCGTCACGCTGGGCGGGACAAGCTGGCAGGGGGGCAAGCGCCATCCCACGCTGGAGGATGGCGTGCTGGTGGGGTGTGGCGCCAAGATTTTGGGGCCGATCACCGTGGGCAAGGGCGCGCGGGTGGGCGCGAACAGCGTGGTGATCGAGGCTGTGCCGCCGGGGATGACGGTGGTGGGCATTCCGGGCCGGGTGGTGCGCGGGGGGGCGGATCGCCGCCGCATCAATGGCCGGATCGATCTGGACCATCATCTGATGCCCGATCCGGTGGGCGAGGCCATCGCCGAACTGATCGACCGTATCGATTTTCTCGAAGCGCGGCTTGCGCATCGTGAGCGCGCATCCCGCCCGGAGGAGGACCATCATGAGCCTGCTTGAACGCCTGCAATCGCTTTCCAGCGCGGAGGAATTCTTCGAGACGCTGGGGGTGCCCTATGATGAGGCGGTGGTGCGCGTGGCGCGGCTGCATATTCTGCGCCGGATGGGGCAATATTTGCGCGGCAGCGAGGTGGAAGGCGCGCTGGAAGGCGCCGATGATGCCACGTTGCAGGCGCTGTGCGCGGAGCATCTGGCCCAGGCCTATGATGATTTCGTCGCCTCCAGCCCGATCGCCGAGCGGATCTTCAAGGTCCACAAGGATGCCATCGCCCCCAAGCCCGAACCCAACCGGCCCTTTGTGCCGCTTTCTGCCCTGACGGGAGGCTGAACCCATGCATATCGTTGTCTGTATCAAGCAAGTGCCCGATAGTGCGCAGATCCGTGTGCATCCGGTGCATAACACCATCATGCGGCAGGGTGTGCCCACGATCATCAACCCCTATGACCTGTTTGCGCTGGAAGAGGCTTTGCGCCTGCGCGACAAGTTTGGTGGTGAGGTGACGGCGCTGTGCATGGGGCCGATGACCGCCGAGGACAGTTTGCGCAAGGCGCTGACCTTTGGCGCGGATCGGGCGGTGTTGCTGTCGGATCGCTATTTCGCCGGGTCGGACACGCTGGCTACGTCTTATGCGCTATCCATGGCGCTGGAGCATATCGGGCGCGAATTTGGTGTGCCCGATATTGTGTTTACCGGCAAGCAGACCATCGATGGTGATACGGCGCAGGTTGGCCCCGGCATTGCCAAGCGGCTGAAGTATAACCAGCTCACCTATATCTCCAAGATCACCGAGGCCGATTTCGAGGCGGGCACCATCCGTGTCGAGCGCCGGGCCGAGGGCGGGGTGCAGGTGCTGGAGACCAAGCTGCCGGTGTTGATCACCATGCTGGAGGCCACCAACGAGATGCGGCGTGGCAGCATTGAGAGCGCTTTGGCGGCGGCCAAGGCCAAGGTGCATGTGTGGAATGCGGCGGCGGTGGGGATTGAGGACCTGACCAAATGCGGCCTGCGCGGATCGCCCACCATCGTGAAGAAGGTGTTTGCCCCCGGCGCCCGATCCGAAAAAGCCGCCCAATTGCCCGTGGATGGCGCCCCCGAGGCCATCGCGCAAGCCGCCATCGACGCCATCTTTGCCCGGATGCCCGGCATAGAGACGCAATTGTTCGAGATGGCGGCCCAACCCTACTGACACGCAATCGAGGAGCGAGTGCCATGGCCGAAGACACCAAACCGGCAGCCAGCAGCCGGGCCAACACCAAGAAGGAACTGCCCGAGCATTTCAAGGCGTATAAGCACGTCTGGGTGGCGGTGGAGATCGAGCATGGGCAGGTGCATTCGGTCAGCTATGAATTGCTGGGCGAGGGGCGCAAGCTGGCCGATAAGCGCGGGGTGGAGCTGGCCGCGGTGGTGATGGGCGATGATCGCGCGGCGCTGGATGCGGCGGCGGCGGCCTGTTTCGAATATGGCGCGGATCTGGTCTATATCGCGCAGGACCCGGCGCTGGCGCATTATCGCAACGAGACATCGTGTGAGGTGATGACCCATCTGGTCAACACCTACAAGCCCGAGATCCTGTTGCTGGGCGCGACCAATCTGGGGCGCGATCTGGCCGGATCGGTGGCGACCACGCTGGCCACCGGGCTGACCGCGGATTGCACCGAGCTGGCGATTGATGACGAGGGATCGCTGGCGGCGACGCGGCCTACCTTTGGCGGATCGTTGCTTTGCACAATCTATACGCTGAACTTTCGGCCGCAGATGGCCACGGTGCGCCCCCGTGTGATGCCCATGCCCGAGCGGCAGGTGGGGCGCACGGGGCGCATCATCGAATATGCGCCCGCCATCGTGGAAGCCGACATCATCACCAAGGTGCTGGACTTCATCGCGGATCGCGACAGCAACAAGGCCAATCTGCCCTATGCCGACATCGTGGTGGCGGGCGGGCTGGGCTTGCGCAGTGCCGAGAATTTCCAGTTGGTGAAGGCTTTGGCCGAGGTGTTGGGCGCGGAATATGGCGGGTCGCGGCCCTTGGTGCAGAAGGGCTGGATCACCGCCGATCGCCAGATCGGCCAGACCGGCAAGACCATCCGCCCCAAGCTGTATATTGCGGCGGGGATTTCCGGCGCGATCCAGCATCGCGTGGGTGTGGAAGGCGCCGATGTGATTTTGGCGATCAACACCGACCCCAATGCGCCGATCTTCGATTTCGCGCAATTGGGCATTGTGGCCGATGCCGTGACGCTGCTTCCCGCGCTGACCGAGGCTTTTGCCAGCCGTCTGCGCGTGAACCGTCTGGCGAGCTGAGAGGAGCAAGGCGATGAGCGAATTTGACGCAATCGTGGTGGGCGCTGGGCCTTCGGGCAATGCCGCCGCTTATGTGATGGCCCGCGAGGGGCTGAATGTGTTGCAGATCGAGCGTGGGGAATATTCCGGCAGCAAGAATGTGCAGGGGGCGATCCTCTACGCCGATGCGCTGGAAAAGATCATCCCCGATTTCCGCGAGGATGCCCCGCTGGAGCGCCATGTGATCGAGCAGCGCATGTGGACGATGGATGATCGCAGCCATACCGGCATGCATTATCGCAGCGATGATTTTAACGAGGAAAAGCCCAACCGCTACACCATCCTGCGCGCGCAGTTTGACAAGTGGTTCAGCAGCAAGGTGCGCGAGGTGGGGGCGACGGTGTTGTTTGAAACCACCGTGACCGAACTGGTGCGCGATCTGGATGGCAAGGTGATCGGTGTGCGCACCGACCGCAGCGGCAATCCGATCATGGCGCCGGTAGTGGTGCTGGCCGAGGGCGTGAATGGCCTGGTGGGGCAGCGCAGCGGCCTGCGCAAGGAAGTGGGCGCGGATACGGTGGCGCTGGCGGTAAAGGAAATGCATTTCCTGCCGCGCGAGACGATCGAGGCGCGCTTTAACCTGAAGGGCAGCGAGGGTGTGGTGATCGAGGCGATGGGCACGATCACCAAGGGCATGACCGGCACGGGCTTTCTCTACACCAATGAGGAATCGATCTCGGTGGGCATTGGCTGCAT
>Ga0302262_10001042_pt1 | contig 11721 bp, 9 predicted proteins | sample II_Fen_E3_4_FD_194557 | JGI IMG/M metagenome (GOLD analysis project Ga0302262, IMG submission 194557) | Peat permafrost microbial communities from Stordalen Mire near Abisko, Sweden - II_Fen_E3_4 | ecosystem: Environmental > Terrestrial > Soil > Wetlands > Permafrost | place: Sweden: Abisko...
CCCGATGCCGAGGATCCGGGAGCCCGGGGCCCCAGTGGCCTGGGTGAGGGTCGGTCGGGTCACGACTGCTCCTTCGGTTGCTGGCGCGCGGGGGTGCCGGCGTGCCGGCGGACGAGGTCGAGGGCGGCGGGCAGGTCGTCGGGCGACCGGAGTGCGACGGTCTCGACGCCCGGCAGCGTGCGCCGCGCCAGTCCGACGAGCACCCCGCCCGGCGCCAGCTCGAGCAGCCCGGTGACGCCGCAGGCCGCCATCGTCGCCTGGCACAGGTCCCACCGGACCGGACGTGCCACCTGCTCGACGACGCGCGCGAGGGCGTCGACGCCACGGGTCACCACCGCGCCGTCGGCGTTGCCGAGCAGCGTGGGCCGGGGGTCACGGGGCGTCAGGCGGCCGGCCGCAGCCTGCAGCGCGTCGACCGCCGGGGCCATCACGGCGGTATGGAAAGCGCCCGCCACCTGCAACGGGATGACGCGGGAGCGGGCCGGCGCGGCGTCGGCCAGGACGGCGAGGGCGTCCAGCGGGCCGGCGGCCACCACCTGGCCGCCGCCGTTGACGTTCGCCGCGACGAGGCCGTGCGCGGCGATGGCCGCGAGCACCTCGTCGCCGTCGCCGCCCAGCACGGCGCTCATCCCGGTGGCCGGTCCGGTGGTCGCCGCTCGCGCCATCGCGGCGCCGCGCACCGCGACCAGCGCCAGTGCCTCGTCGTCGGTGAGCACGCCGGCCAGCGCCAGGGCCGCCAGCTCGCCCACGGAGTGGCCGGCGACGAGGTCCACCGGCGCCGCGTCGGGCGCGCCCCGCAGCAGCGCTCGGAGGCTGGTCAGCGCGGCTGCCACGAGCAGCGGCTGGGCGACGGCGGTGTCCCGGATCGTCGCCGCGTCGGCGGTGGTGCCCAGCGCGACGAGGTCCAGTCGGGTCACCTCCGCGGCGTCGGCCAGCGCGGCGCGCACACCGGGGACGTCGAGCCACGGGGTGAGCATGCCGGGGGACTGGGCGCCCTGACCGGGGCAGACGACGGCGAGCACACGTCCACTCTGCCGGTGCGACTGCCGCCTCCCGGTGGCGGCAGGCACCAACCTCGTCGTGAGGCGTTGTCGCAGTCCTACAAAGTGCTCAGTCGGCCCAGGGCGAGCGCCGTCTGCAGCACATAGGAGTCGCGGGCGTCGAGGGGGTCCCAGCCGGTCACCTCGGCGACGCGCCGCAGGCGGTAGCGCACCGTGTTGGGGTGCACGTAGAGGCTGCGGGCGGCGGCCTCGAGCGACCGACCGGTGCCCAGGTAGGCGGACAGCGTGTCGAGCAGGCCGCCCTGGCCGCCCGCCAGCGGCGTGAATGCCCGCTCCACCAGCTGCGTGCGGGCGACCGTGTCCCCGACGAGCACCCGCTCGGGCAGCAGCTCGTCGGCCTGCACCGGCCGTGGGGCGTGCGACCACGCGGGTGCGGCCTGCAGGCCCGCCAGCGCGGCCCGCGCCGAGCGGGACAGCTCGGTGAGGTCGTGCGCGGGCGGGCCGAGGACCACCGGGCCAGGACCGAACTGGCCCAGCAGCGCCTGCACCGCCTCGTCGAGCTCGCCGTTGCCGGCCAGGAATACCAGCAACCGGTCGCCGAGGATGCCGACCAGCACGTCCACCTCGCGTCGGCTGCCGCGGCGCAGGTGCGCGGCGCGGACCTCGTCGAGCGCGGTGCCCGTGGTGCCGGCGACGACGACCATGTTGCCGACGCCGGTCCAGCCGAGCGCCGCCACCCGGGAGCGCAGCGAGCCGTCGACGTCGCCGCGGACCAGGGCATCGACGACGAGGGCCTCCAGCCGGGCGTCCCACGCGCCGCGGACCTCCGCGGCGCGGGCGTAGACCTCGGCCGCGGAGAACGCCACCTCGCGCGAGTAGCGCAGCACCGCCTCGCGCAGCTCGCGCTCCTCGCCCGGCGCCGCCAGCCGGTCGCTGTGCGCCTCGACCACGTCCACGCCCATGCGCACCAGCTGGAGGGTGTGCTGCAGCGAGATCGACCGGGTGAGCTCCGGTGGCGTCCCGGAGAAGATCTCCCCAGCGCCGGCGGGTGCGCGCGACGGGTCGCTGAACCACTCCACGAAGGCCGTGATGCCGTTCTGCGCGACGAGGCCCACCCAGGACCGGTCCTGCGCGGGCAGCGCGCGGTACCAGTCGAGCTCCGCCTCGAGGCGGCGCATGGTGGCGGCGGCGAGCTCGCCCGCCGAGCCACGGACGCGGCGCTGGGTCTCGGCGCTGGTCATCGGCGACGGGGCGACGCGCGGCCCGGGGGCGCGGTGCTGGGTGGTGCGGACGGTTCTCGCGGGGGCCGACGCCGGTGCGGGACGCTTCGTCGCGTCGGCGCCTGCGGGCGTCGTCGGGCTCGACATGGCCTGAGCATACGCAGCAGGTTGTGGGGAGTCGACAAATCGAAGGCGGCGGGGGCTCGGCCGGGCCGCTCACGGGGTGGGCGGCGGGCCGCTCGGCTATGGTCGCTGCATGGCACTCCTCCCGCGCCTGCGCCTGCTGATCCGGCGGCCGGCCACGCCGTCCCGGATCGGCGTGCGCCGTCCGACGACCGCGCGACGGCGCGGGGACACGCTGCACGAGGACGCGCTGCGCTCGATGCTGGCGGAGGATCCGAACAACGAACGCGCCTTCACGGCGCTCGCCGAGATCGTCCGGCGACGGGCCGCGGAGGCCTACGAGGACCAGGACCCGCTGACCGCACCGGTCGATGAGCTGGAGCGCCGGCAGGCGGCCGACCTGGCGGTCTGGGCGCTGGCCGAGGAGTTCGCCGGCAACCCCCGTGGCTGGTACCCGCTCATCGAGCTGGCCCGCCTGTCCGTGCGTGAGGACCACGACGCGACGATGCGCCGGCTGATCACCGCGACGCAGCGCGACCCGAGCGGCCGGGCGCTCGCCGAGGGCTTGCGGTTGCTGCGGGAGGCGGACCAGCCGGTCGAGGCGCTCGGCCTCGGCGTGGGGCACTGGCGCCCCCAGGAGCACTCTCCCGACGTCGCCCGCCACCTGGTGTACGCCGCGCTCGAGGCGGGGCGGCCCCTGGAGGCCAGGGCGCACCTGGCCGCGTTGGCGGACTACCCCGACCAGGTCGCGATCCACGACCTGCGTACCGAGCTGACCGAGGCCGTGGCGCAGGACGAGCAGGCCCGGCCCGGCGTCTGAACCGTCAGCTGCCCGGCGTCTGAGCCGCCAGCCGTCCCCGCGCCGTCAGCTGTCCCCGCCGGTGTTGCCCGAGGTGCCGGCCGCCACGTCCTCCAGGCGGTAGCGCTCGATGGCCTGGCCCGGCAGCGACGGGTCGACCGCCCCCTCCGCCACCAGCTGCTGGAGCACCCGCACCACGACGGACGGGCCGTCGATCTTGAAGTGCCGGCGCGCGGCCGCACGGGTGTCGGAGAAGCCGAACCCGTCGGCGCCGAGCGTCGCGTACCGGCCGGGCACCCAGGCGCGCACCTGGTCGGCGACGAGGTGGTCGTAGTCGGTCGTCGCGACGAACGGCCCCTGCGCGTCGGCGAGCCGTGCCGTGAGGTACGCGGTGCGCGGCTCCTCGCCGGGGTGCAGGAAGTCGTGCTGGTCGGCCGCGAGGCCGTCGCGCCGCAGCTCGTTCCAGCTGGTCACCGACCACACCGCGGCGCGGACGCCCCAGTCGTCGGCCAGCAGCTGGCGAGCCTCCAGGGCCCACGGCACCGCGACGCCCGAGGCGAGGATCTGGGCGCGCGGCCCGTCGCCCTCGGCCGGGGAGAGCAGGTAGATGCCGCGCAGGATGCCCTCGACGTCCACGTCCGCCGGCTCGGCCGGCTGCAGGATCGGCTCGTTGTAGACGGTGAGGTAGTAGAGGACGTCCTGGTCCCGGCCGTCGGAGCCGTCGCCGTACATCCGCTCCAGGCCGTCCCGGACGATGTGCCGGATCTCGTACCCGTAGGCCGGGTCGTAGTGCACGACGTGCGGCATCGCGCTGGCGAACAGCGGCGAGTGCCCGTCGGCGTGCTGCAGGCCCTCGCCTGTCAGCGTGGTGCGGCCGGCGGTGGCACCGATGAGGAATCCGCGGGCCATCTGGTCCCCGGCCGCCCAGAACTGGTCGGCGGTGCGCTGGAACCCGAACATCGAGTAGTAGAAGTAGAACGGGATCAGCGGCTCGCCGTGCGTCGCGTACGACGTGCCGACCGCCTGGAAGGCCGACGCGGAGCCGGCCTCGTTGATGCCGGTGTGCAGGATCTGCCCGGTCGTCGACTCGCGGTAGGACAGCATCAGCTCGGAGTCCACCGGCGTGTACTGCTGCCCGAGGGTGTTGAAGATCTTGGCGCTGGGGAAGATCGAGTCCAGGCCGAACGTGCGGGCCTCGTCGGGCACGATCGGCACCAGGCGCGCACCGATCTCCGGTGACCGCAGCAGGTCCTTGAACAGTCGCACCAGGGCCATGGTGGTCGCCACCGCCTGCGTCCCGGACCCCTTGGCCAGCGACTCGTAGACCTTGGGCTCCGGCATGGTCACCGGCTTGAAGGTGGACCGCCGCTCCGGTACGAACCCGCCGAGCAGGCGGCGCCGGTCGAGCATGTAGGAGATGGCCTCGTCCTGCGCGCCGGGGTTGTAGTACGGCGGCAGGTACGGGTCGGCCTCGAGCTGCGCGTCCGTGATGGGCAGGTGCAGCGTGTCGCGCAGCGTCTTCAGGTCGTCGACCTTGAGCTTCTTCATCTGGTGCGTCGCGTTGCGTCCGGCGAACCCGGATCCCAGTCCGTAGCCCTTGATGGTGTGCGCCAGCACCACGGTCGGCGCGCCGGTGTGCTCCCGGGCTGCCTTGTAGGCGGCGTAGACCTTGCGGTAGTCGTGGCCGCCGCGCTTGAGCGCCCAGATCTCGTCGTCGCTCATGTGCTCGACGAGCTTGCGCGTGCGCGGGTCACGGCCGAAGAAGTGCTCGCGCACGTAGGCGCCGTCGTTCGCCTTGAACGTCTGGAAGTCGCCGTCCGGGGTGGTGTTCATCAGGTGCACCAGCGCGCGGTCCTTGTCCGCGTTGAGCAGCACGTCCCACTCGCGGCCCCAGATCACCTTGATGACGTTCCAGCCGGCGCCACGGAAGAAGGCCTCGAGCTCCTGGATGATCTTGCCGTTGCCGCGCACGGGACCGTCGAGCCGCTGCAGGTTGCAGTTGATGACGAAGGTCAGGTTGTCCAGGCCCTGCTGCGCGGCGTGCTGCAGCATGCCGCGGCTCTCGGGCTCGTCCATCTCGCCGTCGCCGAGGAAGGCCCACACGTCCTGCTGGCTGGTGTCCTTGATGCCGCGGGCGTGAATGTACTTGTTGGCCCACGCCTGGTAGATCGCGGACGACGGGCCGAGGCCCATCGACACCGTGGGGAACTCCCACAGGTCCGGCGCCAGCCGCGGGTGCGGGTAGGAGGGCAGACCGCCGCCGGGGTGCGAGCGCTCCTGCCGGAAGCCGTCCAGCTGGTGCTCGGTGAGCCGGCCCTCGAGGAACGCGCGGGCGTACACGCCGGGGGAGGCGTGACCCTGGAAGTACACCTGGTCGCCACCGCCCGGGTGGTCCTTGCCGCGGAAGAAGTGGTTGAGCCCGACCTCGTAGAGGGTCGCGACCGACGCGTAGGACGAGATGTGCCCGCCGACGCCGATCCCGGGTCGCTGCGCGCGGGTCACCATCACCGCGGCGTTCCAGCGGATCATCCGGCGGAACCGGCGCTCCATCACCTCGTCGCCGGGGAAGTACGGCTCGTGGTGCACAGCGATCGTGTTGACGTAGGGCGTGTTCATCGACACCGGGATGGCGACGTTCTGCTGCCGGGCGTGCCGCAGCAGGCTCATCAGCACGTACCGCGCGCGCGGACCGCCGGAGGCCGCGATGAGCCCGTCGAGCGATTCGATCCACTCGCCGGTCTCGCCGGGGTCGATGTCGGGGACCTGGCTGAGCAACCCGCCGATCAGCGGGCCCGTCTCGTCGATCGAAGCCACTACCTGCTCCTCGTGTCTCGCGTGCACGGGCGGCGGTGGCCGCAGTGCACTGCCTCGTCCGAACCACCGCCGCGGCGTTCGCCGGGGGACGTGGTGCGGGTCGTCCCCCCATTCTCGGACCTTCCTGGGCCGAAAGTCACACGCAGCCGCCCGGGCCAGGTGCTGGCCCCCGGCTGCGCACCGGGCGCGCCGGGTTCCGGACGAGTGTTCGTAGGTCCGACGCGGGGACGTCGGGGCGCCGGTGGCGGGGCGGTGGGCTAGCGTGTGCGCTCATCAGCCGGTGTCCGTCCGAGGGCACCAGGCAGGTCCGGAAAGGAGTGGCCCGTACCGTGTCATCGACACCAGACGACGCTCGCACGGGGGCGTCGCGCCTGGGGTTCGCCTCGGGGCAGGTGGTCCAGGAGTTCGGGTACGACGACGACGTCGACGACGAGCTGCGTGCCGGGGTGGAAGGCCTGACGGGAAACCCGCTGGTCGACGACGAGTACGACGACGTCACGGACGGCGCCATCATCTGGTTCCGGGACGGTGACGGCGACCTCACGGACTCCCTCGTGGACGCGATGACGGTGCTCGAGGACTCGGGTCCCATCTGGGTGCTCACGCCGAAGGCGGGCCGGCCCGGTCACGTGTCGCACAGCGAGATCGAGGAGGCGGCGACCACCTCCGGGCTGCACGCGATGTCCACGTATCCGGTGGCGGCCGACTGGTCGGGCACCAAGCTGGCAACCCGGGGACGCGGCAAGTAGCCGCTGGTCCGAGCCGTCAGGTGCCTCGCTCGTCGCCTTGCGAGGCGTGGCGCGGCAGCTGACGCATGAGTGGGCCCGGCCGGTCTCGAACCGACGACCTCCGCGGTGTAAGCGCGGCGCTCTGACCAACTGAGCTACAGGCCCGGTGACGCCGCGTCAGCCTATCGGGAGCCGGCTGCCTGGACCGGACCGGGGCCGGTCCTAGAGTCGCGGTGTGGGAGACGAGCGGTACCGCGTCGAGCCCTTCGACCTCTGGCACTACTTCAGTCGTCGCCTGTTCGAGCCGGCCGTCCGATTGCGGGTCGACCTGGCCGACCGCCTGGATGCCGACGTGCTGGCCCGGGCCGTCGCGGCGTCGTGCACCACGTTGCCGCTGATCGGCTGCGGATTTCTCGGCGCGGGCCGGCGCCCGCGCTGGGTCCCCCGGCCCGGTGCGGCACGTGAGGTGGTCCGGGTGGTCGACAGCGCCGATGACCATGAGGGGTGCGTCCACCGCGCTCTGGCCGCGGGTATCGACCTCGAACGCGGACCGCAGCTGACCCTCACGCTCGTCCGGCAGCCCGGCCGGGACACGCTGTGTGCGGTGGTCAACCACATGGTGTGCGACGCGACGGGCTTCACGGAGTACCTGCGTGAGCTCAGCCGCCTGTACACGGCCCTCGTCGCGGGTGGCGAGCCTCTTCTACCGACGCCGTGGCGGCCCCGCGGCAGCCGTGCCGCGATGCGCGGACTCGCTCTGGCTCGCAGGGTGCGCGTCCTGCGGTCCCGGTTCGACGCCTACGACGAGTCCACCGTCGGCACGGCCGGCCGGCCGCAGTTCCGGCACGCCGACGGGCCGGTGCGGTTGCTGACGCAGCAGATCGCCGCCGACAACTTCGCGGCGGCGAGGGCGGCGGCCAAGGAGCGCGGCGCGAGCGCCAACGACCTGTTCATGGCGGAGTTCGCGCACGCCTGGGCGGAGCGCACCGGCGTCGAGCGCGTGGTGCTCCCGAGCACGATCGATGTGCGTCAGTTCGTCGTCCCCCGGACGCCGCTGGGCATCACCAACCTGTCGAGCAACGCCCTGTGCTCGATCCAGCTCGGCCCCGGTGTCGACCTCGACGGCGCCCTGCAGCAGGTGACGCAGCAGATGGCCGTGCACAAGAACGGCACTGCGGCGCTGAAGTCGGTGCTGATGTGGAACCTGGCAGTCGGGGCGCTGCCCTACCGCTACCTGGCGTCCCGGTTCACCAGGCTGCTGACGTTCCCGGCGGTGTCGTACACGAACCTGGGCGTGCTCGCCGACGAGACCGTCGCGTTCGGCACCGTGCCCGTCGAGTCGGCGCACTTCTCGACCGCGATCAAGCCGTCGCCGTTCTTCCAGCTGACGGTCTCGACCTTCCGGGGCGTGCCCACGTTGTCCGCCAACATCGCGGGGGACGACGAGGCGGCCGCCTTCGCCACCGGAGTCCTCGACGCGACGGCCGTGGGAATCGACGCCCTGGCCGCCCACGGCTGATCCGGTCCGCACGCCCGGGCCGGCGGCACACGGCAGGATGGACCTCGTGCCTGCCACCCTCGCCCAGGTCGTCGCCGCGCTGGACCGCCGCTACCCGCCGTCCGGCGCGCAGGCATGGGACTCAGTCGGCCTGATCACCGGGGACCCCGACCAGCTGGTGCGGCGCGTGCTGTTCGCGGTGGACCCGGTCGCCGCGGTGGTCGACGAGGCGCTCGCGCGTGGCGTCGACCTGGTGGTGACGCATCACCCCCTCTTCCTGCGCCCGGTGCACTCCGTGGCCGCCACCACGTTCAAGGGCGCCGTGGTGCACCGCCTGGTCCGCGCCGGGGTCGCGCTCTACAACGCGCACACCAACGCCGACGCCGCGGCCGGTGGGGTCGCGGACGCCCTCGCCGAGGCGATCGGCCTGGTCGAGACCGTGCCGCTCGTCGCGGCTCCGGGCGAGGCGCTGGACAAGCACGTCGTCTTCGTACCGGTGGAGGCCGCCGGGCGACTGGTGGACGCCCTGAGCGCCGTGGGGGCCGGGGCGCTGGGCGAGTACCGCCGGTGCGCCTGGACGACGACCGGTGAGGGCACGTTCGTACCGTCCGACCAGGCGCATCCGGCCGTCGGGCACACCGGGGAGGTCGCGTCCGTCGTCGAGGCCCGCGTGGAGATGGTGGCCCCCCGGTCGCTGCGGTCTGCGGTTCTCGCCGCGCTGCGCGCCGCACACCCGTACGAGGAGCCGGCCTTCGACGTGCTGGAGCTGGCCGCGTCGCCGGGCGGCACGGGGCTCGGGCGCGTCGGGCGGCTGCCCGCGCCGATGCGGCTGGACGCGTTCGCGCGGCAGGTCGCCGCGGCACTGCCGGTCACCGCGCAGGGCATCCGCTACGCCGGCGACCCGGGCCTGGCGGTGCGTCGCGTGGCGGTGCTGGGCGGATCGGGCGACGGCGAGTTCGACGCCGTCCGGGCCGCCGGGGTGGACGCCTACGTGACGTCCGACCTGCGCCACCACCCGGCGTCCGAGGCGCGGGAACGAGCGCTGTTCGACGGTCGAGGCCTGCCGGCGCTGGTCGACACCGCCCATTTCGCATCCGAGTGGCCCTGGCTGCCGCGGGCGGCGGAGGCGCTGCGCGCGGACCTGGCCGCCACGGGCACTAGCGTGGACACCCACGTCAGCATCCTGTGCACCGACCCCTGGACGGCTCGGGTGGAGGGGCCGGGCCCGTCAGGAGGACCCCTGTGACCACCGCTCCCGCCGCCGACCAGGTCCGCCTGCTCGCGGTGCAGGATCTCGACACCCACCTGGACCAGCTGGCGCACCGTCGGCGCACGGCACCGGTGCTCGCGACGATCGCCGACCTCGAGGCCCGCGCCACCGACCTCTCCTCCGCGCTCGTCACGTCCCGGACCGCCGCGAGCGACCTGCGACGGGAGCTGTCCAAGGCCGAGTCGGACGTGGAGCAGGTGCGCGGTCGCGCCCACCGCGACGGGCTGCGGCTGGACGCCGGTCAGGTCAGCGCGAAGGACGTCCAGGCGCTGACCAGCGAGATCGCCACCCTCGGGCGCCGGCAGGAGGTGCTGGAGGAGATCGAGCTCGACGTGATGGAGCGTCTCGAGGCGCACACCGGCGTGCTGGCGGAGCTGGAGTCCGCGCACGCCGCGGTCGTCGCCGAGCTGACCGCTGCCGAGGCGGAGCGGGATGAGATCTTTGCCGCCCTGGACGACGAGGTGGCCCAGCTGACCGACGACCGGTCCCGCGCGGCCGACGGCCTGGACCCCACGCTGCTGGCCCTCTACGAGCGCCTGCGCGGACACCTGTCCGGCCGGGGCGCGGCCACCCTGCAGGGTCGTCAGTGCCTCGGCTGCCGCATGGAGCTGGGTCCGGTCGACCTGGAGGAGATCCGCCGAGCGGCGGACGACCAGGTGACCCGGTGCCCCGAGTGCGGACGGATCCTGGTGCGGGCGGCCGCATGATCGAGAGTCTGCGACCGTCCGGCGCCGCCGCCCGGTTCGACGACCTGCCGCCCGTGACGGTGCTGCTCGTCCGGCACGGGCAGACGGCGATGACGCTGTCGCACGGCTACAGCGGGTCCGGCGAACCCGGACCGCCGCTCGACGAGACCGGGCTCGCGCAGGCCGCGGCCGCCGCCGACCTCGTCCAGCGGGTCGGCGACGACCTCTGGGGTGACATCGAGCGGCCCGACGAGCTGATCGCCTCGCCGATGGTCCGTACGCAGCAGACCGGCGCCGTCATCGCCGACCGCCTGGGCCTGACCCTGCGCACGGACGCCACGTTCCAGGAGGCCGACTTCGGCGCCTGGCAGGGCCTGACGGGAGCGCAGATCGAGGAGCGCTGGCCGGGCCAGCTGGAGCCCTGGCACAGCGAGGGCACGCTGCGGCCGGCGGGCGGCGGGGAGTCGCTCGTCGACGTCGCGGAGCGGGTGCGGGCCGGGATGGATCGCCTGCGGGCGGGCACGCCGGGGCGTGCAGGCACGCCGGGGCGCGCGGTCGTCGTCGTCTCCCACGCCGTCGCGATCCGGGCCATGCTCGGCGTTGCGCTCGGCGCCGCGCCGCTCTCGTGGAGCAGGCTGCGCGTGGCGCCCGCCTCGCTGAGCATCGTGCGGTTGTTCCCGGACCACCGGGACGAGGTGGCCGTCGTCGGGGCGCCCAGCGAGGGCTGGGGCGAGCGCCGCTGACGCGTCGGCACCCGCCGCCGACGCGGAGGCACCCGCCGCTGACGCGTCGGCGGGGTGCGCCGGCCCTCCACCGGCACACCCCGCCCGCTGTGCGGTCTCCGCCCGTTGTGCGCTCTCCGCCCGTCGTACTCCCCGCTGTCGCGGCCCGCGCCGCCCCTACTCGTGCGTGACCGCGTCGAGCACGGGCAGCCGGGCGGCCCGCACCGCGGGCCAGACCGCGGCCAGCGCGCCCACCACCACGGCCAGCACGAGCATCCCGGCAAGGCTGCCGACCGGCACGGCCAGCACGCTCAGGCCCTGGGCCTCGTACAGCCGGGGCACCACCGCGGCCAGCCCGACGCCCGTCAGCAGGCCGATCGCCGTGCCGCACACCGCGGTGAGCACCGACTCCACGGTGATCACCCCGGACAGCTGCAGCCGGCCCAGACCGACGGCGCGCAGCAGGCCGATCTCCCGGGTCCGCTCGATCACCGAGAGGGCCAGGGTGTTGACGATGCCGAGCACCGCGATCACCACCGACAGCCCGAGCAGGGCGTAGAGGATGGTCAGCATCTGGTTGACCTGCGAGGCCAGGCCGGCCACGAACTCGTCGGAGTCCATCACGGACACCACGTAGTACGGCGCGACGATGTCGGTCAGGTCGGTGCGCAGCGCCGCGAGGTCGGCACCGGGCCTGCTGGTGATGATGACGTTGCTGTCGGCCTGGGCGGCCGGCGGCGCCAGCTCGTCGAGCACGGCCGGTGACACGCTGATCCCGGAGCCGATGGTGCCGGAGCGCATCAGCGCGCCGATGGTCAGCGTCCGCTCACCCGTGGCAGCGGACACCGTGATCTCGTCGC
>Ga0302262_10001044_pt1 | contig 11696 bp, 13 predicted proteins | sample II_Fen_E3_4_FD_194557 | JGI IMG/M metagenome (GOLD analysis project Ga0302262, IMG submission 194557) | Peat permafrost microbial communities from Stordalen Mire near Abisko, Sweden - II_Fen_E3_4 | ecosystem: Environmental > Terrestrial > Soil > Wetlands > Permafrost | place: Sweden: Abisko...
AGGTCCCCCCACCGGTGATGGAGCGGATGACCGTTGCAGAGAGTTGCTGGGTCGGGGTTTCGCGTTGAAGTCGCTCTTGACCTCGCCCGTCCCCTGAGTCAGGTGGCGGAGGATACGAGATTCGAAAAGGCGTCGTCATCGAATCGATCGCCCTTGCCAGAACCACAATTTGCCGTTTGGCTAGGCATTTCACCCGCAATGACGCAGCTCATGCATGGCCGTGCATACGCGTGTACGAGCTGATTTAGCGCACAGATAGCGCGCAAGTCCGCGGCGTACGCTTGAGGATACGAGATCCACCGGAGGGCGGTAATGGCGCGTAGCAAGGGCACTTGGGGCACCGTCCGTGAGGTGCCGAGGAAGGGTAGCGGGCGGTTCCAGGCCTCCTACATCCACGGCGGAATCTGGGGCGTGGAACGTGGGATCCGGTACACCGCCCCACAGACGTTCGACACTCGAGGCGACGCTTGGGCCTGGCTGGACCGAGAGCGCCGTCTCCTCGATAGGGACGACTGGACGCCGCCTGCCGAACGCATCCGTCAGGCGGAGGAGGATCGCGATCAGGCGAAGCGAGCCCGGCGTATCGCCGAGCAGTTGCCAACCATTGCTGACTACGGCGCGAAGTACTGCGAGCGAGACGACCTCGCGCCAACCACGCGCGACAGGTATCGGCAACTGCTCAGGCTCTACATAAACGGTGAGCCCTCCACCATCACCCGGCGCGGCTCCGTAAGGGGCAAACCGATCATCAAGGCCGGCCTTGGGGACGTGCGGGTGACGGACCTGACTCGTGCGCATGTCCGGCAGTGGTGGCAGGGCTTGCCGGTGAAGGGACGTGAGGCGTCGAGTCGGCAAGCCTACGACCTGCTTCGAGCGATCATGAACACAGCGCTGGACGACGAACTGGTCGAACTGAACCCCGTTCGAATCAAGGACGCGTCACACGCACAAGCTGGCCGGGAACGTGATCTGGACCCCTTGCCGGTGGAGGTGCTCTTCGCTGTGGCCGACGCCATGCAGGAGCGATACCGGCTCGGAGTGCTCCTCGGCGGCGTGCTCGGCATGCGCTCGGGTGAGGTTCGAGGTCTGCAACGGCGCGACTTCAACCTCAGCGGAGAGACGCCCACGGTGAAGGTCGAACGCGCGGTGAAGGAGGCCGAAGGGACCGTGGCGCTCGGTCCCTTGAAGACCGCGCGCAAGGGCATCTCGACCCGGACGCTGCCCATTCCAGCTGCTCTTGTTGGTGAGGTCAAGGCACATCTCCGAGACCACACCCAGCTTGGTCGATCCGGGCTGCTGTTCTGGCGCGCCAAGGACGGTGGGCCCGTGAAATCCGCCGACTGGCTCCGGGCCTTCAAAAAGGCGTGCTGGAAAGTCGCCACCCAGATGGAGACCGAGGCCGAACTCCACCGAGCGCAGACCGGCGAGTCAGAGAGCGACGAGTCGCAGCGCAACCGTGAGTTGCTCACGGGGCAAGGTGGCTACATCTTCCACGGCACCCGAGTCACGGGCCTTACTTGGGCATACCGACTCTCCGGTGGAAACCTGCGTGCCGTGCAAGCAATCGCTGGCCACACATCCCCCAAGATGGCCCTCCGCTACCAGCGCGCAGAGATGGACTACTTGGCCGCCGTGGCCAACAACGTTTCCGAAATGATCGAAAGCAGGCGGGGTGGCCAGATTCGATTCCAAGCGGGGGAGCTTGATCAGAAAGGACTCATTGACTAGGTAGGACAATAGCCTGGGGGTCTTTGATTTGCTCCCGCAAGCAACTTACAAGCAACATCGCGGGCTCCGTGTTACGTCGACCAGGTCGCGACCCGATTCCACGTGATCTTCCCATCCGTAGCAACCCGCACGCCCCTGCGCTCGCAGCTAACCGGCAAGGAATTCACTCAGCGGCCGGGCTGCTTGGTGGCGAGCAATCGGTAGGGCAGCGCCCGACGCAGCCAGGACCGCTGCTGCGAAGATCGCCACCGCCAGCACGAGCAAGGTGGCTGGGCTGGGGCCGAAGATAACGGTCATCGGAGTGACGGCGACCAGCAGTCCGACGGCAGCCCCGACCAGACCGATGATCGCGCCTTGTGAAGTGATCAGCATGGCGATGCTCCGGTCGCGCCAGCCTGTCGCGCGGAGTGCCGAGAACGCCTGGGCGTCCTCAACCGCCCCAGTTTGGAGAACGACCGCAACCGAGATCAGCGCGAGGACGACGAGGAGGGCGACCGCGACCACATCGCTTGCCTGTGTCTGGACGGCCACGGCATCACCGAGCACGCTCCCAACGACAGCTCCCGCAAAGTGAACCGCCCCGGCATGTCCGGAGACTCGCTGGTTTGTCTGCCTCAGCTTGCTGCTGAGGGTTGTTGTTGAGCGTAGTGGACCTGCTCGAGGACGACCGGTGGCATGTCCCCGCAGTACTCGTTGAGGCGGCGCTGGTTGTACCAGTCGACCCATTCGGCGGTGGCGATCTCGACGGCGTCGACGTTGCGCCAGGGCCCGAAGCGGCGGATCAGTTCGGTCTTGTACAGCCCGTTGATGCTCTCAGCGAGCGCATTGTCGTACGACGAGCCGATGGCTCCGACGGAGGGCCGGATCCCGGCCGTGGCGAGCCGTTCGCTGTAGGCCACAGACAGGTACTGGACTCCGCGGTCGTTGTGGGTCACAAGGTCGTCGAACTGGTCACGGCCTTCACGCTGCCGGGTCCAAATGGCCTGCTCGATCGCATCCAGGACCAGGTCGGCGGTCATTGACGTGGAGGCCCGCCAGCCGAGGATCCGTCGCGCGTAGGCGTCGATCACGAACGCCACGAACACCCAGCCGGCCCAAGTGGAGACGTACGTGAAATCCGCTACCCACAAACGGTTCGGCGCCAGCGGCTCAAAGTTGCGTTTGACCAGGTCATCAGGCCTGGGCCCGGCACCGGCGATCGTGGTGCGTTTCACCTTGCCACGCACCACCCCGGCCAGCCCGTCGGCCCGCATCAGCCGCTCCACGGTGCAGCGGGCGACCGGGATGCCTTCCCGGTTCAACACCAGCCACACCTTCCGTGGGCCGTACACACCGAAGTTGTCGGTGTGGACCCGGCGGATGTGCTTCAACAGCACGACGTCGCGTTCCTGCCGGCGGGAAGGGAGTTTGTCCTTCCACTCGTAGTAGGTCGACGGGGCGATCTTCACACCATGCTCGGTGAGCACGGCACAGATCGGCTCCACCCCCCATCGCAGGCCCTTCTCGGGCTGGTGGTCGGCGTGCTCGCGGATGAAGTCCACGATCACAGCCCGGGCCGGTCGAGCTCGGCCGCGAAAAAAGCTGAGGCTGCTTTCAGGATCGCGTTCGCCCGGCGCAGCTCAGCGTTCTCCCGCTTCAACCGCTTCACCTCGGCCGACTCCTCCGACGTGACACCGGTCCGGGCGCCTTGGTCGATCTCGGACTGACGGACCCACTTACGGACGGTCTCGGCCGTGGAGATCCCCAGCAGCTCCGCGACCCGGGCCATCGCAGCCGTGTCGGTCTCCTGATCGGGTCTGATCTCGACATACATCCGGACAGCCCGCTGCTTCAGCTCAGCCGGATACCTCTTCGATGTGTTCCCTGCCATAACTCCAACCTTCCCAAGGATTGGAGTCTCCGGACACGCCGGGGCGGTTCAGGAACTTACGACTCAGGACACTAGGTCATCTCGCCCCGGACTCCAGGACAGATGTAGACGGGCAAATGGATGGACGTGTCAACGCCGATCGAATTTGGACCCCCTAGCTAGTGCCCCTCGAACTCACCCGGCGCCAGGGGTCAGTACTCAGTCGGCATCGACAGGACGGATTGGATGGTTCCTCCACACCGTTAGCGTCCGTGCGTTAGGAGCTCGCGTGCGTTCGAGAGGGCTCGGTCCTGAAGCTGGTTGTACCGCTCGATGCTGGACTGGTTCGTGGCTGCGATTCGAGTCTCGATCTCGCTGAGAACCTGGTCCGGTTGCGCACCCCAGCGGGGGTCTTTGGCGGCCGTTTCAGCTGCCTGCTGGGACAGGTAGCTGATGGTGGCGTCGAGGGTGAGCCAGTTCACGGCGTCCCCGAAGACCGCAGCCTCGCCGGCATACCGGCAGGTGTTGTTGCGGAAGTACTTGCGACCTCCGGGGATTTCGAGAACTACGATCGTGGGGTCCGTGATCGGTCCAGGCTTTGTCATGTCGACGGGGTCGATGGATTTGCCTTGGAGCGCGGCGTTCCAGTCTTCGACCCGTTGCTTGTTGAGCCCGGCCAACTCGGCTGGGTCTTGTCGAAGGATTCCCGGGTAGGGCCTGGGAATGTAGGTGAAGCCTTGCTTGGCCATGCATTGGGCGATGACGAGTTCCTGGGCGTTGTGGAGGTCGGGCGCGGCGTGTTCCCGGGTCCGCAGCAGACCGGTGAGAGGTCCGAACGTGGTTCGGGGCTCGGTTGTGGTTACGTTGGGCTCTGGGGATGCGCCTGCTCCATGGGCACGGCCGGTTGCTGTCGCCGGTCCGTGCAGGAACACCTGCAGGCTGCCGCCAACGTTCAGGTCGACACGTGTGCAGGGCGCCGCGGGGTCGAGTTGGGCCGAGGTGGCCTGGTAGTGCTGTTGTCCCTCGAGAGCGCTGGCCACGACCTTTTCGGCGTCGGGCAGCGCCAGACATTGGTCTGCGATCTTGTTTCGCAGGGTCGCGACGAGATCCGGTACGGCCCGACCGGCATCGACCCCGAAATGAGTGCGGACTTCCACCTTGCCAAGCTGGTCCACGATCAAGATGGCGCACTCTCCGCCCGAGGGTCGCTGTTCGACGGAGGTGACGGTCCACCCGGCAAGGCCGAGGCGGAGCAGCTCTGCATGGGCGAACTGTTCACCGGTGGTGGCGTCCAGGCAGCGACTGGCACCGCCGTCGACGTAATCGTCGAACGACTGCTGCAACTCCATTGCCTTGGCGTCCTCGAGGACGACGATGGGCACCGCGTCGGCGGGCATGCCTTCGCGTGGCCCGACGACCAGCGCGTCGCGGTATGTGACCGCGACCGGGTCCACGATGCGGCCCTTGCCGGTAAGGCCCGCGTAGGTGGCGCAGTCGGCGACCGGGTCGTTGGTGAGTTTCGACCCGCCGTACTGGTCGGGCCTGTTGTCACTGGTGTCGGGGTCGTGCCAGGTGGTCATGCAGGTGTAGCTGTCAAGCGCACCGCCGGTGTACCAGGAAGTGAAGTTCGAATAGGCCCACGCCGTACCACCGCCGAGCATCACCACCGCGAGTGTCCCGATCAGCACCGTCCTGCGTCGACGCCTCGGCTTTGCCTGGTGGGTCGTGGCGGGTTCGGGGCTGGCCTTGGCTCGGGCCAGGACACTTTGGAGGGTGTTCTCCCGGAGGCCGATGTACCAGGCGTTTCCCAGCGTGTCAGCGTCGGGCTTGAGTGCTTCGATCGCGTTCTGGATGTCGTCGGGAGAGAGTCTGGTGGTCATCTCAGTTGCCTTCGGTCAGGAGCGAAAGGGAGGGGCGGATGCTGGATCCGGTGGTGCCGACGTGACCGATGAGGCGGCGTCTGGCACGGCTCAAACGCGCGCGGGCGGCAACCGCAGATACGCCCAACACCTTCCCGGCCGCAGAAGAGTCCAGACCGTCCCAGCCGGTGAGCAAGAGAATCTCCCGATCGTCAGGTTCGAGAGCGGCCAGCGCTTGAAGTAGATCGGCCCGGTCGACGGCCTGGTTGGCCACGTCAGGCGTGGCGAGTTCGTAGAGGCCGCACAGTTCGGCGTCCAGGCGTGCCCGCCGGTCACGCGACCGCCAAAGGTTCGCCAACACCTTGCGTGCCGTCCCGAACAGCCACGGCACCGGGTCAACGGGAAGCTGGTCGAACCTGCGCCATGCCACCAGATACACCTCCGCGATCACATCTGCGCAGTCGGCCGCCTGGCAGTAGCGGCGCACGTAGCCATAGACCCGGGTTGAGGTGCGCTCGTACAACTTGCGGAACTCCGCATCCGTCGGCGCTGTCGGGGTGCTCATATATCGGTAGTGTCCAGCAGAAGACCGCCTGTGACAGGAACGCGTCACATTTGGCCAGACTCCAGCGCTTCCACAAGCTTGGGTCCAGACCATCCAGACTTACCAAACCAGGAATTCCCGTCTCGGAACCGATTAGGCCCCTGCCAAAACAGGTTCCGCTAGCTTCTGAAGCGTCGACTGTAGGGCGCCTGAACGTCCGGGTCGGGACACCATTCGTCGACGTGTCGCGTCGGCGCCGTGCCCGCCTATTGCTGTGGGCGGAGAATCGTCGGGGTGAAGGCTGAGGACCTGAGCCGCTGTTCCGGCCGATCCCTACTCAGTGGGTTCAGTCGCCGTAGTGGAATCCGGCGGCGAGCACCACGATCCGGTCGCCTTCAACCACGTAGACCAGCCGGTGCTCCTAGGTGATCCTGCGGGACCAGCATTGCCCGCCTGGTACTTCAGTGGCTCCGACTTTCCGTCTCCGTGGAAGAGCGTGCGGAGGATCTCCTTGAGAAGCGCTCGCTCCTTCTTGTAGGTGGTCCGATCCTTGTCCGCCCAGTAGGTGAAGTCCCCGAGCCCGATCGGCGTGAAGGTGAGATCAGTTCCTCATCAGAGTCCAGATCCGGGGGTTCGACCAGATCACCGGAACGCCATTCCTCGATCGAACCCACTACGCGTCGTCGCGCGGTGGGCTGATCTTGCTTGCGACTCCCGCCAATTGCCCGGCGCCTGCTGGTGCCGGTGGTCGGAGCGTCATTCTTAGGGGACCCGCAACTCGATGATGGGGTCGCGTCGAGACGCGAACCAAGCTGGCACGATGGAACCAGCCAAGCTCGCGGCAAGAGCCAAGACAACCACGCTGATCTGGAACCAGGCGTCGGGCAGCGGGTCAGCCAGCGCGATCATGCTTGCGTTGGCCAGAATGATCCCAGCGGTTGCGCCGACCATGCCTTCGATCAGAGAGATCGCCGTGACCAGCCCGACGATGAGACCGCGGCGGGCCCCGAGAGCGCGCCGTCGTCCGTAGTCTTTGCGGTTCATTGTCACGAGCACCATCTGAATCATTCCGACCAGAACAGCGGAGGCGCCCAGTACGCCGAGAACGAGCCCATTGCCAAGGAGCCCGACCTGACCCTGAACCTGGGTCCTCATCGCCAGCAAGTCGGTACTGGCGCTCACCTGCACGTCGCTGGCAAGGAGCCCGGGCAGGCTGGCCGTTAACGCATCAACGACGGACACATCGGATGCCAGGATCACGACCACTGAGCAGTCGAAGGCGCCATTCGTGGGCCGAAGTACCAGCGGCTGCAGCGACCGCAAGAAGGCCGGCGGGTGAAGCTGGCCCACCACAGAAGCAGCAGTGCCGTCTTCGCCGCGCAACCCACCGCTGCCGGTTCCGGAAAGACCGAGAGCCTGCAGCGCTGGCGCGTCGGCAAACGCGACGCCTGGCACGGCATTGGGCCAGCGGATGCCGAGCAGCGCTGGATCGGTGGCTGCGAAGGCCCGGACTCCGACGGACTCACCCCCGGGGATGCCGCGGTTGGTCATGTCGTCGGCGATGCCGAAGGCGCCTGCCCACTCCACGTCGCTCAGGCTCTTGAGCCTGGTCAGCACGGTCGAGCTGAGTGTGCTGTTGGCCGTGGGTTGGACGGTGATCACTCGACCGCCTGCGCGGTCGAAGCTGTCCAGCAAGTCGCGCTGTGCGCCTGCCACTCGACCGTTGGTGAGGAGCGTCGTGGCGGTCATTGCGGCTACCACCACCGATGCCAAGATTGCTGGGCCGACGTGTCCAAGGGCGACCTTCACTGCTTCGGTCAACAGTTGAACGATTCGCCGCCCGCCTGCGCGGGTCTTCACAACCGCACCTGTTCCTGTGATCTGGCGGCAACTCGGCTGTCGTGGGTGACCACAACGACCGTCGCACCGTTTCGGGCCGCGTCTTCGAGCACGTCCATGACCAGTGCCGCCGTTGCGTCGTCGAGGTTTCCGGTAGGTTCGTCAGCCAGCACGATGTGGGGCTGATGCAGCAGGGCACGGCAGAGCGCTATGCGCTGAGCCTGGCCGCCGGAGACCTTGCCTGGCTTACGCGAGGGGTCGAGTTCCACACCAAGCGAGTCAAGCCATTTCTGGGCGGCTGGGCGCCAAGCACTCGGAGACTGGCGGCGGTACAGGCAGCCCTCCAGAACGTTGTCCATAACCGAGCGGGTCGGGTCCAGCGCGGCATCCTGGAAGACAAAGCCAAGCTCGGTCGCTCGGAGGTCGGCGAGTTCGCGGTCGGACATGCCCCCGGTCGGGGCACTCCGGATCACGATCTCGCCCGCCGTAGGTCGCAGCATCAGCCCCAGTAGGTACAGCAGCGTGGACTTGCCGCGTCCGCTGGGTCCGAAGATCGCGGTAATGGCTCCGGGGGCGAACCGATGCGTCCAGTCGGCGAATAGTGGCAGGTCGGCGTCATATCCGAATGACAGGTTGCGCACCTCGAGTGCGCTCGCGTCAACGCGGGGCATCGCTGGACAGCCGAACCCGGGCACCTTCGGGGAGGCCCGTCACGATCACCACGCCGCTGTCGCCCGCGACGATCGTGACAGGATGCTCGGTGCCGTCGTCGGTCACGACAAAGGCACTGCCGTCCGGCCCAGTTTGAATGGCAACCGCTGGAACGGAGAGCCCCTTCGCCGCCTTCACCACCTCGATGTCGGCGTACAGCACGCTTGAACCGCCCACGGCCAAGCCCGAGCAGGTTGGGCGGCAAATGGCCGTTCCCTTTTCGTTGGCCAGGTACAAGACGAGTTGGTCGGATACCTGGTCGACCCGGCTGACTCGACCACGCCACGACTTGCTGCCGAACCTAACGATGACCGAAGTCCCGGCCGGGAACTGCGCCGCCTGCTCCTTTGATGTGGTGACAGTGATCTGTGGGTCGGTGGTCAGTCGCTCAAGGACGGCTTCCCCACCCTGCAACCGTGCACCGATCCGGAGAACCGGTGGGCTTGAACCGGTCAGTGCTCCCGCCGCGTTAGCGTCGGGCATCGCCACGGCGAGCCTGGTGGGCAACTTCGGCGTGAAGATGATGTCGGCGCCGTGCACCACTCCATCCGCCGGAAATCCGGAGACCCGCTGCCACCGCTCGATGGCCCGGGTTAGGCGAGAGTCCCCGGTGCCATCGGCGTTGCCCGCCGCGAAACCCAGCGCATTGAGAAGACGTTGCAACTGGGCTACGTCTCGGCCCTTTGTCGCGCCCGAGATGTCTCGGAAGGCCGGAACACTTCCAGCAGCCAGAAACACCGGGCGTTCGTCGACTCGGTAGACACGCTGTGGCTTGCTGATTGTCTGACCTGGCTTCAGATCTACCTCGGTGACGACACCCTGAGCCAGATTCGTCAGCGCTCCCGCAGTGGGCCATTGCGCGCTTGCCGCGAGGGTCACGAACGACCCGACCTCGCCCGCCGTTACCACGGCGGTGCTGAGTGGGCGGTCCGCCGTGATCTGCGGCGGCGGGGACAGCACCTTGACGGCTGCAGCGCCGATCAGTGCGCCGACGACCAACGCCCCGACAAGCAGCAGCAATGAGTTTCGTCGCCTGTGACCCCGCCGGCCCGGTTGGGGACGCGGGCCGGAGTCGGTTCTTGATCGGATGTCGTCAGTCATTCACGAACCTGCGCGCGCACGTGTTAGGGGCCAATATCTCATGGAGTACCGAGAACTTCCGGATCGGGGCAGGTGATGGTGAGCCGATCGTAGGTCTCCTGAGTCAGGGTGTTGCGCGCAAGTGCCGAGCCTCTCGCACTCCAAGCCTCTGCGGTCCGATAGGTATCGATGAACCGCTGAAGGCTGGGCGGGTCATCCACGGCCAAATCAAGGGCCTTGAGACACGCCTGCTCTGCCAATTCCAGCGCGTAGAGCTTCGGCAGTTTCTCGCGCGGCCAGGCATCGCTACGTCCGATCGGATTCTCCTTCTGACACGCCGCGATCGCAGCGTCAGCAAGCTTGGCCTGCTTTTCGGGCACCTGCTTATCGGTGTACTCCAATTCGCCGGTCGGACGGACGCTGACGGTAAAGCCTCTCTTCGCGACGCAGGCTTGGACTCTCTTTGCTCCGTCCAACACTGGCTGGATCGAGATACCCGAGTACTCTTCGGTCGCCGGGGCGACCGAGGAGCAGCCGAACAGACTCAGCGTGCTTACGCCTACAACCAGCAGCGCACCGAGGTGAACAGGCCTTCTCGACATTGCGTAGTCGCCGGCGTCTGGTTAGGCGCAGCCAGCCGTGGGCCCTGCCGTGAACGAGCCGGACGTGGATGCCGTCCAGTTGTCGCTGTTGGACGGCGCGAAGCTCTCCATCGTTCCCGCCGACGGAGATGTAATCGTCCTGGTGCCGTTCCCGGTCTTGTGAACGTGCGTCTGGATTGCGGTCGCCGTTGCGGTGAGGGACACCACGTATGAGCTGCCCGAGCAGTACTTGTAGCCAGTCTTGGTGACGGCTTGTGCGCTCATCGCTGCAGTCGCCATGAGGCACACGGCCACCGTGCCAACTGCTATGGAACGGAGGGCCATTGATCGAAACTGCATTTGTTCTCCTTTGGGGTGCTGGGCCGTCATCCTTTGACGGCCGCGGAGGTTGCGCAACACCTAGAGGTGTTGACGGCTGTAGCTTGCGTTCTGACGGACTGGCATATCGCAAGACGATTGCATCTAGCGACGATGGGCCCTGTGCGCCAATCGGTGCGCCTTCTGCTGGTGCGATTGGCCCGCTGGATCTCTCCTCTGCTCGGGCCCTGTCCGCGTTGTTATCGAGTCAATCACCGGCCAGAGAATTCCGCGTCGGCCGGGCGGTCAGTCCGTCCTGGCTGAGCGGGTTGCCTGCGTCTCGACTGTGGTCAGGTTCGCGGGCAGCCTGGCCAGAAGGGCAGGAGCGTGCAGATGTTCTGGGTCACCGGCGGTTCGCCTTCAGTCGCGGCACGAGCTGGTCCGGCGGCGCCGAGAATGGTTGCCGATAGGACTGCCGCAATGAGCACGATTGACCGGGTGCCCGCGCTGAACCGCTTGCCGGGGTGGTTGTTGGTTGCCATAAGCCGCATCTTTGAGAACGCGATCGCCCTGACAACCCGGCACTGGGACAGACTGCCCGGGTGGCACTACGGGCTGGTTAATCCTTGCCCGAAGGGTCGATGCCCTGCCATAGCAGGCTGCCCGAATGGCTAGCCTGATCCTGACCGCGCTGCTGGCCTTGATAGCAGGTGGAAATCTGTCCGGTGGCTGGACCTTGTCGCCGGACCTGGTGATGTTCTACCCCTAGCGGAGGAGGCGACCGAAGATGCGCATCCTTTCATCGGGCCGACTGGAGATGGTTCTGTCAGCGTTGCTGGCTGCCCTCGTAGTCTTCGTGGGCTGGCGGACGGCCAACCCTGAGGCCATGATCCGCGACCTGCTCGCGTGCGTTGCTGCTGGGTGCGTAGTGCGATGGCCACGGCTGGCGACAATGGCCCTCGGTCTGATTCTCCTGACCTTTCTCTTGACTCCGAGGGAGTGGGTGACTTTCGGCGAGTACGCTGCCCTGATTCCGGTCCTGAGCGCGGGGATGAGGGGTGACCGGCGGCAACGGAGGGTAACGGCTGCCGCTTATCTGGTTCTCTTGACCGCGCTGCAGTATCACGACTACCCCGGAGATCTGCTGTTCCTCTACGGCGGCCTGGTGTGGGCGATCCTCTTCGCGG
>Ga0302262_10001046_pt1 | contig 11675 bp, 9 predicted proteins | sample II_Fen_E3_4_FD_194557 | JGI IMG/M metagenome (GOLD analysis project Ga0302262, IMG submission 194557) | Peat permafrost microbial communities from Stordalen Mire near Abisko, Sweden - II_Fen_E3_4 | ecosystem: Environmental > Terrestrial > Soil > Wetlands > Permafrost | place: Sweden: Abisko...
CTGCTGGCAATGGCCCAGCCGGCGAGCGGCGGCGCAGGCGGCGCAGGCGGCGCAGGCGGCCCGACGGCGCGGCGATGCCGGGCGCGCCGGGATTCGCTCCCGGTGGCGACGATTCCGGAACCGGCGGCGGCGAGGCGCCGGTCGGCTTCTTCGCGCCTGCCAGCGGTGACGCCGGCCCGATCGCGCTCGGCCCCGACGGCCAGCCGATGCGCAAGCGGCGGCGACGGCGGCGACGAGGCCGCGGCGGCAGGCAGCGCGAGTGGCGCGGCCAGGCCTCCGGTGGCGACGGCGGCGGCGCGCCGCCCTCAGAAGGCGGCGCAGGCGGTGGTGGCGCGGTCACGGAGGGTGGCGGCAGCGGCGGTGGCGAAGCCTGACCGGGGCCACGGCGCTGGATGAACCCGCGGCTGTCGCCACCCCATGCATTCCTTGGTTCGCGCTAGCCGAAGGCCGGCGAACACCGTACCCTTGCGATCGTGCTCGATTGGTTGGGCTCGGTACAGATCCGGACGCGCAGCAGCACGCGCGTCGAGCTGGATCTGACGCGAGCGACGGCGTGGACCGGCTGGGCGCTGAGCGCCCTCGGTGGCTACCTGGTGTGGCTGCCGCACGTCGGCGCCGTGCTCGGCGGCGTCGTCGTGTTCGGCGGCGGCCTGCTGCTGGCGACGCTGCGCCGCCGGCTCGTGTTCGATCGCGACGAGGGCCTGCTGCGCAGCGAGCAGCGGATTCTGGGAATCCGCCGGCGGGCCGCGATCCCGCTGTTCCATCTGCGCGCGGTGGTGGTCGCCGCGCGCCGCGGCGGTATGTACGTGGCCTACGTGGAGCGCCGGCTCGGCGGCACGATCCACCTTGACGAAGCTCGCCGATCGGCGCCGCTGCTCGCGCTGGCCGAGGCGATCTCCGAGGTCGCCGAGCTCCGCCTCGTGTTCGACGCGACCACCCGGGTCGCCGCCTCGGACTAATCCGCGGGTTCCATTGAGCGCCGGCCGGCGTCGCGCTAGGGTCGCATCGCCGCGATGCGCTGTCTTCCTGGGGTCCTGGTGCTCGCCGTGCTTGCCGCGTGCAAGGACGACCAGGCCCGGGCGATCGATCCCACGCCGGTGGCGCCGCGGCCACTCGCCGGGGTGTTCCCCGACCAGTGGCGATGCGATAGCGTCGCCTCGCTCGAAGCCCTGGGCCAGGTGCTCGGCGGCACGGTCACGGCGATCGACGCTGCGGCCCCCGTGCCGCGCGGCGTGCCCAAGCCCTGCAACTACGAGCTCGCCGGCCACGAGCCCGAGTTCTGGACGTTCGACGTCGACTGCCGCGACGGCATGAAGCAGCGCGCCGATGCGCTGTTCGAGCAGTACGAGGCCAACAGCCGCGAGCAGGTCCAGCGCTACGAGGCGCTCGGCGGCGCCCGGCCCAAGAGCGATGCCGGCGTCGCGCCGCCGCCGGTCCCCGCCGCCCACGTCGCGGTCGGCGCCAAGGCGCTCGATCACCACGGACAGGGCCTGATCTTCATCGACGACGACGCGCCGTGCTACGTGCGCGTCGTCGGCAAGGACGCCGCGCGCCGGCTCGAGCTCGCGAGGTTGCTCGCGAAGAACCTGACGTTCGCGAACGCGCCGATGACCCCGCGCGCGCAGCCGTGACCGGGCGCGGCGAGCTGTCCGCCCAGCTCCGACTGGCGATCCCGCTCGCGGCGCAGCAGCTCGGGTTCCAGCTGATGGGCCTGGTCGACGCGGCGATGCTCGGCCGGCTCGACGACACCGCGCTGGCCGCCGCGGGGGTCGGCAACTCGCTGTTGTTCGCGGTGAGCTCGCTCGGGGTCGGCGTCGTGATGGGGCTCGACACCGTGGTGCCGCAGGCGCTGGGCGCCGGCCGGCCCGTCGACGCGCGCCGGGCGCTGGGTGGCGGCCTGCGGCTGGCGCTGCTGACCGGGCTCGCCTGCACGCTGCTCCTGATCGCGACGCCCTCGCTCCTCGCGGTGGCCGGCGTCCCCGACGACGTCGCGCGCACCGCGCGGGTCTACGTCGACCTCCGCGCGTTCGGCGTCGTGCCGTTCCTGGTCTCGATCGCGCTGCGCTCGTACCTCGCGGCGCACCACGTCACGCGCCCGCTGATCCTCGCGACGATCGCCGGCAACCTCGCCAACGCGGGGCTCGACGTCGCGCTGATCTACGGGCTGGGGCCGATCCCGGCGATGGGGGTCGCCGGCGCGGCGATCGCCACCGTCGGCGTTCAGCTCGCGCTCGTCGCGGTCTACGCCGCGGCCGTCCGCCGCATCGACGGCCCCGCCCGGCGCCCACCGTCGACCCGCGCCGATCTCGCCGCGATCCTCCGCTACGGCCTGCCGATCAGCGGTCAGATGTTCGCCGAGATCGGGATCTTCGGCGCCGCGACGATCCTCGCCGCCCACCTGGGCAAGGTCCCGGCGGCCGCGCACTCGATCGCGCTCAACCTCGCGAGCTTCACGTTCTCGGTCGCGGTCGGGATCGGCGCGGCGACCAGCGTGCGCGTCGGCCTCGCGATCGGCGCCGGCGATCGCGCCCTGGCCCGCCACCGCGGCGTGGTCGGGCTCGGCATCGGCCTGGCCATCATGTCGGCGTGTGCCGCCGTGTTCGTCGCGCTGCCCGGCGCGCTCGCGGCGCTGTTCACCGATCAAGCGGCGGTCGTCGCGGCGACGCTCCCGCTGCTCCAGATCGCGGCGCTGTTCCAGCTGTCCGACGGCGCCCAGGCGATCGCCGCCGGCGCGCTCCGCGGCCTGGGCGATACCCGCGCCACGTTCGTCGGCAACCTCGTCGGCCACTACGGCATCGGCCTGGCGATCTCGCTCACGCTCGCGTTCGGCGTCGGAATGGGCGCGCCGGGGCTGTGGTGGGGCCTCTCGGTAGGACTCACCGCGACGGCGACCTACCTGGTGCTGCGGTTCCACACCCACACGAGACCTCTCGAGTTACCCCGGGCGCACCCGAGGTAACTGGCACGCTACCCGGCTTATCCCCGATGGTGCGGCGCAGACGGCCGGATCACGCCGTCGAGGACGCCATGAGAACGCTCGCGCTGATCGTCATCGGGATGCTCGCAGGTTGTGAGTCGGAGTACGCCTCGGACACCACCGGCGATGACGGCGTCGCGCGCGCCGCGGACCTCGGCCCCCAGCTCGCGCGCGCCAGCCTGCAGGGCAGCTCGCTGGCCAAGCAGCAGCTGGTGGCCAGCCAAGCCGGCCGCGCGCTGCTCACGCGCCTGGTGTCGTGCGCCTTGCCCGCCGGCACCTCGATCACCGGCGTCGCCACCGACGGCACGCCCTACCAGTTCGCCGGCCAGCTCGGCCTCGCCCCGAGCTGGGCCGATCGCCCGGCCAGCGCCGCCGAGGGCGGCCGCATCATGGCGTGCATCCTCGGTCACGCCCCCGCCGCCGCCCCCGCGCTTGCTGCGCCGATGGTCGGGTCGCTGGGGCCGGCTCCGCGCCGCGGCTCGTAGCGCCTCGCGGTCAAGCGGCATCTGCGCCCGGAGAGGTAGAACACTCTCCGTGCGGCGTCGCGCCGGCCACGACTCCGATCATGTAGAGTATCGCCTGGGAGGGAGTACGTGGCACACCAACCTCACTTCCAGGAGCCGACGGCAGTGGAGGCTCACCGGCAGGTCAGCTCACGGCAGCGCCTCGTCGTCGGACGCGAGCAATGGCTCGAGCACGGCTGCCCCGAGCGCGGATTGCTCGGCACCGCCGACGTCGTGGAGCTGCTGACCCACCTCGACCTGCGCGATCTCACGCTCGACGAGATGCAGTTTCTCGATCTGAGTGTCGCGGCGCACGTCGCGAGCGACACCGCCCGGCTCGACCTGGCGCTCGCGTTCCTGCGGACCTCGATCGCGGGACAAAAGACCGCGGCGCGAATCTCGCGTTTACTGGAATCTCGACACCCGAAGATCCGGATCGGCGCCATCCGGATGATTGGCAAGCTAGACAGTCCGGCGCTTGGCCAGGAGCTGCTGACCCGGCTGAGCGTGGAACGCGAGACCTCGGTCCGCCGCGAAGCGGTGATCACCTTGCGGGCGCAGGGCCTGGACCCCGACGCGGCGACGGCGCGAAGCCTGCTGGAAGGCCGATCGGAATGGACCACGGTGGCCTGGGCCATGCGCTCACTCGCGGAGATCCGCACGGCCTTGCTGCTGGGCGATTTCAGTGAGTTTGCCGGCGAGCTGGGCGCGCTCGTCACGAGCGCCGGCTTCTACGTGGTCGACCGATCGGAGTACAACCCGTTGCTCGACAGGTCCTTCGACGGTCACGTGCTCGATGGCTTCGATCTCGTGGTGGTGGTGCGCGGCGAGAACTACTCGCGGCTCGGCGTCGATTCGAGCTACGCAGCGCTGGAGCGCTACGTGCGGTCCGGCGGCGTCGTGCTGGCGACCCCGTGGATGGTGTGGGAGATGAGCGACCGATCGTCCTCCGGCATGCTGCCCTTCCGGCGCGTCAGCAACCTCCATAACGAAGACGTCGCGTTGACCGCGCGCCCCACCGCGACCGCGCTCGGCGCCGAGCTGTTCCCGCAACCCATGACCTTCCACGCCTCCTTCGAACACGTGCGGCCGACCGCGGAGGCCGTGGTCGCGCTGGAGACGAAGGACGGCGTTCCGCTCTACGGGTTCAAGTCGGTGGGTCGCGGCGAATGCCACTATCTGAACGTATGCCAGCATCACTGTACGCGACCGATGCAATCTCCGCTCCGCCATGAAGGCTTGTCGCGCGCGGTGGCACGCGTGCTCGAGCGACTTCACCACCGCGGACCGCGCGCGCGTTCACATCGGCCAGCGCCGGACGAGCGCGCCTGATACCGCCCTGTCGCGGCGCACCGTCGATCGTGCGCCGCGCGGAGGCCACCGGGCTCGAACTCAGAACTCCGAGCCGAAGCCGCCCAGGAACCGCACGTGGCCGGCGTTGGCGCCGCCGAACGGCACCGCAAAATCGAACTTCCACAGCTGCGGCGAGATCTGCGGGATCAGGAACCGGAGCCCGACGCCGGCATCCTGGTGGAGCTGGAGCTGGGCCAGCGAATCGGCCGCGCCGCCGAGATCGTAGAACACCACGCCGCCGATCCGCAGCACCCACAGCGAGGCTGGCAAGCTGCGCGCCTCGACCTCCATGTCGAAGAACCGCTGGCCGATGAACTCGTTGATCGCGTAGCCGCGCAGCCCGGTATCCGAGCCGATCGCAAAGAACTGGTTCTGCGTGTTGTGCCAGCGCGTCGAGAGCGACGACTGCATCAGGAACCGCACGAGCCCGCCCACCGGCGGCGCCGCCGCCCGCACTGCCCACGTCGCCGTGTTGTCGATCGTGGCGCCCTGCTGGTAGCGGCCCGCGAGCCCGGTCGAGATCCGCACGAAGCCATCGCGCGTCACCGGGATGGTCCACCCGGCCGTCGAGTTGAGCCGCTGGAAGTTGTGGTCCGAGCCGAGCGCCTCGAGCCCGAAGCCGAGCGAGATGTCGAGATCCGGTCCGGTCCGCAGATCTTCGGCGAGCGAGAACGTGGTCACGTTGCGCAGCGTCCGGTAACGCGGCGTGAACAGCGCGTATTCGATGAACGGCGCCGAGGTCACCTCGGAGCGCGGCAGCACGTTGGCCACGAACGCCGCCTGCGCCGCGGCATCACCGGGCGCATCGCCGAGCAGCCGCGGCCGCTGCGAATCCACCGTGTGGCCGATCGACAGCTGGCTCTTCACGACCTCGCCCCACTGCCGGGTGACGAACGCGCTCGCGGCCCAATGCCGCGTCTTGTATTTTCGATCGAACTGGGTCGCCTGCATCGTCTCCGGATCGACGTACTGGAACTGCCGGAGCTGGGTCCCGACGAACTGGCGATCGATCGCGTAGCGGTGGCTGAACGACGCGCCCGCCGCCCATTCGCTCGACAACGACCACAGCGGCCGGGTCAGCGAGAACGAGCTGCTCGTGCCCTCGGAGTGAACCTTGCCGCGATCGAGCAGATCGTGGCGGGTCACGATCTCGTTCAGCTGCGCGCGAAAGTCGAGGTGCTGGCCGGCGAGGTTCTTGTCGATGAACAGCGGCCCCACGGCGATCGCCCCCTGATCCATCGTCATCGCCACCGCCACGAGGTCGCGCTTGCCGAGAAAGTTGTTCTCCGACAGCGACATCGACAGGTTGGTCAGCGAACCCTGCTGGAACGTGTACTGCGTGTTGAGCCGCAGGCTCCAGATATCGCGCGTGACGATGAGGACGTCGACGCGATCGGCGGCGGCGACCTTGACCGGGACGACCGTGACCACGGAGGTCCACAGCGGATCGCGCAGCCGGCGCGCGGTCTCCTCGATGCGTTCCTGATCCCAGCGCTCGCCGACCTCGACCACCGCCTCGGCCCGGATCGTCGATTCCTTGGTCGTGATGTGAAAATAGTTGAGCAGGCCGCGCAGCGGCGTCGTCGCCTCGGCGAACACGTCCTCGTTGTAGACGTGCAGCGCGCCGATCACCTTGCCCCACGGCGCGGTGTCCAGCTCGTAGCCGCGCGCCGCGAGCGCCCGCAGCAGGGTGTCGCGCTCGAGGGTCGAGAGCGTCGCGAGCCAGTCGCAGCTCGGCTCGCGGTTGCCGCATTGCTCCTCGGCGAGCGCGCGGTCGGCCTGATCGGCGTCGCTGGGCCGCGGCAGCGGCCGCGGTGCAGGCGGTGGGGGCTCCACCGGTGGCGCCACGCTCGCCGCCGGCAGCCCGGCCGGCCCGGCTGGCTGCGACGCGGCGGGATCCGGCGCGCTCGGCTGCGGCGTCGGCGAGGTCACCTGCGCGTGCGCACGCACGGCGACCGCGAGCATGGCGCACACGATCGCGACTCGAAACACGGTCGCATCGTACACAAGCCCGCCGGTCCGCGGTGGCGGCCCGGCCCGCGACCTGGCGCGGGCGTGACTAAGATCGAGGCCGGGCGGTAACCCTGTCTTCATGAACGGCGTTAGGTCGGGCCCACCAGGGCGCCGAGCCGAGCCGCCGCGCGGATCACGCGGGGCCCGACCGGGTCGATCACTTGTGTCGATCCCTTGTGAGAGAACCGCTCGTGGACGACCTTGCCGGCACCACTTGCGCACGGTGACGTGGTCTGGATGCGGCCGACGCCTTTGAGCGTCACATGCATGCTGGACTCGGAGAACGACACGACGCCGTAGGCGGCGTTCGCGGTCACGCCGCCGCCGTGACACCGCTCGACCGTCGTGACGCCCCCCTGCTCGCGCGTGCGGTTGGCCGCCTTGCCGGCGCACAGCGACTCGGGTTCTCCTGTATCACGACGTCCTCGACGAGGAACTCCGCGAACGCGTCCATCGCCTTGCCCGCGAAGTTCAGCTCTCTTCAGCTTCGTATCAAGAATATTGAAGTGCGGAGACATGGTTATCAATGAGGCTGACTGCCGTATTTCCACACACCGGGCCGATCCAATGCAGTGTCGCGTCTTTGCAACGCCGGGGGATCGAGCGGCTGCGCTGGCCTGCAATGGGCCGCATGGCGGAGCTCCATCGGCTGCTGCAGCTATCACGGCGGCGTCCGCGAAGCCCGATCGCCTGCGCAAACACAGCCCCGATGCCGCGGATCAAGTAGAGCGCGCCGCGAGTAGCGTTGCGCATAACATCGCCGAAGGCAGCCAGGCGTCTCCTCGCTGTAGAGGCCTCGAGCGGTGGCGCGTCGTGGTGTGCCTTTCAGCTCGCGACGCCCCAGGTGACCCGCGGGTTCTTGCCGAGATCGTGGACCAGCGTCGGGTCGACGAGGCCCGCGGCGATGAACCGGGCGCGCACGGCGTCGGCCTGATCGTAGCCGTGCTCGACGAGCAGCACGCCGCCCGGCGCCAGATAGTCGCGGGCCTGACCGCAGATCCGATCGTAGAACACCAGACCGTCGCGGCCGCCGTCGAGCGCGATCACCGGCTCGCGGCGGACCTCGGCGGACAAGGTCGGGATCACCGCCGAGGCGATGTAGGGCGGGTTCGAGACGATCAGGTCGAACCGCTGCCCCGCGACCGGGGCGAACAGATCGCCGATGCGGATGTCGACGCGGTCGGCGACCTGGTTGCGCTCGGCGTTCTTGCGCGCGACCGCCGCGGCCGGGGAGGAGATCTCCGTCGCGACCACCGTGGCGGCCGGGTATTCCTTGGCCAGGCTGACCGCGATCGCGCCCGAGCCGGTGCACAGATCGAGGATGCGCAGCGGCTGGGTGCGATCCGGCCGCGCGACCCGCGCGACCTCGATGACGGTCTCGGTGTCGGGCCGCGGGACCAGCACCGAGGGATCGACGAAGAATGGCAGCCCCCAGAACTCGGCCTCGCCCAGCAAGTAGCTGACCGACTCCCCGGCGAGCCGGCGCCGGATCAGGCCGCGGTAGCTCGCGAGCTCGGCATCGCCCAGCGGCTTATCGAAGCCCGTATAGAGCTGGACCCGCGTGCAGCCGAGCACGTGCGCGAGCAGCAGCTGGGCCTCGAGCCGCGCCCCGGCAATCCCGGCCTCCGAGAAGCGCTGGGTCGTCCAGTCGAGCACGCCGAGCGTGGTCCATGCCACGCCTCCGTATAGCACTTCGCGACGAGCGCCAGCCGACCCGGTCAGCCGATGATGACGAGATCGGCGTGGTTGATCCCGGTCGCGCCCGTCACGACCAGCGCCCCCACCGTGGCGAGGGCCGTGCCGGCGTCACAGGTGGCGAGCGCGGCCGCCGGATCGTGGCCCGCGGCGGCGACCGCGTCCCAGGTGGTGCCGTCGACCCAGGCGCCCGCCGGGGCCGGGCGCGTCGCCGGGGGCGGGCCGTCGACGCCATCGGTGCCGACGACGAACGCCGTGCGTGGGGTGCCACGCAACCGGCGCGCCAGGGCCAGCGCGAGCTGCTGCGCCCGGCCGCCGTCGCCGTGGACCTCCGGCACGTGCAGGGTCGGCTCGCCCCAGGCGACGATCGGGCCGCCCGGCTCGGCCGCGAGCGTCGCGGCGACCGCCTCGACGTCGCCCTCGATAGGCGCCTGCCGCCAGCGCGCCGCGACGCCACGTGCAGCGAGCGCCGCGACCGCCGCCTGGGCCGCGCTCGCCATCGGCGCGATGACCGCCGCGTAGTCCGACCGCGTGACCCGCCCCGCCCCAAGCGGCTCGCCCAGCAGCCCCGGCACCGCCAGGCCGTGGCGCTCGAGCACCGCGCGCGCCCGGGGCCGCCGCGCCGCCGCGCCGTCGTCGACCGCGACGCCCGGCGCCGTGGTCCACGGGCCGATCGTCGGGCCCGAGCCGATCACGGCGAGCGGATCGCCGATCACGTCGCTGACCGCGAGGGTCACCACCGGCGCCGCCGAGACGAGCGCGAGCTGCCCCGCCTTGATCGCCGACAGCGCCCCGCGCACGGCGTTGATCTCGTCGATCGCCGCGCCGGCGGCCATCACGCCGCGGATCGTCGCCACGAACTCGTCGAGCGGCACCCGCGGGACCTCGACCAGCGCGGACGCGCCCCCCGACATCAGCGCGATCACGACGTCGCCGGCCCCGGCGGTCTTGACCAGCGCCTCGACCGCGAGCCCCGCGGCCACGCTTGCGGCATCCGGCACCGGATGGCTCGCCTCGATCGCCTGCCAGCCGGCGGGTAGCGCGCCGGCCCCGCCGCGCGGCACGACCGCGATCCCGACGGCGACCTCGCCGGCTCCGCGCGCCATGGCGAGCGCGGCCTTGCCGATCGCGAACGCGAGCCGGCGGCGCCCGGCGAGCCGGGCTCGGGCGGCCGGCGCCGCCAGCGCAGCGCGCACCCGCGCCGCGGGATCGCACGCGGCGATCGTCTCGCGCAGCACCGCCTCCGCCAGCGCGCGGTCGATCACGCCGCCCTCGCCGCAGCGCGAGGTGCGCCGATCGATCGCGCCGGCTCGAGCGTCCGGGACATCGCCCGAACCTACCGCGGCTCCGGGCCTCGCGTGGGTTTGTCGCACGCGCGAACGGACCGCCGTGACGGCGGCCACCGACGCCATGCTAGGTTCGCGGCGATGTCGTCCGAGCTCGCGAGCGCCACGCTGTTGCCGCCCCGGCGGCGCCCTCTGGGATTCGAGCTCGCGTTCGTCGTGGTGATCTCGCTCGCGGTGCTGGTGCCCGGGATCTGGAGCTACTCGCTGGTCGACCCGTGGGAGACCCACTACGGCGAGGTCGGCCGGATGATGCTGCAGAACCACGACTGGGTGCACACCGAGTGGCCCCAGGACAACGAGGGGTTCCGCAGCAAGCCCGTGCTGTCGTTCTGGCTGATGGCCGGCGGCATGCGCGCGCTGGGGCTCGCCGCCGACGGCGGGTACTCGGGTGAGATGGTGCACGACGCGCGCACGATGATCGCGATCCGGCTGCCGTTCGTCGCGTGCGCGGTCGCCGGCCTGACCCTCCTGTGGTGGATGCTGGCGCGGCTGGTCAGCCGCCGGCTCGCGTGGCTGGCGCTGCTCGTCGTCGGGTCGTGCCCGTTCTTCTGCCTGGTCGCGCGCCAGGGCATCCCCGACATGCCCATGGTCGCGTGCGTGATCGGCGCGCTGTCGCTGTTCACGCTCGCGGTCGAGGATGGCGACCGGCCGATCACCGCGCTCGGCAGCCTCCGGATCGCCGGCCGCACCCTCGCCTGGGACGCCCGCCACGTCGTGCTCGGCCTGGCCGGCGGCTTCGTCGTCGCCCAGGCGATCTACTACGCCGGGTACTTCGCCGTGTCGCCGCAGCTCGCGGTGCGGCGCACCCTGGTGTCCCCGGCGATCTGGCTGCCCGGCGCGATGCTGCTCGGGCTCGCCGCGCTGTCGCGCACCGGCTGGCTGCTCGTGCGGCTGCCGCTGCTGCTGACCGGCGGCGTCATCGCCGCGATCGTCCACGCGCCGGTGCCCGGGCGCGCGCCCGGCCAGCCGCGGTGGTCGCACATCGTCGAGCACGTGCTCCGGACCTGGGATCGCCACGCGGCCGATCGCTATGCGATCCGCGCGATCGCGCTGGCCTGCGTGTGGCCCGGCCGCGCCGCGCTGGGCTACGCGCCGAACCGGCTCGGCGACGCCTGGCGCGCCACCGGCGGCGTCGCCGACCACGCGCTCGCGATGTCGCCGATCGCGACGATGCGCCAGCTCTACCTGCTCGGCTGCTACGCGCTGCTCGGGGTCAGCGTGCTCGCCAAGGGGCCGCCCGGGCTCGCCGTGGTCGGCGCGGTCGGCGTGTTCCACATCGTGCTGCTCGACCGCTGGCGGGCGTTCTACGACGGCGCGTTCGAGCTCAAGCGCGGCCTCTTGCTGATGATCGCGACGTTCTTGCCATGGCACGTCGCGATGTACCTGAAGGATGGCCTGCGGTTCATCGACGAGTACCTGTTCACCCACATCATGAACCGCGCCGCGGTGGGCGTCGACAACTCGCCCGGCACGTTCGAGTACTACACCTCGCAGATCGGCCACGGCATGTGGCTGTGGGCCGCGCTGCTGCCCGCGGCGATCGGCAGCGCCGTGCTCCGCGCGCGCGGCGATACCCGGGAGGGCCGCGTCCGCTTCATGGTCGTGCTGTGGGCGATCGGCGCGGTCGCGTTCTTCTCGCTGGTCCAGACCAAGTTCCACCACTACATCCTGCCGGCGGTCCCGGCGCTCGGCATCCTGGTCGCGTTCTTGCTCGACGATCTGGCCGCCGGGCGCGACCGGCTCCACCCGCTCTACGGCGCGCTCGGCATCGCCATCGTGCTGATGATC
>Ga0302262_10001048_pt1 | contig 11673 bp, 8 predicted proteins | sample II_Fen_E3_4_FD_194557 | JGI IMG/M metagenome (GOLD analysis project Ga0302262, IMG submission 194557) | Peat permafrost microbial communities from Stordalen Mire near Abisko, Sweden - II_Fen_E3_4 | ecosystem: Environmental > Terrestrial > Soil > Wetlands > Permafrost | place: Sweden: Abisko...
AGGCGCACGGCGGGGTTGGGGACGTAGTTGCCGAAGTGGCCGCTGTGCATCGGCTGCGACGGTCCGTACACCACGAGGCTGACCTGCGCGATGCCGCGGTTGCCGAACACCAGCGTGGGCCGCTCGCTCTGATGGCGCGGGCCATCGAGGATCACGAGCGCGTCGCACGCGAGCAGATCCTTGTTCGCCGAGGCCACGGCGCGCATCGCGGGCGAGCCCTTCTCCTCTTCGCTGTCGATCAGCACCTTGACGTTGGTGGCCGGCGACGCGCCGGCGGCGGCGAGGCCGTCGAACGCGGCGAGCAGCATCATGATCGGCGCCTTGTCGTCGGACGCGGACCGCGCGAACACGCGGAGCTCGGGGTCGAGCCTGGCGGCGAACAGCCGCTCGCTGGGGACGATCTCCCACGCGCCGGCGCGGCTGCGCTGCTTGACCACCGGCTTCCACGGGCTCGGCTGCGACCACTCGCGGTCGACCACGGGCTGGCCATCGAGGTGCAGGTAGTACAGCACCGTCTTGGTGCCTGGCAGCTGCCTGGGCCACTCGGCATACAGCAGCGGCTTGCCCTGGTTGTCGAGCCGGCGGGTGTGAAACCCGCGGCGCTGGAACGCGCGTTCGAGGTGCTCCGCGTTGGTCGCGATGTCGGCGGCGTTGATCGAGTCGTCGGGGATCGCGAGCAGCTCGAGGTACTCGCGGAACGAGCCCTGCGCCAGCTTCTGCGCGGTCTGCGGCGAGATCGGCGCCTGGGCGGACGCGGTGGCGGGGACCGCGACAACAGCGAGCAGCAGCAGACACAGGCGGAGCATGGACGAGCCTCTCGTGAGTTCGCGGCAGCGTAGCGCTCCGCCGCGGCGCGAGTCGAGGGCCCGAGCCGGGCTCAGCCTACGTGACACGAGCGCGAGCGGGTACGGCCACGCGGACCTCAGTTGCACTCGGTGACGTCGGAGGTGACGCAGGAGAACGTGCCGTGGTCGGTCGCGAGCGACGGATCGCCGGGCACGGTGGCGGTCACGTGGACCGAGGTCATCTTGATCGGGCAGACGTCGAGACAGCTACTGGCGTCGTACGTGCCGCCAGGGCCGTAGGGCGGCGACGGCTGGTATCCCGGCACGCGGGTATCGAGCTTGGCGAGCTCGGCGGGCGAGACGAACGTGCGAACGGCGCGTTGGCGACCGGCTGGATCGCGACGCGGCATACGGCGTGTACATCGCGGCGCTGTCGTCGCCCGGCTCCCCGCGATCGTCCGTGCCGCAGCTCGCGGCGGCGACCAACCCGATCGCGGTCAGCCGCGAGCCCCGGAGCGAGCTCGCGGGCGGCGTGGGCGCTGCGAGTCCATGTTCCTGCCTCCTGCGGCTTCTTCCCCGGTGGCGGACCGGGACGCGGTGTAGACGAACGCGCGGCCGAGCGCAGGCGCCGTGGGTCGAGGGTGTCAAGTGGCAAGCGGGCCAGGTGGCCCGACCGTGACGCACGGTGACGTGAAGCCGCTGCAGGACAGCCATCGTGCACTTCGTCCTTCCCCTCGGAGCGCGCGCCGTGCGAGTGCTTCACGAGCATGTGGGAACGTCTGGCTGCGAACCCGTTCAGGAGGCTCTATGATGGGATTGGATACGATCGGTGTCTGTGCCGGCGGTCGAACGGTGGGGCTCCGGCGGCCGCGCGTGATCGCGGCGATCGCGCTGGTGGCAGGGCTCGGCGCGCCGGCCATCGCCGCCGCGGCGCCCGGGGTGGTCAAGCTCGGCGACACCCAGCTCGATGCCACGGCGCTGTACTTCGTGTCGTTCGATGGCCTGGTCAATAATGCCTCGTACCAGCAGAGCGCGATCCTGAGCCACGCGGGCTTTCAGTACGCCGCGTGGTACGCGGCGAGCCGTGCCGCGGTCGTGGCCCGCCGCAGGCTGCCCGCAGGCGCCTGGGAGACCGTCGTGCTGCCACACCTGCTGAGCACCGACGACTCGCACAACTCGATCTCGCTCGGCGTCTCGCCGACCGACGGCCGGCTCCACGTCGCGATGGACACCCACGACACCACGGTGTTCTATATCAAGTCCGAGGCCGGCCTGGTCAGCGACCCGGGCAACCGCACCTGGGTGGCGAGCCGGTTCGGCGCCGTGCAGCGCACGCTCGACGGGGTCGAGCTCGGCACGATCACCTATCCGCAGTTCGTCGTGACCCCCGAGCACGAGCTCCAGCTCAGCTACCGGACCGGCCGCTCGGGCGCCGGCACGATGGAGCTGGCCGAGTACACCACGTCGTGGCGCACGCTCGGTGCGTGGTCCGCGGGCACCGGCTCGTACACCCAGCACGGCCAGACGAGCACGTCGCGCAACCTCTACCTCCACGGCCTCCAGTACGGGCCCGACGGCCGGCTGCACGCCGCGTTCACCTGGCGCGAGGACAATGCCGCGGTGATGTGCAGCGCCGGCGGCCTGGCCAACCACGACACCGGCTACGTGGTCAGCGACGATCGCGGCCGCACCTGGCGCAACAACGCGGGCCAGCTGGTCGCCACCACCGGCAGCGCGCCCCAGGTCGCGGTGGGCTCCGCCGGCCTCGTGGTCGATCCGCTGAACGTCGACCACGCCCTGATCAACCAGGAGAGCGAGGCGATCGACTCGACGGGCGCGCCGCACGTGGTCATCAGCTACGTCCCGGGCCGGTTCACCCAGTGCGTGTCGGCCTTCGTGGCGCAGCGCCAGCAGTTCGCGCGGCCGTTCCACCTGACCCGCAACGCGCAGGGCGCGTGGACCAAGTTCGAGATCCCCGTCGCGCTCGGCGCGTTCGGGCGGTCGCAGATCGTGCTCGACGCGGCCAACAACGCATATGTGGTGCTGCCGTTCGGCCGCGTCGTGAGCGCCAGCGCGGCCAGCGGCTGGACCGACTGGACCGTGCAGTTCGACGGCGCCGGCCTGGGCGCGTTCGGCGAGGTCGTGGTCGATCGCGAGCGCGTCGCGAGCGAGGGCGTGCTGTCGATCCTGTACCAGCGCAGCTCGACCGGCACGACGCCGTCGCCGATCCGCGTGATCGATCTCCGGCTCGACTGAAGGAACCGGCCGCGCGCTACCGCCCGGGTGAGGCGACGAGGGTGAGCGGTGCGCCGCCGCGCACGGTGCCGAGGTTGGTCAGCACGACCCGCTCGAGCGCATCGGCCGCGCCGCCGTTGCTGGTCACGGCGAGCGCGAGCGTGTTGGTGCCGCGCGGATCGAGGATGCCATTGGGGATCACGAAGGTGTGCTGCGGGCCCACGTTGGCGATGTACTGGCCCAGGTTCCAGCCGTTGACGAACACCAGGACGCGGTAGGCGCCGCCCGACGCGCGCACCGTCGGGTCGCCGATCGTGATGCCGAGCGAGGCGTCGTCGGCCGCCGGGATCGCGAGCGTGAACGTCGTGCGGTACCACGACGTGCCGGCGATCGCCGCGGTATCCGGAACCGGGTGGAACACCCAGCCACCGTCGGGCCAGCCGGGCAGGTGCCAGCCGTTGCGCTCGCCGAACAGGCCGCCGTTGTTGAGCGGACCGCGCACCGGATCGGCGATCGCCTCGCCGCCTGCGTTGCCCTGGAGCTTCCAGGTCGCGGCGACGGCCGCGCCGGCGGCGTCGGCGAGCGCGGCGGAGATCAGGCCTCGGCCCTCGCGGTGCGCGTCGTTGACGCCGCCATCCTCGTTGTGCGAGTTGTTGCGGACCATCACCGAGACCACGTGGGCCGCCGAGGTGCGCTGCGCGGCCGGCACGGTGACCGTGGTCGTGCCGGTGGTCGGCGGCGCGGCCAGCCCGGTGGCGAGCACGTTCTGGCCGAGGTACACGCCGTCGACCCAGACCTGCAGCATGCCCGCGCCGCCGCCGCCATAGCGCAGGGCGATCGACGCCGCGGCGCCAGTGTAGCGCCCGCGGTACCACACGTCGCCGTGGTGAAAGCCATAGTCGTCGGCGGTGAGCACCGGCTGGCCCGGGGGTGGTGGCGTCGTGCTGGCCGACGTGGTCCGGGTGGCGTCCGTCCACGCGGTGTCGATGAACGACGCCGCGGCCTCCGGCGACTCCGCCGCGAACCGCCACGTCGCGGTCGGCAGGTCGGGCAGCGTGATCGGGTCCGCCCCGGGCAGCGGGGTCACCGCGGCGAGGCTGCCCGCGGAGGTGCGCCGCACGGCGACCGCGGCGCCGTTCCAGGTCACCGCCGTGATCGCCGCCGGCACCCAGATCTCGAGGCTGCTGGCGGTCCGGGTATCGCCGGTCAGCGCCAGCGTCGCGCCGGTCGTGCGCGCGGTCCGCACCAGCAGGGGGCCGCGCTCGAGCACGGGCCCGGCCGCGGTGGTCTGGCGCCACATCGAATCGGCGACGTTCTGCCGGGCGATCAGCAGCCGCAGCGGGTCGCGCCCGCCGCCGGTGATCCGGACCTGGGCCAGGCCGTCGTGCGCGTAGCGCAGGACGAGGTCATTGCCGCTGAACGTGCTCGTCACGAGGCCGGCCAGCACGGTCACGGTCGGCGGGCTCGCATAGCGCAGCACGGTCTCACCGGCCTCGCCGGTGCGGCCATACAGCAGCAGCAGATCCGTGGCGTCCTGGCGCAGCACGGTCTCGATCTCCGACGTCGAGTACACCAGGTGCTGGCCGCCGAAGCTCCAGTTCGCCACCAGGATCTTCGCGTCCTGGCCGTCGAGCACCGACGCCGCGGTGAACGCGCCATCGGGCGTGCTGATCGGGAACGTGAACGCGTCGTTCGTCGTCGCGCTCGACGGGTTGTGCGTCGCGATGTAGAAGTGCGTCTGGGTATCGGGGTTGACGTCGTGATAGACCTTCACGGCGCTCGACGACGGCGTCACCGCGGCGGCCTTGTCGACCTTGGTGATCGGCGTGACGCTCTGCAGGAACAGCCCCAGCTCCTTCATCGTCGACAGCTTCGGCCGGCCGCGCCGGGTCTCGGCGAGCGCCGCGCCGTAGTCGTACGAGGTATACACCACCGGCGCGGCGAGCCAGCCCCACGACGTGCCACCGACGGTCATGTAGAAGTTCTGGATCGTGAGCCGGTTGGCGATATTGGTCTCGTAGAACACGCGCTCGTAGCCGGGCCCCTCGCGCTCCGCCATGCACGGATACGAGCCCGAGCCGCCCCAGAAGTCGAACCAGCCGCCTCCGAACTCGGCCGCCATGCCGGGCGTATTCGGCGACGCCGTCGCGCCGCCCTTGGCGCCGCCGATGCCCCAGATCCCCCAGTCGGGGGCGACCGCAGGTGCGCCTGGCGTGTTGTCGGAATGGCAGGTCCCGCCGGGGTAGCCATCGAACGCATAGAGATCGACCGGGCCGGTCACGGTGCCCGCCACCCCGGAGCTGGGCGGGACCCAGAAGCCGTTGCGACCCTTGTCATTATGGAAGATCGGGACCGAGATGCCGTCGCTGCGCGCCTTGTTGCGCAGGTGCGTGAGGTAGTTGCGCTGCGACGTCCCGGTGCTGGCGAGCTCGTTCTCGATCTCGTACAAGAGCACCGTGCCGGTCCCATTGGTGAGCTGGTGGCGGGCGAGGATCGCGTCGATCTGCGATTGCCACTCGTCGGTCGCCGCGAGGTACCCGGCGGCGTCGCTTCGCGCGTGATCGGCCTGGGCCGTGAGCCAGCCGGGGAAGCCACCGCCGTCGGTCTCGGCATTGATGTACGGCCCGGGACGCGCGATCACGTACAGCCCGACCTCCTGCGCGAGGTCCAGCACCTGATCCATGTCGCGCACGCCGGTGAAGTCGTACACGCCCTGCTTGGCGGAGTGATATCCCCAGTCGAAGTAGATCGAGACCGCATTGTAGCCATTTGCCTTCAGCTGCTGCAGCACATCGCGCCACAGGCTCGGGCTGGGGATCCGGAACGGATGGAACTCGCCGGACCACACGAACGTGTGCTCGCCGTCGATCATCAGCGAGTATGGGTCCCACGTGATCGTGTGCGACCCGGCGTCGACCGCGCCGGCAGCGGCGGGCGTCGGCGATCCGAGGGGCGCGAGCCCGGCTGCGATAACACCGATAAGTGGGCGCGTTGTCTTCATCAGGTCGTCCCTTCGACGGCTGCGGTTGGAACGCCCTTGATTAACGTTCACGCAGGCCGGCGTCAATGACTGTGCATGTCGCAAAGCGGGAGTCGCCGCCGTGGGTCCGGAGTAAAGAGCCTCATCGTATGGCAATGTCGGATCATCTCACTGGATGTCGACATAACACGACGCGGCAACACGCAGTCGGGCGCACAGCGCACGGCGGGGCTGGCACGCGGCGGCTGGGTGAGGCACGGCTCGCACGGAGTCAGCGGCCCAGTCGGCGGATCGCGTTCCGGCTTCGTCGGGCAAGAGGCCGAAGCTCCCGCCACCTCCCGCCACAAGCGGCGTGCCGCCAGGGCGACTTCGTCTTTGGGGCGTCGGGCGTGAGTCCCGCATCGTCATGACGCAAATTTTATGCCAATGTGTCCAGGCCGTCAGCAGGGATAACGCCACGGTGCGATCCGTCATCCCCCTTGGGCGGCCGCGCTGGCACCGATGCGGACACCACCGTCCAATTTCACAGAGCCCGACGGCCCTTCACATGCCTGGATGCGAGACACTCCCCGGCGATGCGTTATCTCGGTGTGGCGGCTGTGCTCATGTTTGTAACCCTCGGCGGGGGCGCCTGCGAATTTCCTCCAATCGCCCCGCTCGACGGTGACGGTGGAGTATTCGATGGCGGACTACCCGCCGATGCTTCGCTGTGCGGCAACAGCCAGATCGACACGGATGTCAAGGAAACGTGTGATCCGGGAACCGGCGTCGACACCTCCGCGTGTAACGGCAAGACGGCAGGTGCCGTCAGTTGCCAGGTTGCCGCCTGTGGCGACGGCTATCCCAACCTCGCCGCCGGTGAACACTGTGACGTCGGCGCGAGCGATACCGCGGCCTGCAACGGCAGCAGCTCAACGCCGACGGCAGCAGCCTGTCAGCTCGCCAGCTGTGGCGATGGGCATATCAACCTGGCAGCCGGCGAGAGCTGTGAGCCGCCTGGCGGCGCCGACACGGCCGACTGCAATGTGTTGGCGGTCGCGCAAAACCGCGGAAAACTGGACCGGCGCGATCACGTGACGGCGATCAGCCGATCAGATCACCGGGGCGCGCCGGTGGCGACGGCCCGCGGCGACACCGGGAAGGTCGACGCCGGGGTGATGGCGGCGATGCGCGGCAAGCGCGGACGCCAGGGATCGGCGACTACGTCTTGGGCTTGGGGCGGCGCGGCGGCTTTTCAGCCTGTGCCTCGCGACGGCGGTAGCTCTCGCCTTCGATGGCGATGATCTCAGCGTGGTGGACGACGCGGTCAATGAGCGCAGTCGTGCAGGCCGCGTTGGGGAAGATGGTGGGCCAGTCGGTGAACGCCAAGTTGGTGGTGAGGACGAGGCTCTTGCGTTCGTACCGACGACTGACCACCTGGAACAGCAGGTCGGCGTTGCGCGCGTCGTAGGACAGGTAACCGACTTCGTCGATGCACAGGACCGGACGCGAGCAGTAGTAGCGAAGCCGTCGGTCGAGGGCGCGCGTCGACTCCTGCGCGCCGAGGTCGAGCAACATCTGCGCGGCAGTGACGAACAGCGCGGCGTGGCCGGCGAGCAGGGCGGCGTGGACGATGTTCTGGGCGATCATCGTCTTGCCGAGGCCTTGAGGAGCGACGACCACGACGTTGCGGGCGCCGTCGAGGAAGTCGAGACGGACCGCCGCATCGACGGCGTCTCGGTCGATGCGCGTGGGCCAGGCCCAGTCGAACTCGGCGATCGGTTTGAAGCCGCCGAGCTTGCTGCGTTTGAGGCGGCGGTCGAGGCTGTGCTTGGCGCGCTGGCGAAGCTCGGCCTCGGTAACATGCTCGAGCAGCTGGATCGGGCTCCATCGGCGCTTGGTGGCGAGCGCGACGAGGTCATCGAGCTCGGTGGCGGTGTGCGCGAGGCCGATGGCGCGTAGGGCATCGGTGAGCTCGCTCATGGGGTAGACGCCTCGGAGTCGGTGGTGTCAGCGGCGGCGGTATCGCGGTCAGTGGTGTCGTCGTCAGCCGCCGCAGCCTCGGTCACATGGACGTCGGTGGAGCCACCGGCGAAGGTCGCCGAAGCCGCGGGAGGCGCGTACAGCTCGTCGTAGCTGGCGAGCGAGTGCGGGGTGACGCGAAGGTCGCGGACGCGGGGATCGTCAGGCAGGATAGCGTCGAGGACCGGCACTGCCTTGCGGGCGCGGGCGCGCTGGTCGAGGATGTGCGCGACCGAGGCGGCGCCGGGCGCGCCGCGGGCAAGCGCTTCGGCGATGGCGCGATCGAGCTCGGCGGCGCCGTAGCGGTCGAGCAACTTGGTGAGCCGCGCGGTGTGGCCGGCGAGGCTTTCGCCGCGCAACGCGAGGGCGTCGAGCAGCGCGTCGGCGTGCTTGCACGCGTTGCGCAGCAGGTCGCGTCCCCGCAGGTCGTGGGCGCGGCGCTTCTCGCGTGCGAGCGTGGCGATGTGTGCGGGAATCTCGATGACCTTGGCGCGGTCGTAGCTGCGCGTGTGGCGCGCGACCTCGGCGTCGCCATCGAGGATACGCAGGGTGTGCTCTTCCGCGACGAGGGTCAGGGGCTTTCTCACGAGCGTGTGCGGAATGGAGTAGTCGTTGAGGTCGAAGCGCACGTACGGGGTCTTGCCCGAGCTCGCGCCGAACACACGACCGCACGGCATCGCGTGCTCGGGGAGGGGCAGCAGCCGTGGCTGCTCGTCGACGAGCAGCTCGGCGACGGAGTGACCGTCGGCGTGGCCCGGTGCCCGCCGAACGTGCGCGACCTCGGCAATCCAGCGCTGGAGCTGCGCGTTGAGGTCTTCGACCGACGAGAACTGCCGTGCTGCGAAGAACGAATGGCGAAGATATTGAATCAGTCTTTCGACCTTGCCCTTCTCGTTTCCTCGGTACGGTGCGCACGGCTTGGGCGCAAAGCAGTAGTAGCCCGCGAGGTCGAGGATGCGCGGATGGAACCGGATATGGTCACCCGCACGCTCGAGGACGACGCTCTTGAGATTGTCGTACAGGATCTCGCGCGGGACGCCGCCGAGCGCCTCGAACGCGAGCACGTGGCCGCGCATGAACGCCTCGAGCGTCGCGTCGAGCATGAACCGCGCGTACATCGCACGTGACCACGCCAGCACGAACACGAAGCACCACAGGGTGCGCTTGGCCGACCCGATCTGAATCTTGCCGAAATGCCCCCAGTCGACCTGCGCCTGCTCACCCGGTAGCGTCGTGAGCCGGAGGTACGCCTCGGCTTGCGTCGGCCGGGTCTTGTGCACGTAGCGCCGGAGCTGCACGACCGAGCCCTCGTAGCCCCGGGCGCGGATCATCTGGAAGATGCGCGTCGCGCGTAGCCGCGGGTGGTCCTCGAGGATCTTCGCGATGAGGCCCTTGTACGGGTCCAACTGCGTCGGGCGGACCTGGGTCCCCCGGCTCACGAACAGGTCCGCGTTGATCGCGTTGCGGACGGCGTCGTGGTGCACGCCGAGCTCGGCCGAGATCGTCCCGATGCGCCAGTGCTCGGCGAAGAACAGGCGCCGGATGCGCGCACGCGCTGCGGCGTCCATCATCGCGCGCCCTCGAACAACACGAGCTGGCGGAGGTCGTGGAACGCGCCCATCCCGTCGAGCGGGTCCCGGTGGTGGCGCTTGTGACCTGGGACCAGCTCAATCTGATATAGCGGGGCCCCATCGGGCGCGTCGAACGAGTCGAGCTTGAGTCTGGTGACGCACGAACCGCCCGGGTCGTCCGCAACGATGGCAGCGCGGACCGGCATCCCCTCCCACAGCGCCAGCGCCTCGAGCAGGGTCGGTATCGCGCGGGGGTGGTGTGCCGTCGCTGACAGTCGGGCCTTGAGCACCGTCTCCCTCGGCCCCGCCGTCACCAGCACCCGGGTCTCGTGGCACCTCGAATCGATTGCTATCCACAGTGACCGCATCCGTCATCTCCTCGCCGCTCGCGGGCGACGCGTCGTGCGTCGAGACCGGAGCCGGCAAGACGACCTCTACGTCCTGGGGCAAGTTTTCGGCAGACTGATGCGTCATCTTCGCGGCCTCGCGCTTGTCGAGGTACTCCTGCTGCCGGGCGGCGTGATTGGCCCGTCCCGCCTCGGTCCGCTGGTACGCTCGCCCGGCGGTGAGCAGCGAGTCTCGGCGACCCGCGTCGGCGCAGTCGTCGCTGCAGTACCGGTCACCGCAGTCACACCAGCGGCACAGGTAGAACACCAGCCGGCACCAGGCACAGCTCACGAACCGTAGCGAGTCAGTCGGACAGGCCGGGCACACCTGCGTGTCGGACCGATTTTCTACACTGCCCAGGGAGGACGCAAACTTATGACCCACCAGCACAACAAGACCACCCCCAAGACCTTCCAACAGCGGCAGACCGAGCAACGCCTCAAAGACGACAAGAGCCGCGCCATCGTCGAGGACATGGCGTCGCGCTTCTCATGCTCCAGCGGTGTCGCCAATGACTTTGCCGGCCAGTGCGAGGAGCGGATGATCGACCTCGACTTCGACCTCATCTGCAGCGAGATCGCCTCGGGCTTCTGGGCCGACCCGCCCGATGCTGCTCGCCCCGTGGTCGATGCCCTACGTGAGCTCGAGGCCGAACGCCGGCGTCACCTGGCCGCCATCACCCAGCTGCGCGAGCGCCTGCTCGAGCTGGCCAAGGGGGCGGCCGCCCACCAGCATCTGACCCTACCGATCGAGCATTACCAGGGGCTGGTCCGCGATCGGCTCTACCCGGATCTCAAGCTGCGGCCAGTCCAGAATTCCGCGGCTTCAGGTGAGCGCTAACACGCAATGGTCGCGCGGCGGGGCCGCAGGCCTGCCGTGCGGCCCGGTGTGGCGATGCCTACCTCAACCCGATGACGTCGGAAGTCTGCGATGGCGGAGATGCTGATACCGCCGCGTGCAATGGTAGCAGCGCAGGTGGCAACAAATGCAGGCCGCCTACCTGTGGTGACGGATATGTGAATGCGGCCGCGGGGGAGGGCTGCGACACTGTAAACGGCGTCGACTCGGCCACGTGCAACGGCAAGGCCGCCGGCGTGGTGCGCTGCAAGCTGCCCACCTGCGGCGACGGTTACACCAACACCGTAGCCGGGGAGGCGTGCGACGTGCTCGGAGGCACCGACACGATGGCGTGTAATGGCAACAGCGCAGGCCCCAAGAGCTGTCAGGTAGCCAGCTGCGGCGATGGTTATATCAACGCTGCTGCGGGGGAGTCCTGTGACGTTGGCGTGAACGATGCCGCCATGCCAGGTGGCACCGTGTGCAACGGTGGAGGGAGTCCCGTCGACGTGCGATGCAAGCTCTCCATCTGCGGGGACGGCTACATCAACAAGGCAGCCAAGGAAGAGTGCGATGAGGCCGGTAGAGACACAAGCATTTGCAACGGGAATAACGCGGGATCCGTCGCCTGCCACACGAGCAGGTGCGGCGACGGCTACATCAACAGGGCAGACGGCGAGGAGTGCGATTCAAATGCTGATTGTAACACTGGAAAGACCTGCAATACCTCGTGCAGGTGCATCTGAGGTAGCGTCGAGGCTCGTTGCGTTCGACCTGCTCGGGGTCAACCTCGCCGAACCTCCTCCATGATGAGGAGCTCAGCGGGCGTGTACGGCTTGAGGGCCCGCATGATTGTGTCGTCGGCCAGGCATCGTCG
>Ga0302262_10001052_pt1 | contig 11665 bp, 8 predicted proteins | sample II_Fen_E3_4_FD_194557 | JGI IMG/M metagenome (GOLD analysis project Ga0302262, IMG submission 194557) | Peat permafrost microbial communities from Stordalen Mire near Abisko, Sweden - II_Fen_E3_4 | ecosystem: Environmental > Terrestrial > Soil > Wetlands > Permafrost | place: Sweden: Abisko...
AGACTTCGCAACGCCGACCCGTGAACAGTGGGAGGCAGAGGTCCTGAAGGTCCTCAACCGGCGACGTCCCGAAGGCAAGGAACTGACCATTGATCAGGCCCTTTCGCGGTTGCGCACCAGCACCGTGGACGGCTTGACCATCGAGCCCCTGTACACCGAAGCGGTCGCACCCCTCGGGCTGCCGGGCGCAATGCCGTTCACCCGTGGTGCAACCGTCCGTGACGCCGGTGTCGCCTGGGACGTGCGTGCGCTCCACGAGGACGCGGATGTCGCCTTCACCAACGCAGAGGTGTTGGCGGACCTGCAGCGCGGAGCCACCTCGATCTGGCTGCGCGTCGGAGAAGGCGCCATCGCCAGCGACGACGTCGCTGCAGTGCTCGCCGGGGTGAACCCGACGCTGGCGCCGATCGCCATCTCCAGCTGCACCGACCAGGTGGCGGCAGCCAAGGCCCTCGCAGCCTTCTGGAAGGGTGCCGGCGCAACCGGCGCCAAGGGCAACCTCGGACTCGATGCGCTCGCGCTCGCCGCACGCACCGGTGAGAAGGTCGACCTCGCGCCGCACGCCGTCTGGGTACAGGCCGCAATGGCCGAGCTGCCCGGCGTCCGTGCCCTCACCGTCGACGTGCTGCCCTACGACGACGCCGGAGCCGGCGACGTCGACCAGCTCGCGTTCGCGATCGCCACCGGCGTCGCCTACCTGCGTGACCTCGAAGCTGCCGGCGTCAGCGCCGCCGACGCGTTCGGCCAGCTCGAGTTCCGGGTCAGCGCCAACGCGGACGAGTTCCTCACGATCGCCCGGCTGCGCGCACTGCGTCGCCTCTGGGCACGTGTCGGCGAGGTCTCCGGGGTTCCGGAAGACGCCCGCGGCGCGATCCAGCACGCTGTGACCTCGTGGCGCATGATCACCCGCGACGACCCGTACGTGAACCTGCTGCGCGGCACGATCGCCACGTTCGCCGCCGCAGTCGGCGGAGCCGAGTCGATCACCTGCCTGCCGTTCGACACCGCCGTCGGCCTGCCCGACGAGTTCAGCCGTCGCATGGCCCGCAACACCCAGCTGGTCGCGGCAGAGGAGTCGAACATCGGCCGCGTCAGCGACGCTGCCGGCGGCTCCTGGTACGTCGAGAGCCTCACCGACCAGCTCGCCACCCACGCCTGGGCGGCCTTCCAGGAGATCGAGGCAGCCGGCGGCATGGTCGCAGCGCTCGAGTCGGGCCTGGTCGCAGAGCGGATCGCCGCAACGGTCGCGGAGCGCACGAAGCGCCTCGCCACCCGCAAGCAGCCGATCACCGGGGTCAGCATGTTCCCGATGAAGGACGAGCAGCCGGTCACGGCCAAGCCTCGTCCCGCCGTGGCACTTGCAGGGCTCACGCCGGTCCGCGACGCCGAGGTCTTCGAGGCGGTGCGTGACCGCGCAGCAGCCGGTGACAAGCCGAAGGTCTTCCTCGCCTGCCTCGGCGCGCGTCGTGACTTCGGCGGACGCGAGCTGTTCACCAACAACGTCCTGCTCGTCGGTGGTATCGACTTCCCCTCCTCGGAGGGCGGCACGCCTGAGGAGATTGCAGCCAAGGCTGCAGCGTCCGGCGCCAAGATGGCGATCCTGTGTTCCTCCGCCAAGGTCTACGCGACCCAGGCGATCGCCGTCGCCACCGCGCTGAAGGGCGCCGGTGTCGAGACCGTCTACATCGCCGGCCGCAAGGCAGAGACCGCGGCCGAGGACACCAGCGTCCTCGACGGCGAAGTGTTCGACGGAATGGATGTGGTCGCCTTCCTTGAGGGCGCCCTTGACCGGATTGGAGTGGCCAAGTGACCACGGTTCCCGATTTCACCGGCATCGAGCTCGGTGCCCCCACCATCTCCGACAACGCTCCCGAGGTGATGGGCGAGGGATGGCTGACCCCCGAGCACATCCTCGTGCCGCCGCGCTACGACGAGTCCGCCTACGAGGGCCTCGACTTCCTTGGCACCTACCCGGGCATCCCGCCGTTCCTGCGTGGCCCGTACGCCACCATGTACGTCAACCAGCCCTGGACCGTCCGGCAGTACGCCGGCTTCTCCACGGCCGAGGAGTCCAACGCGTTCTACCGGCGCAACCTCGCTGCCGGGCAGAAGGGCCTGTCGATCGCTTTCGACCTGGCCACCCACCGCGGCTACGACTCCGACCACCCCCGGGTGACCGGTGATGTCGGCATGGCCGGTGTTGCGATCGACTCGATCCTTGACATGCGCCAGCTGTTCGACGGCATCCCGCTGGACCAGATGTCGGTATCGATGACGATGAACGGTGCCGTGCTGCCGATCCTCGCGCTGTACATCGTTGCCGGCGAGGAGCAGGGCGTCCCCCCGGAGAAGCTGGCCGGGACGATCCAGAACGACATCCTCAAAGAGTTCATGGTTCGCAACACCTACATCTACCCGCCGACACCCTCGATGCGGATCATCTCCGACATCTTCGCCTTCACCAGCGCGAACATGCCCAAGTTCAACTCGATCTCGATCTCCGGCTACCACATGCAGGAGGCCGGAGCGACGGCCGACATCGAGATGGCGTACACCCTCGCCGACGGCATTGAGTACATCCGCGCCGGTGAGGCCGTCGGCCTGAAGGTCGACCAGTTCGCCCCGCGGCTGAGCTTCTTCTGGGCCGTCGGCATGAACTTCTTCATGGAGGTGGCCAAGTTCCGCGCTGCCCGCCTCCTGTGGGCCCGCCTGGTACGCCAGTTCGAGCCGAGCAACCCCAAGTCGATGAGCCTGCGCACCCACAGCCAGACGTCCGGCTGGTCGCTCACCGCCCAGGACGTGTTCAACAACGTGGGTCGCACCTGCCTCGAGGCCATGGCCGCAACCCAGGGACACACCCAGTCGCTGCACACCAACGCCCTCGACGAGGCCATCGCCCTGCCGACCGACTTCTCCGCCCGGATCGCCCGTAACACCCAGCTGTTCCTGCAGCAGGAGTCGGGCACCTGCCGCGTCGTCGACCCCTGGGCCGGCAGCGCGTACGTCGAGAAGCTCACCTACGACCTCGCAAGCAAGGCGTGGGACCTGATCCAGGAGGTCGAGCTCGCTGGCGGTATGGCGAAAGCCATCGAGGCCGGCATCCCGAAGATGCGCATCGAGGAGGCGGCTGCCCGTACCCAGGCCCGCATCGACTCGGGCCGCCAGCCGCTGATCGGCGTCAACAAGTACACCGTCGAGAACGACCAGGTGCCCGAGGTCCTCAAGCTGAGCGGCGGCAAGGTCCGCGACGAGCAGATCGCCAAGCTGGTGGCGCTGCGCGCCGAGCGCGACGAGGCCGCCACCCAGGCTGCGCTGGAGAAGCTCACCTGGGCCGCCGGTAACGTCGACTCCACCGATCCCGACCGCAACCTGCTCAAGCTGGCCATCGACGCGGCGCGGGCGAAGGCCACTGTCGGGGAGATCTCCAGCGCGCTTGAGAAGGTGTTCGGGCGCTACACCGCGAACATCCGTACGATCTCTGGTGTGTACAACTCCGAGTCGGGCAACACCGATGGGGTCGTCAAGGCCCGCGCGATGGTCGAGGACTTCGAGAAGGCAGAGGGTCGGCGTCCGCGCATCCTCGTCGCCAAGATGGGCCAGGACGGCCACGACCGTGGCCAGAAGGTCATCTCGACGGCCTTCGCAGACCTCGGCTTCACCGTCGACGTCGGACCGCTGTTCCAGACCCCGGAGGAAACCGCACGCCAGGCCGTCGAGTCCGACGTCCACGTCGTGGGAGTCTCCTCGCTGGCCGCCGGTCACCTGACCCTCGTGCCCGCCCTGCGCAAGGCGCTGGACGAGCTGGGTCGCCCGGACATGATGATCGTCGTGGGTGGGGTCATCCCCGCCCAGGACTTCGACGAGCTGTACGCCGCAGGCGCCGACGCGATCTACCCGCCCGGAACCGTGATCCCGGAGTCGGCCATCGAGCTGCTGACCAAGCTGCGTGAGCGGCTCGACGCTGCGTGACCTGGACCCGCAAGGACCGCGCCGTGGGTGAGGAGCAGGCGCCGCTGTACCTGAGGTCGGATCCGACCCCGGGTCGCCAGTATGGCGACAGCGCCCCACCCCAGCGCGATCCTGCCGTCGTGCGCCGTCCCCACCTCGACCCGGACCTGCTCGCCAAGCAGGTGCTGGCCGGTGAACGGACGGCGATCGCACGCGCCATCACGCTGGTCGAGTCCAGCAAGCCGTCGCACCACGCCGTCGCGGCCGACCTGCTGCGCATCCTGCGTCCGTACTCGGGCAAGGCTGTGCGGGTCGGCATCACCGGGGTTCCCGGGGCAGGGAAGTCGACGTTCATCGACGCGCTCGGCCGCAAGCTGCTCGACGCCGGTCACAAGATCGCCGTGCTGGCCGTGGACCCGACGTCCGCCAAGACCGGCGGTTCGATCCTCGGCGACCGGACGCGGATGGGCGAGCTCGCGCAGAGCGAGAACACGTTCATCCGTCCCTCGCCTGCCGGTGCCCACCTCGGCGGCGTCGCCCGCACCACCCGGGAGTCGATGCTGGTCCTCGAGGCCGCAGGGTTCGATGTCGTGCTGGTGGAGACCGTCGGTGTCGGCCAGTCCGAGGTCGCCGTCGCCGGCATGGTCGACACGTTCCTGCTGATCGCCCTGGCGCGGGCCGGGGACCAGCTGCAGGGCATCAAGCGCGGCATCCTCGAGATGGCAGATGTGATCACCGTCAACAAGGCCGACGGGGACAACGAGGGCGAAGCACGGGTGACGGCGCGCGAGCTGTCCATCGCCATGAAGCTGATCACCTCCGACCCCAACGCCAGGCGCCCACCCGTCCTCACCTCGAGCGCGCTCACCGGCAAGGGCCTCGACGAGGTCTGGAAGGCCATCGTCGGCCACCGCGCAGCCCTCGAGGCGGACGGTGCGCTGGAGGCCCGTCGGGCGCACCAGCAGCGCGAATGGCTGTGGGCCCTTGTGCGCGGAGAGCTGGAGGATGCGCTGCGCACGTCCGGCTCGGTCAGCGCGATCCGGGCCGACCTCGAAGCCCGTGTTGAGCAGGGCGACCTCTCGGCCCTCGAGGCCTCAGACCAGATCCTGAAGGCCTTCGCCGCCGATGCCCCGTCGCTGTGGCCGGAGCACCCGAAGCACTGAACAGGCAGCCGACTCACCCAATCCGGCGGGCCGGCGGCTACGAACTCCTCCTAGAGAGACTCAACTCCTGAGGAGGAGAACCATGTTCGGAAGGAAGATGGTGGTCGACATGATCACCCGCAGTTCCGAGAACGACAACGACCGTCGCGCGTTCTTGCGCACGGCCGGGGTCGCCGGGCTGGGCGTCGTCGGCAGTGCAGCCTTGCTGGGTTCGGGAACCACGACCGCCGCAGCGGCGTCCCCCATCAGCGATGGCGCAGTGCTCAACTTCGCCCTCAACCTGGAGTACCTGGAGGCGGAGTTCTATTCCCACGCCGTCTTCGGGCATGGCCTTGCCGCCGGCATGACGGGCGGAACGGGGCAGCTGGGTGGTGTGACCGGAGGTCACGCTGTCCCGTTCAACTCACGGAAGCTCAAGCAGTACGCCACCGAGATCGCCGGCGACGAGCTCAGTCACGTGCAGTTCCTGCGCTCGGCTCTCGGATCGGCACGGGTCTCCCGACCACAGATCGACCTGCAGGCCAGCTTCACGGCTGCAGCGATGGCCGCGGGACTCATCAAGCCGGGCCAGACATTCGACCCCTTCGCCAGCGACGACAACTTCCTGCTCGGCGCCTTCATCTTCGAGGACGTCGGAGTGACCGCCTACAAGGGTGCGGCGCCGCTGATCACGAACAAGACCTACCTCGAGGCCGCCGCAGGCATCCTCGCGGTCGAGGCCTACCATGCCGGCATCGTGCGGACCAGCCTCTACGACAAGGGCCTGACCGTCCAGGCGGGGAAGATCTCCATCGCCCGCGACAGCCTGGACGGGACGACCGATCTCGACCAGGAGTTGACCCGCTCCGGCGGAATGGCGAATCTCGTCCCCACCGATGCGAACGGTGTCGCCTTCAGCAGGTCGACGTCCCAGGTTCTGAACATCGTCTACCTGACCCCCAAGAAGGTCAGCAAGGGCGGCTTCTTCCCCGCCGGCGTCAACGGCACCATCAACCAGAGCGGTGCCAACGGCTGAGGTTGCCAGCTGGGGATGACGCAGATCAAGGCTCGACAGCGGTGAGCGTCGGTGCTGGAGTGCTGGCAAGACCCAGCAACCCGGGCCGACGCTCACCGTCTGGCCCGGTTCGGGCAACGTGCTGGTGCGCTGGCGGTGAGACCCGGTCTGATTCAGTCCTTGTCGTGCTTCTCGGCCTTCTCGCGCTTCTTCCGCTTCTTGCGGGCCTTCGCCCAGGCGAGCACCTTCTTCTCGTCCCACAGCGGGGTACGGGCGTCGAGCCACTTGTCGCGCGGGGCGTGGAACTCCTTGCCGTTCTTGCGCTCCTTGGACATCGCAGAGCGGAACTGCTCCTTCGGGAGGCCTACAAGTTCAGCCGCCTGGGACGTCGTCAACACACGCAGCACCCTACTGTGATTCGGGTCGCGTGCTCATCAACGGGCGCTATCAGGCTCCAGGACGTCGAGGATCGTGCGGACGTGCTGCGGCGACTCGTCGCGCCGGGATGGGTCGTCAGTGAGGAAATGGACGAAGCCCTTGATGGCTCCGATTGTCTTTGCCATGTCGCCCTCCTTGTGATTTCGATCCCAATAGCGGTGAGCTTAGCATCTCTAGAGATGCCAATCAAGCATCCCTAGAGATGCTAAGGGCTCGTCACGGAGGCCGAAGGGTGAATTGCTGGATCGATTGGTCAGACCACGACGAGGTCGAAGTCGCCCTCTGCACGGAGGACGTCGGCGTAGTGGGCACGCTGCTCAGCCGAGGGTTCGCTCAGGGGAACGATGGACGGCCGGACGCCGTGGTGGCGAAAGCCGATCACCTTCACCCGCATCCGTGGATCGACGGCTGCCAGCCACCGTCCGGTCCGGCTCAGCAGTTCGTCGGCGTCGTTGACCCCGGGCACCAGCAGGAGCCGCACCTCGTGGAGCTTTCCCGCAGCAGCGAGCAGCCGGATGCTGGCGAGGATGCGCTCGTTTCCCGAGCCGGTCATGCGCCGGTGGATGGCGTCGTCCAGGCATTTGAGGTCGACCATCGCCGCGTCCATGACGGGGAGGAGCAGCTCCCAGGTTGCGCCTTCGGCGTCCCCGTTGGTGTCGACGAAGCAGGTGAGGCGGGCGAGCCCGGTGTCGGACTTCAGCGCAGCGAACAGGGCGCGGACGAAACTGGCCTGCTGCGTCGCCTCGCCCCCTGAGACGGTCACCCCGGAGAGGAACGGTGCTGCCGGACGGATCCGCGCCAGCAGGTCCGCCACAGCGAGCGTCCGCGCCTTCGGTGTGGAGTCGTACTCGCAGACGTCGATGCAGGTGTCGCCCCCCGTGCAGGTGGCTGCGTCCCAGAGCACCTTGCCTGCACCATCGAGGCTCAGGGCTCCGGACGGGCAGGAGACGACGCAGTCGCCGCAGTCGATGCAGGGGTTGATCGTGTACGGGTTGTGGCACGCGATGCAGTCGAGGTTGCAGCCCTGGGTGAAGACGACGAACCGGTTGCCGGGCCCGTCGACGGCGGAGAACTCGATGACGTCGGTGATGAGGCCGGTGGAGAGCTCAGCCAACGGGAGGCGCCGCGCTCAACTCCGCGGCGATGATCCGCTTCACCGCACGGGTGGTGACGGTGTGGTTGATCTCCGCCGTGGCGGCGAGGTAGTCGCTGGCGTGGCGCGAACCGTGCTCCTCGATCCCGACGAGGTCGCTCTTGCGCACGAGGTAGCCGGTGATCCGGATGAACTCGTTGGAGTCGAGGTTGAAGGTGAAGTCCCGCATGCCCACGCTGAACGCGCCACGGATCACGTCCACCATCGCCTGCGGGTTGGCCTGGACGGTCTCCTCGACGTGGAAGATGTCGGAAATGCCGGCCGCGAACAGGGCGTGGTGCGGTGCACAGGCCGCGATGTGCTCGCGCAGGCCCGGCTCGTCCCCGATCGGGATACGGGTGCCCGCGGTGGTGCCGAGGTCGAGGTCGATCCCGCTCTGGCTGTGCAGGTAGGCGAACCCGTTGCCTCCGCCGCAGTAGGGCAGCGGACGCGCGGCGACCAGCTCGGCGACCCGACGGGTGAGCCGGTAGGCGGCGGCGTTGGCACGGTCGTCGTGGCCGTAGCGGGCGTCGGTGAGCCCTTCGCGGACCATCAGGTCGTTCACGCACTCGGCAAGGCCGAAGATGCCGAACATCAGCGAGAACCGGTCGAGGTCGATGAGCCCTTCCGTTGCGAGGAAGTTCGTCTCGAAGAACCGCGCGTGCTCGACCAGTGAGCGGATCCGGGCCTCGCCGAGCTCGGCCGTCAGCTCCACCCAGTGCGGCAGTGCCTCGTCGCAGAAGGCGTCGATGCCGCCGACGTGCCGGGCGACGGCTTCCTTCAGGTTCAACCGCACAAGGCTGTGCGCGCCACCGCGGGTCTTCAGCGAGTTGTAGCAGCTGACCACCGCGTAGTCGGTGCCATGGTCGGCGACCATCATCGGGTGGTTGACGAAGTGCGGCTTGCCGGTGACGAACACCGTCCGGACGGCGTCCTCGATCAGGTCGTCAGGGGTCTCAGGGGTCACCTTCAGTGTCAGGTTGGGCACCACCTGGCGGAGCGACCGTTCCACGCGCCAGATCGAGCGCACGATGCGGCCGTCGCCGGGGCCGACGTTGGCGTGCACGAACGCGTCCGGGAGCATCCGGTCGAGCTGGATCCAGAAGCGCCTCAGCCTGGCGTCGAGCTCAGCGTCGGCCAGCTCGGCAGGGACGAACGGCTCCAGCAGGGCGTCGAGGTCGCCGAGGTAGACCGGGTAGGTCGTCACCGACGGCACCTGGCTGTAAAGGATCGTCAGGAAGGAGAGGGCATCGTCGAGGTTCGTGGGCGGCTCGAGTTCGAGGTGCTGGACACCGTTGCGGAGCGCCTTGGCGTAATCAGGCAGCACGTACCGCGGCGTGAACGGTGCATTGCCCTCATACATGTCGCAGATCACGCGCGCCTGCAGCGCCTCTGCACACAGCGGCGAGAGATCCGGGTAGGGGAGCGCGCTCACGGCGAGCCCGGCAAGTCGCCGGATCTTCTGGTCATAACCGAGCGCTGCGCTGGTGACCAGCTGATCAGCTTCTGTCCTGAACGACTCCATGTCCACCCGCCCAGCCTACCGTGGGCGGGCCTCGCAGTTTCGTTTCGGTAACGGTTCGTCACAGGTGCTCAGACGCGGTCCGGACGACTCCCGGCGAGCACTAGAGTCATGCCGATGAGCGCGGCTTCCGCGCCAAAAAGAGATTCCAAAAGGAGACACCGTGCGACAGGTGATCAAGATCGCTATCGCGGCAACAGCCGCCTTTGCCCTCGCTGCATGCAGCAGCGCCGCGCCTACCCCTGCGGCCAGCGGCAGCAGTGCACCCGCCAGTTCCTCGGCTGCGGCCCCGGCCCTCAAGGTCGGCATGGCGTATGACGTCGGCGGCCGTGGCGACCAGTCCTTCAACGACTCCGCTGCAGCCGGCCTGGACAAGGCCAAGAGCGAGTTCGGCCTGGAGACCAAGGAAGCCGCAGCAACCAACGGCGAGGCCGAGTCCGCTCGCGCCGAGCGCCTCCAGCAGCTGATCGATGCCGGCTACACCAACATCGTCGCTGTCGGCTTCGCCTACGCCACCGCGGTGGGCAAGGTCGCCAAGGAGAACCCGGATGTCAAGTTCGCCATCGTGGACGATGCCTCCGAGGCTTCCACCGGCGCCAACATCATGAACATCACCTTCGCAGAGAACGAGGGCTCGTTCCTCGTCGGCGCAGCCGCTGCCCTGAAGACCAAGACCGGCACGATCGGCTTCATCGGTGGCGTCGAGACCGACCTCATCAAGAAGTTCGCAGCGGGCTACGTTGCCGGCGCCAAGGCTGCCAAGCCTGACGTCAAGGTCGTCTCCAAGTACCTCACCCAGCCGCCGGACTTCTCGGGCTTCTCGTCCGTCGACAAGGGCAAGGCTGCCGCTGAGGGCATGTACCAGGGTGGGGCGGACATCGTCTACCACGCAGCCGGCGGTTCCGGCGGCGGCGTGTTCACCGCTGCGAAGGCTGCCAAGAAGCTGGCCATCGGCGTCGACTCCGACCAGGCCCTCACGGCTGCTGCTGACGTCCGCTCCGTCATCATGACCTCGATGATCAAGCGCGTCGACGTCGGCGTGTACACCTTCATCAAGTCGATCAAGGACGGCAGCTTCAAGGCCGGCAACACCGTGTTCGACCTCAAGGCAGACGGTGTGGGCTACGCCACCACCGGCGGCATGATCGACGACATCAAGGACAAGCTGGAGGCTTACAAGGCCGACATCATCTCCGGCAAGATCGTCGTCCCCGCGAAGTGACCTCACCTGTGGGACTCCCGTTCCACAGCTGAAGAAACATCCGCCGGCCCGGGCAACACGTCAGTGTCGCCCGGGCCGGTTCGTTCCCACTAGAGTGCCGAGAAGGCGGTCCGGGCAGCCGGTATCGGTGCCAGAACCGCCCTCGAACCTGACGAGGAGCCCAGCCCATGTCGAGTGCCGTCGAGGCTGCAGAGGTCACGGGCGCAGCAGCCCAGCCTGACCTGGCGGTCGAACTTCATGGCATCACCAAACGCTTCCCCGGCGTCGTCGCCAACCGCGACATCGCCCTCAGTGTCCGCAGGGGCACCATCCACGCCATCGTCGGCGAGAACGGTGCCGGGAAGTCGACGCTGATGAAGATCCTCTACGGCGTGCAACTGCCCGACGAGGGCACCATCGCCATCAACGGCAACCCGGTCGTGCTGAAGAGCCCCACCGAGGCCATCAAGGCCGGCATCGGCATGGTCTTCCAGCACTTCATGCTGGCCGACAACCTCACGGTCCTCGAGAACGTCGTCCTCGGCGCGGAGGGCCTGCACGGCATCGGGGACGCGGCACGCGCGAAGATCCGAGAGCTCTCCGGTGAGTACGGCATGGCCATCGACCCGAACGCGCTGGTCGCGGAGCTCGGCGTCGGCGACCGGCAGCGCATCGAGATCATCAAGGTGCTCTACCGTGGCGCGAAGATCCTGATCCTCGACGAGCCGACCGCCGTCCTCGTGCCGCAGGAGGTCACAGAGCTCTTCGACCACCTGCGCGAGCTCAAGGCGGAAGGCCTCACCGTCATCTTCATCAGCCACAAGCTCGACGAGGTGCTCTCCGTGGCTGACGACATCACCGTGATCCGGCGCGGCACCACCGTCGCAGAGGCCGACCCGAAGAAGGTCACGGCCCGGCAGCTCGCAGAACTCATGGTCGGCTCGGAGCTGCCGTCCCCGCAGACGGAGGAGTCGACGGTCACCGACCAGGTGCGGCTGGAACTGCGCGGCGTCGAGCTCTCCAGTGGTGGCGAGCGCAAGGTGCTTGCCGGCATCGACCTGGTGATCCACGCCGGTGAGGTTCTCGGCATCGCCGGGGTCGAAGGCAACGGCCAGGCCGAACTCGTCGAAGTGATCATGGGTATGCGGCGGCCGACCGCGGGCGAGGTGCTGCTGGAGGGTGACGACATCACCCAGGCGGGCGTCCGCGAGATCCGTGAGGCCGGGGTCGGCTATATCCCGGAGGACCGGCACCGGCACGGCCTGCT
>Ga0302262_10001053_pt1 | contig 11662 bp, 10 predicted proteins | sample II_Fen_E3_4_FD_194557 | JGI IMG/M metagenome (GOLD analysis project Ga0302262, IMG submission 194557) | Peat permafrost microbial communities from Stordalen Mire near Abisko, Sweden - II_Fen_E3_4 | ecosystem: Environmental > Terrestrial > Soil > Wetlands > Permafrost | place: Sweden: Abisko...
ATAATTTGTGGAAATATGAATTGTCACGAATGAATATACGACATTTAATTGTTCGTCCTACTTATATCCTCTAAAATCCCCGTTTTTATCAATTTGACAATGAATTTATGTTCAATTTGATAAAAACCGCGTGCAGCTATTTGAATAATTTTGCTGCGGATCTTTCAAGCAGGGCTACGTATTCGTTCCAACGTTCCCCAAAAACAACGATCCCGGTTCACATAGCGTAAGGGTGATCCGAAATAAAAGTTATCGTTGCTAGGATGAAGTGGATATGATCTCCGGTTTGGTCGGTATCACCCACGATAGACAAAAAATGACCTGAGAAACTACAATTCTTAGCTACGATTTTTAAAATTCAGGGTCATTTTTCTGAAATGTTGGGTAACATAGAGAAAAAAGCACCCAACATGAACAAAAAAGCACCCAACATAGAGAAGAAATCACCCAACATAGAGAAAAAAGCACCCAACATGGAGAAGAAATCACCCAACATGAACAAAAAAGCACTCAACATAGAGAGGAAATCACCCAACATAGAGAAAAAAGCACCCAAAATGGAGAAGAAATCACCCAACATGAACAAAAAGCACCCAACATAGACAAAGAATCACCCAACATTGACAAAAAAACATCCAAAATCGGGTCTATTCAATAAACTGTGTCAAAAAAGGGAAAATCATTATATTTACCCTATAAAAGCAAGTTTAGATGAACAAGACAAAAGAATTTGATTACAAGGAATTTGAGCAAGACGCATTATCAAAATTGAAGCAAGGTGTTAGCCTGGAGGGCGAGAATGGTATATTGGCTCCACTTTTAAAACGCTTACTCGAAGCCGGCTTACAAGGGGAACTTGAAGGTCATTTATCTCAAACAAATGAAAGCAAGAATCGTCGTAATGGATTAAGCTCAAAGAAAGTAAAGACTCATTATGGAAGTATAGAAGTTTCAACTCCCCGAGATAGAAATGGTAGTTTTGAACCAGAACTCTTGCCCAAACGCCAAACAACCCTTGGCGAGGGATTGGACCACAAAATTATTAGTTTATATGCTCTTGGAATGAGTTATACAGATATTTGTGATCATTTGAGTGAGATGTATCAATTGAATATTTCTCCATCCACAATTACGTCTATTACAGATAAGATTGTACCCGAAATAGAAGAATGGCAAACTCGTTCATTAGAAAGTGTATATCCCATTGTTTGGATGGATGCTATTCATTACAAAGTCCGAGAAGATAATGCTATAAAAACCAAAGCAGTATATTGTCTGATAGGTGTAAATCGTGAAGGAATCAAAGATTTATTGGGCATGTATATTGGTGAAGCTGAGAGTGCTCGTTTTTGGCTATCTGTTCTTAATGATATACAACGTCGTGGCGTTCAGGATATATTGATAGCTAGTATTGATAACCTGAAAGGTTTTTCTCAAGCTATTGAAGCCGTTTTTCCACAAACTAAGGTACAGTTATGTATCGTTCATCAAATAAGAAACTCGTTAAGATATGTCACAATTAAAGATCGCAGAGCTGTAGCTAATTCATTAAGAGAAATTTATCAAGCCAATAATAAACAACTGGCAGAAAAAGCATTATCAACGTTTGATCAAGAGTGGACAAAAAAATATCCATATATAATTAAATCCTGGCTAGAAAATTGGGATCGGTTGTCTCAAATGTTTGAATATCCAGATATGATAAGGAAGCTGATGTATACAACAAATATTATTGAAAGCTTTAATAGCCAACTGCGTAAGGTGACTAAATCGAAACGGGTTTTTACGAATGATCTAGCACTTATGAAATTACTTTATTTGGTACAACGTAAAATATTTGAAAACTCTGGACCAATATTGGGTTGGAAGCAAATTATGGCACAATTTATTATTATTTTTGAACTAAGATGGAATATCAATTAATTATCCTTTTTGACACAGTTTATTGAATAGACCCTTGTAATCAGGAGCTATTGAAAAGCATCGGCAACCTTTTTTTAATAAGATTACGGTGCGCTGCACCTTAAACTTATCCGTGAAATCAAATTTCTACAAAGATTCAGCCACCATGTGGCTTTGTCAAGGTGCAGAGCATCCTGATATTTGTAGTGAGAATAGCAGTTCAGTATATCAAAGATGCAGCACACCGTAATATCATATGCAAATAAATTAAGAGAATACTTGCAAAAAACCTGCATGTTGAAAAGCTAAATATGATTACATAAAACGTATATAATGAGTTAGTTATTTTTCAGCAGACCCTAATTCTGAATTGCGCATTTTGAATTACGCATTAATTACGACATACGTCCTTTATAATCTTCGTACCCGAATTTACGAATCAGCTTAAACTTATTTTCTTTGGTCCATATACCAATGCCCGGATGCGAAACTCCGTTGAACATAGTGGTTTTTACCATGGTATAATGAATCATATCATCGAAAACAATCTGATCGCCAATCTTCAGTTCCCGGTCGAACGACCAATCGCCAAAATAATCACCCGACAAGCAACTGTTGCCACCCATGCGATAAGTTGGTTTACCCTCTATAGCATCTGTTGCCCCAATGATGGCCGGTTTGTAGGGCATTTCGAGACAATCAGGCATGTGACAGGCAAACGACACATCGAGCATAGCTGTTTTGATACCTTTGTTCTCCACAATATCCACCACGCTTGACACCAACACACCCGTTCGCCACGCAAAAGCACTTCCGGGTTCCAGAATAAGTTGCAGATGTGGGTATCGAGCATTAAAGTTTTTCAACAACGCAATCAAATGTTCGGTATCATAGCCTTCTTTGGTCATCAGGTGGCCACCGCCCATGTTCAGCCATTTTATTTGCGAAAAGAACTTTCCGAATTTGTCTTCGACGACCGTCAATGTTCTTTCCAAATCGAACGAAGTCGATTCGCAAAGCGTATGAAAGTGTAAACCCTCCACACCTTCGGGAAGTTTATCACCCAGTAGTTCCGCCACCACACCCAATCGTGAACCGGGCGCACAGGGATTGTACAAATCAGTTTCCACATCCGAGAATTCAGGATTAATGCGCAAACCACAGGAAATATTTTCCGATATTGTTTGTGGATAAAACCGTTCAAACTGTTGCAGGGAATTAAAGGTAATATGGCTGCTGTTACGCATGATTTCGGGAAACTCCCTATCGGTGTAAGCCGGTCCGTAAGTATGGGCTTTGCTTCCCATTTCCTCGTAAGCCAGGCGAGCTTCTGCCAATGAACTGGCTGTAGAATATGGGATATATTCGCGCACAATGGGGAAAGCACTCCACATGGCAAAAGCTTTGAAAGCAAGTATAATTTCTACTCCGGCACGTTCTTTTACCGATTTAATTAATGCAAGGTTATTGCGAAAAGCAACCTCATCAAGAACGTAACAGGGGGAAGGGATAGATTGGTAATTCATAATATAGTCTGAACTATGATTTTTGTGATTAAATGATTAATATGATTCTAAATCGTTACGATTTAAATTTTGAATTGGTAAGTCGTTTAAACATCAGACTTCTTGATCCGAAATTGATTAATAACCCCACTTCCAGGTTGTAGGCTTCTAAATAATTAATTGCCTGTGCCAAATGCACATCTTCTAAATTAATAACGGCCTTCAATTCTACCGAAACAACATTTTCCACCAGAAAATCAACACGCCTTGTACCAATATGTTTATCTTTATAATAAATCGGCATCTCATGCTCACGACTAAAGTTAACCCCTCGTAGAGTCATTTCCATCTCCAGAGCCCGTTGATAAATAACCTCTTGAAAACCATTTCCAAGGATCTTATGAACTTCCATGGCACAACCAATTATGGCCTCAGTCAATTTCGAATATTTGTATTTTTCATCAAACATAAGAACTGATTCTTATTGGTTTTATATGAAAAAATGATTACTGCAATAAAAAAATCACAACAATCATTTAATCATATAAATCATAGTTTAAGACTATTATAATTCCAAATTGATGTCATACAATTCATGCCAGGGCAATCCTTGTTTATTCAATTGTTCCATAAACGGATCGGGATTAAATTCTTCCACGTTGTAAACACCTGCTTTGCGCCATTCGCCTTTAAAGAACATCATAGCACCAATCATGGCTGGAACACCGGTGGTGTAACTTACGCCCTGTGCGCCGGTTTCTTTGTATGCTTCTTCGTGACTGCAATTGTTATACACGTAATAGGTTGTTTCTTTTCCGTCTTTTAGTCCTTTTATGCGACAACCGATCGAAGTTTGTCCGGTATAGTTTTCGCCCAGATCACCCGGATTGGGAAGAACCGCTTTCAGGAACTGGATAGGAACAATTTTTTGTCCGTTGTATTCCACTTCGTCAATGCGAGCCATACCGATATTCTGAATAACACGTAAATGCGTTAGGTATTCCTGTCCGAAAGTCATCCAGAAACGGGCACGTTTGATAGTAGGATAGTTTTTCACCAACGATTCCAGTTCTTCGTGATAAATCACATACGATTCTTTGGGTCCTACTTCAGGATAATTCAGCGGCATGTGAATTTCGTGTGGTTCGGTTTCTACCCATTGTCCGTTTTCCCAGTACTTTCCACGTTGAGTTACCTCGCGGATATTAATCTCCGGATTAAAATTGGTTGCAAATGCTTTGTGGTGATCACCGGCATTACAATCCACGATATCCAGATATTGAATTTCATCAAAATGATGTTTAGCTGCATAAGCCGTATAAATGCTGGTTACTCCCGGGTCAAAACCGCAACCAAGAATAGCTGTCAGACCGGCCTTTTCAAAGCGATCTTTGTATGCCCATTGCCAGCTGTATTCGAAATGTGCTTCGTCTTTAGGTTCGTAGTTAGCCGTATCCAGATAATTAACTCCGGCTTCCAGACAAGCATCCATAATAGTCAGATCCTGATAAGGAAGAGCTACATTGATAAGCAGCTCGGGTTTATATGCATTCAGTAATGTCACCAGTTCAGGAACATTGTCGGCATCAACCTGTGCTGTTTTTACTTCTACGCCAAAACGTTTTTTTACGTCTGCAGCAATAATGTCGCATTTTGATTTGGTGCGACTGGCCAACATGATTTCAGTAAACACATCCGGATTTTGAGCTACCTTGTTTACAACAACAGTTCCCACGCCTCCGGCGCCGATAATCAATACTCTTCCCATTTTAGTTGAATGATAAAGTTTATATTTTGAATAATTATTCGTTGAGACAAAAATAGGTATTTTCGGGTAAATAGAAAAATGGATAGCTGTTTGTTTTCAAGTTCTTTGCTTAAACCACCATTTCAAATTTTCAACCGGTTCAAAATATTACATTCTTACTTCTTACCGCTTACTCCTTACTCCTTACTGCTATTTTTCGTAAACCGTCGGATCAAATCCGGCCAGCCCTTCTTTTCGTTCGGTGCAGGTTCCACAGGTACCGCAATGAATTTCGTGCCCGTTGTAACAAGAATAAGTATCTTCAAACGGCACACCAATTTTTTTTCCTATCAAGGCAATTTCGCGCTTTGTCAGATTGGTATAAGGAGCCAGAATTTCGCAATGATTGTATGTTCCCAGACTGATAGCTTTACTCATAGTCTGAATAAATTCTTCGCGACAATCCGGATAGATGGCATGATCACCTGCATGATTCGAAATCATCAGTTTATCGCAACCAATACTTTCGGCAATACCGGCAGCAATGCTTAACATGATGCCATTACGAAAAGGCACCACGGTTTTAATCATGTTTTGATCTTCGTAATGCCCATTCGGAATATCACCTCCCGATTGTAAGAGATCGGAAACAAATCCCATCTTATTCATGTCAAGTTCAATCACGTGATGTTCTATGCCAAGTCTCTTACAATTTCTGGCCGCATATTCCATTTCACGTAAGTTATGTTTCGACCCGTAATTAAAGGTCAATGCACGGCGAATCCGGTCGGCATGCTCATAAAGAGCCACCGAACTATCCATTCCACCTGAGTATAAAATTACTATATCTTTCATTTCTTCATTTTTTTGGAGCACAAAAGTACTCAAAACACTGCAAACTTCCGCTAATACAGTGACTTTTTGTTAGTAGGGTTAGAAATGATGGTTTTTTTGTATTTTTGCAGTTGAAAAAACAAACCACATAGACACTAAGAACATTTAGTATCACTTAGTGGTTCATTGTGAACTCAGTTTCTTAGTGCTAAAATGAATTTGAAACCAACCATACAACTCCCCGCCGAATGGGCCGAACAACAATTTGTTCAATTAACCTGGCCACATGCCGAAACCGATTGGGCTTATATGCTCGACGAAGTAAATGCCTGTTTTGTCAACATTGCCCGTGAGATAATCAAACACGAAAACCTGTTGATTGTTTGTACTGATACTGATGAGGTGGAACAATTGCTGGGCGATGCCGATTTATCGCGTATCACCTTTGCCGAAATGGCAACCAACGATACCTGGGCGCGTGATCATGGTGGAATAACCGTGTTGAAAGACGGAAAACCGGTGATTTACGATTTCACCTTCAACGGATGGGGATTGAAGTTCGCAGCTAATCATGACAATATGATTACCAGGAAGCTTTATTCGGCCGGAATCTTTGGAGAGGCTCGTCATCGCAACTGCTTTGACTTTGTGTTGGAAGGCGGTAGTATCGAATCAGATGGAGAAGGGACATTACTTACCACAGCCGAATGCCTGCTATCGGATAACCGCAACAATTTATCGGAAGAAGATATAGAAGCGCGGTTGAAAGAATATTTCGGATTGAAAAAAGTGTTGTGGCTCAATCACGGTTATCTTGCTGGCGACGATACCGATAGTCATGTAGATACATTGGCCCGACTTTGCGACAAAAGTACCATTGCTTACGTAAAATGTGATGATCCTGAAGATGAGCATTATGTAGAGTTGAAAAAGATGAAAAAAGAACTTCGTCAGTTTCAGAATTCCGAAGGCAGATATTACAGACTTATTCCGCTCCCCATGGCCGATGCCATATACGAAGACGATGAACGTCTTCCGACAACGTATGCTAACTTTTTGATCATAAACGGAGCAGTATTAATGCCGACTTATAATTCGCCGAAAGATGAAATAGCCAAACAACAATTACAAAGAGCCTTCCCCGATCGGGAAATAGTAGGAATCAATTGTCTCGCATTGATTAAACAACATGGATCGTTGCATTGCGTAACGATGCAATATCCAAAATAGACAATAGAACAAAGATCCAAGAACAAAGACTAAATTACGCGAAGCTAATAAGGTCAAAGACAAATATCGCGACCGAAGGGAGCAAATATCACGAAGTAAATATCGGGTCATATGAAGATAGCTTTAATTCAACAATCAAATACAGCAAGCCGCACAGAGAATGTAGCAAAGCTGGAAAACAATATACGTACCTGTGCTGAACAAGGTGCTGAATTGATCGTTTTGCAGGAACTGCACAATGGTTTGTATTTCTGTCAAACAGAAGATCCTTCGATTTTTGAACAAGCCGAAACCATTCCCGGCCCTTCTACCGAATCGTTTGGTAAACTGGCAAAGGAACTGAGCGTGGTGCTGGTTCTTTCGTTGTTTGAGAAACGTGCAGCAGGATTGCATCACAACACAGCTGTAGTGATAGAAAAAGACGGAACCGTTGCAGGAAAATACAGGAAAATGCATATTCCCGATGATCCTGCTTATTACGAAAAGTTTTATTTCACTCCCGGCGATTTGGGATTTGAACCTATCCATACTTCTGTTGGAAAGTTGGGTGTATTGGTTTGTTGGGACCAATGGTATCCCGAAGTAGCCCGACTGATGACTATGGCAGGTGCAGAAGTATTGATTTACCCTACTGCTATTGGTTGGGAAAGTACAGATGCAGATGATGAAAAACAACGTCAAACGGATGCCTGGATGATTTCACAACGGGCGCACGCTGTAGCCAACGGACTACATGTCATTTCGTGTAACCGCACAGGGTATGAACCCGATCCTTCGGGAGTGACTAATGGTATTCATTTTTGGGGAAACAGTTTTGTAGCCGGACCACAAGGCGAACTACTTGCTCAGGCTTCAAACAGTAAAGACGAAAACATTATAGTGGATATAGATCTTACGCGTACAGAAACTGTTCGCCGCATGTGGCCTTTCTTCCGTGACAGACGCATTGATGCATTTGGTGATATAACTAAACGATGGAGAGAATAATCTTGTCAACGACATTATTGACTCCGCAACATTACTCCTTTCGGTCGTGACAGTTGCCTGCGGCGATATTAATTGGCATTTGCGTCTTTTGTAATAATGCGGAACCTAAAATAAATACGGGTTTCAGAAGCACTAAACTTCTGAAAACCATATTCTTTATAAATCCTGATCAAGAACGGTTAGAAATTAGGAAGTTTGAAACCTCCCTCTTCAAGTTGTTGTTCTACATTCCGTTTTTGTTTCTCTATGTTTTTTCCTATTTTAAAGTTGTAGCTATAAGCCACCGCAAAAGCTACCTGTGCCTTCATGTAAGTATCCGTACGTTGATAGAGACTACTATTTTGTACAGTTGCCTTACTATTATAGAACTTACTGGAAAAAGGATTAAATGACAGCAAAGTCAGCGAACTATTATTCTTGAACTGCTTAATAAGTCCCACCAGATAAAAAGGAGACATTTTGGTTTCTGTTTGTCCATCCAACACAGGACCACTTACCTGAAACATCGAAATCACTTTCAGATCCAATGGCAGCGGAGCCATCACAAAAGAATTCCAGTTCCAGCTTCGTTGATTGGTTGCTGTTATCTGATCCAGATAGCTGTTTATATGATTAAACGAATATCGAAAATTAGAATTAAACATCACCTTACCTATTTGCGAGTTTAACGACAAAGCCCCTCCTGCTTCGTAGCCATTGGATACATTGGCAGGTGCACTTTCAAATACCTTGCTAGTACCTACCTGATTAACGATGGTTTGAATCAATCCCGTTTTATACTCGTAGAAAAGCTGTGGAGCCAGATTTACCGTTACCTTGCTTACTGTTACTTTTACGTTGTAGGTAAACTGGAAGTTATCCCGGTAAGCTGGTTTCAGATTTGTATTACCATGACTCACCGTCTGGCTGTCCACCTGACTCACAAAAGGGTTCAGTTGCGAAGCACTAGGTCTGATCACTCTGCGGGAATAAGCCAGCTTAATGCTGTTATTGTCGTCGAACTTAAGTGAAGCATTGGCATAAGGCAACGGAGAAAAATAATCGCTCTTTGCCGTTGAATTTATCACTACATGCGATGTTTCAAAACGCGAACCTAACTTAATACTACCCTTCTTAAAGTTACGTGACAGCTCGGCATATCCACCCATGCGTAAATCGGAATAATCCAAATTCGGAGACTGAGTGAGAGAGCTTGTATTATCAATTTTATACTTATTGTAATTGCCACTCAAACCTGCATTCATCGAAAAGACACTATCGAAAGGTAAAGTATAGTTTGCCTGCCCCGAAAGAGTTTGCGTTTTGGTTTTACTTTTCTCTCTCAACCAGGCACCCAATGAAGTAGCTACCGTATCAATCGGATTGAAATTACTGGTTTGATAATCGGTCGTTGAATTATTATCCAGACTATTGAAATAGCTTAACTCCACTTCGTAACCATGCTGGGTCTTTTTATCAAACTTATGTTTGTAAAAGAGCGACGATGTCAGTCCGTCATTATTTGTTTTCGCATTGCTCAAAGTCCGGGAAATACTGTTCATATCATTGTTTAAACTATTGTAATTCCAACTATCGGTATTATTCTTAGACCCATTACCATTATACGATACATTCAGGTTCAGGTTATTCATTTCATCAGGATCGTAAATAAGACCGAAATTGGCATTTCTGTTATTGCCTTTCATAAGCAGATCACTATTCCGTTGTAATTGATTTGCTCCGGCAATACGGGTCATATCTGTATTGATATTGAAGTTCTGGATCATACCGGTTGTAGCTACATAATACGATATCTTTTCCAACCCATAATCCAAACTGGCAGCTAACCTACCCATATATTTTTCCGAACCAACAGGTAAAGCCATCGCACTTACGGTACCTTTCATACCATATCTCATAGCCGGATTAGTTACAACATTGATTACAGCGTCCACATCAGCATCATATTTTCCGGAAGGACTGGTAATCACTTCCATCTTGGCTATTTGCGATGGGTGCAGTCTTTTCAGATATTCCTTATCGCGCGTAACACCGTCTACTTCAATTCTTACGTTCGACTTTCCATTCACGGTGATGTTCTCATTCAAGTAATCGACCTGTATAGAAGGCACTTTCCGCATCACATCCAGTCCGTCGGTCGAAGTTTTTCGAATGCCGTCAGGAATACCGTAAATAGTCCGGTCGCCCAGTTCGGTTACCTTTACTTTGGTTCCGTTTACCACCACTTCTTTAAAGTTGAATGTCATAGGATCTAAAGCTGTAGTTCCCATATTATTAATCATTCCTTTCTTTTTGGATGGAACGGGCAGCAAGGTCGTTTTGTATGCCAGGTGTTTTACTCTTACGCAATATGTTCTGGCTGTGTCGGCTCTGTAAAAGAGATAAACTCCTTCCGAATTGGTTTTGGCCGTTTCAACGGCATTACTATCCGGCAATTGCAACAACTCAGCCACAGCACCCTCTACCGGCTTAGATGTTTCTTTATCTGTGAGGCCTCCTGTTATTACCTGTCGCGCATGAATATTCACCGCTAGCAGGCATAACAAGGCCAGGAAAATTTTAGTTTTCATTCAATATCAATTATTTATAATAACTCCCCGATTACTGTTGAAGAGAATATTGACCCGCTGTACCTACAACGATGTCGATAGCTATTTCCATTTACGAATATTCCAGATAGCTACTGGCAGCAAGGCACAAACAACACAAAAGATTTTTTATTCAGGTCAAACAACCGGGAGGAAAATCATTTATTTAATCATGATTGTTTCCGATTCCGTATCCAGCTGTATCTTCATTTCCGAATTATTCGCTTTCACGGTCATAGTCCCTTCAATATGTCCTTTTGCTGTATTCTTCAACGTCAGACCTGTGGCTACATCCACTGTTCCGTCGGAAGTTATGGTACCTTTCAGGTTTTGAGTCATCTGAGCAGCAGGATCATTGGAAGGTAACGATTCAATTTCCGACTTACCGGAAACAGTAGCCACATTGCTTGCTACACCTTTTAAAGTAAATGTATTCAACGACAATAAAGTAGCATTGTTTGCCGACAAACTATAGGTACTTTCCCAGCTATCTCCGGTTTTTACGGCTTTCTCGGGTAGGTAAGCAAACAAAGGTTCGATACGGGTTCTTACAGCCGACTCCTGAACAAGAGCATCAGCCACCATTTTTGCCTGATCTCTTTTGCCTGCAGGAATAGAATCCAACACAAACAATACACGATCTTTAAACTTCGGATAATTTACAAAGTCAACAAACTTACCGGCTGTAGAGATTTTTGCAACAATCGTGGAAGTACTTATTTTGTTCATAATTCTTTCCATCGGATCACTCATATTGGGTTTAGCCGAATTGGTTTCTTTGCTACCCATAGGCGAATTGCTTTTTGAAGCAATGGTATCAAACTTTAATTCAACATCCATGATGTCGTTTTCTTGTTTAAGCACTTTGT
>Ga0302262_10001054_pt1 | contig 11656 bp, 10 predicted proteins | sample II_Fen_E3_4_FD_194557 | JGI IMG/M metagenome (GOLD analysis project Ga0302262, IMG submission 194557) | Peat permafrost microbial communities from Stordalen Mire near Abisko, Sweden - II_Fen_E3_4 | ecosystem: Environmental > Terrestrial > Soil > Wetlands > Permafrost | place: Sweden: Abisko...
TCCGGTATAAACATGAATATATCCTTTCATATTAGTCTTGTATTATTAATTATAAAAGGAATAACCGAACTGAGATATGGCAGCATCTCAGTTTCAGTTATTCCAAACCATGCATTGTTTGCTTAGAATGAATGCCTGTTTTTCTTTTATTTATTGGTGATAAATGCAATTCCTGTAGGTTGGTAACCCGCATCGAAACTAAATTTGAACTTGCCTTCAGATGAGTAACAGTTTACTTTTCCGGTGGTGTTACCATCAGATTCTCCAATATATACGTCTCCGTTTGCAGGATTAACGTTAATGCTATATGGAATAGTTGCAATTGTAGTTCCATCTGTAATAAAGCTTTGAGATATAATAGCTTCATTTTTTACATCATACACCATGAATTTTTTTTCTTTCGTCGTGTAATTGTAATAATAGCAATAGGCTTTATCACCAAAGATGGTAAAGTTATAAGGGACAACATCCGGAATGGTTGTAACTACATCGGTAGAACTGTTTATGCGTTGGAATGTGTAAGGAATAGTGCCATAATTTCCTACTGAAATTAAATAAACATCTCCATAAGCATCAGCTTGCAACTTACCGGGATTAATTACCACATCAATTTTTTTTGTTTGGGTGAAAGTGGCAAGATCAATAACAGAAACTGTTTTATCATAGTTTGGGTAGTTCATTCCACCTGAATTTGCAACATATATTTTCCCATTTGTGATAGCAATACCTTCTGGATTAGAGCCCACAGCTACTTCTGCTTCTGACGCAAGAGTTGCAGTATCAATCCGTGCTACATAGCCATCGAATAGTGTTACATAGATTTTTCCATTATATGAAGCTAATGAGCGAGGAGATTGAACATTATTATTGGCATCTTTAAGTGTAATCTGTTTTTTCGATACACCTTTTAAATCTATAACTTCAATCAGGCTCGAACCATAAACCGAAATATATATTTTGGACCCATATTTCAATATATCTTGTCCTGTATCACCTAATCCTCGTTTATTGACACTGTTGAAAAAGTTATTTGTTGCCGTATTAGTAGTAAAGTCATAGTAAGTTAGTTCTGCATTATTACCTGCATATGATCCTTGATTAAGAAGCAGCAAACCAGTACTGACTGTTGGTGCATCAACAGGCGTATTGTCATTCGTGCAAGAATTAAAGAATAGAACTAAAAACAATAAAAACACTGTTCTTTTAAAGAATAAAATTGATTTCATATTTATTGATAATTTATTATTGATATATTATGTAAAAGCCGACTTTAAATTAAAAATGTGTAGAGAGAGTTATTCTAAAATTCCTACCAGGCATTGGGTAGTATTGAACTACATCATATTGTGTATCCAGTAAATTTAATAGTTCTCCAGTTAGACTCAACTGGCAAAACTTTAAATCTAGTTTTCTTGATACGAAAATAGAGTGATCAGCGTAACCATGCATTAGATTGCTTGGAACATCGGTTTCTATTCTGCTCCATCTTTTTCCTGAGTAGCATCCCGAATAACCTAGTTCACACCATTTAGTGTTGATTGATACAGATGAGGTTCCAGAATGAAGAGGAGTATAGGGTAATTGATTACCATAAGTTTTGCTTCCTGGTGTAACATCCTGTGCAATTTGAAAAGTATATCCCATGTTGAATCGAATTTCTGTGTTATGATTAATTGGAACAGTACTTTTAAAATTAATATCGGTTCCATATATCCTAACTTTATCTAGGTTTGTCATTGACCAGACAAAGAGATTTTCTTTAGGAAGAGCAATAATTTTATCTGAAATTTGATTGTAATAAATATCTGTGCTAAAGATCGTATTTTTCAAAAATGAAAATAGCTTGTCAGTACTAATTACTCCAATGCTGAATTGCCTTGCTTTTTCCGGTTTTAAATTTGGATTTCCCATGCGTTGATAATACAAGTCATTGAAAGTAGGAACTCTGAAAACATCTTTGTAGAACGCTCGGAGTCCTAATTCTTTATTCTCAAATGGTTTCCATGAAGCTGAAATGGTTGGCGAAAATCTACTTCGGTCAGCAGAAGCTGTACCTATTTCTACTGTTTCGTGTGTGTAAGTATGCAATAAACTAGCTGTTATATCCAGATTTTCAATGATGTATTTTGATGCTATAACACTCAGAACAGTCAGCCTTTTCGGAATGGCAAAGTCAGAGAAGTTGTTATACATGGTATTATACGAACCGTCTGTAGAAAAAGAAGCAGAAAAATGTTCCTTGGGACGAACTAATACAGAGCCGGAAAAATAGTATTCTTTCTGAGAATAATCATCTTCTTGTTTGCCGTTTGGTAAATTGATGCTTATATTTTCGTATTGATTCGAAAATTGACTGTATTTTGCTGAAAATTGGGCTTGTAGTTTCTGCGATTGTTTGTTTTCATAATGTAGTTGAGTAAAGAAATTCTGATCCCAAAGTCGTGCATTATTATCTTCCTTGTATAAAATGGTGGAGCCAGGTAAACCTCTTTCTCCATTAAAATTATAAAGTTTGATGCTTAATTTTTCGCGTTCCTGCAGTTGCAGGTAGGCGTTAAGCTCATTTTTGAACGAATGGACATCACTATGTGAACGCTTTTTTCTGGCAGTACTATCATTCGCACCTCCATAGTACATGGTGTAGGGATAATTTCCCTGCGAAAGAAGATATTCGCTATTTAAATTGATAGCAAGGTATTTGTTTATTCTTTTATTGATAGATAAGGAAGGGCTGAGAAGTCCAAATGAACCAAATTTCAGCGTTCCTTGCCCTTCAATACTTTTTCCATTACTGAAATCAGGAGTTTTGGTTACAATGCTTATTACACCTGCCGAAGCAAACATGCGTGCAGGTTGAAAAATATTGTCAGGTTGTCCGTTGCTTAGCGAGATTGTTTCTACATTATCCAGCGAAAACCGGCTTAGGTCAATTTGCCCCGTTTGAGTATCATTCAACGTAATGCCATCGTAGGCTACGGCTGTATGTTGAGCACCAAGGCTACGTACGGAAACAGTTTTTAATCCTCCAACGCCACCATAGTCTTTAACCGTAACCCCAGCAAAATGTTTAACAGCATCCGAAACACTTGCTGCATTAATTTTCAGGAAATCTTTGGAACTAATTTCCTGAGTTGGCATGCTTGCACGTGTTATTCGTGAGCTTGAACCATTCACTTCTACATTTTGCAATTCATGAGTATGAATAGAATCTGTTTCCGAAACTTTTGAAAAAGCCGAAGTAGTTCCTGATAAAAATAAAACGAATATGAATAGAAAGTTTTTAAACACAGTTGTAACTATTTGACGATGAATAAACCGATCAAATAGCTCCCGAAAATGACCTCACAAAGGCAAAATGATAATTGTTTTTGCTGATGTTTCGTCGCTTTTTCCTCGAAAGCTTCTGAAAATTGATTGTTGTCTGGCAGGTCTTCTGACTTACTCCCGTTTTGAACGCCTTCCCGATCTCAGTTATCAGTCATCAGTTCTCAGTTCTCAGTCTATATATGACTGTTTACTGTTTACTGTTCACTGTTTACTGAAAATTTCAGTGGCAAAAGTGTTGTTCAAAACGTTTAAAGAGCTTACAGCAGCGGGACTGTACAGGAATTACACCTGTTTCCCTTTTAATTCAGTTCACGAGAAATCGTGAACTAAAACCAAAGCGGGAGCAAAAGTAGTATCTTTTTTTGAAATAGAAAAGTCGCTGTATCATTATTATCTAAACAGTCGATACAGCCGTTTGATTTTAGTAGTTATTATTCAGCAAAATATGCTATCAAAAAATAGTTGATTTTTATTTCTAAAGCTAAAAGTCTATTCCGGGAGTTACACTAGTAGTTCACGCAAAGCTTTATAATTAAGAATAGTATATTCCTTTTTGTTGATAATGATTATGTTCTCTTGAACCATTTCTGATAAACTCCGTGCCAGTGACGGACGGGCTACACCAAAGAAGTCGGCTAACTCAGTTTGATTGCGGTTAATTTCGAAAGGTTTCCCTTCTGCAGGTGAGTTTTCGAGAAGAAAATGTGCCAACTTTCCTTTGATTGTTTTGATGGAAAGTAATTGCAGACGGTTGGTCAGAAACTGCGTGCGGTTGGCATTATGAGTCATAAAACTACTCATGAAATCGGGGTTGGTAGTCATCAGTCGCATGATTTCAGCTTTTGGTATCTTCATAATCTCGACTTCTTCCAGCGACGTTACATCTACCGGAAAGTGATTATTATCCGAAAAAAGAAATGCCGGAGCTAATGGACGTGGAGCTTTGATTATCTCAATACCAAGTATGTTTCCACTGTCGGTAATCATTTCAGTCTTAACTGAACCAACCATAAGCATATACAAGGCGTCGCATACATCTCCTTGTCTTATGATCAGTTCATTTTTAGGATAAGCTTTAATGCTGCATTTCAGATTCTCCAGAAAAGCTTCCTCATCGTCAATTTTTATTTTATTGCACACCGGACAGGCTGATAAATCTACTTTCTTCATCTTATTATTTATTTGGGTACAAAAATACAAACAAATTTCATGGGTGTAACAACTGTTACACTTTTATTGTTTTTGCTGCAGTACTTTTGCTGCGTAATTATAAACAACTACCGATTTGGTGGACTTTATAATGTCTCAATTAAATATACATTTAAAACTAAAGATCGTGGAAAATAAAGCATTCCCTACAGCTGAAAAATTCAGCATGACAGATAAAGTGGCTTATGCCGAAGGTTCGGTGGTAAGCAAAATCATAATAAGAAACGAACGTGGAAACATAACCTTGTTTGCTTTTGATAAAGATGAGTTTCTGAGTGAACATACGGCCCCTTACGACGCCATTGTGCAGGTGCTTGATGGTAAAGCCGAGATAATTATTGATGGAGAAACATTTGAGCTAAGCGTGGGCGAAAGTATTATCATGCCTGCCAACGTTCGGCATGCAGTGGTAGCCGTTGAGCAGTTTAAGATGTTGCTGACCATGATTAAGTAAGAAACCCCAAACCCCTAAAGGGGCTTTAAGACACAGTTTCTACACACAAAATAATATTATTACTGAAATAAAACAATACTAACTTAATTCCCCTTTAGGGGTTAGGGGTCAAATGAGAAGAACAATAATAAAAATAGACGAAGAGCTTTGCAATGGCTGCGAGGCTTGTGTGAGTGGTTGCCATGAAGGTGCACTTCAGATGATAGATGGTAAAGCCCGTATGATTAGCGAATTGTTTTGCGACGGACTAGGTGCCTGCATTGGCGATTGTCCGGTAGGAGCTATCACACTCGAAGAACGCGAAGCCGAAGCTTACGATGAAATTGCTACCATTGAGCGCATGATTCAGAAGGGCGAGAAAACCATTATTGCTCACCTGAAACATCTGAAAGATCACGGCGAAATAGAGTATTTAAAACAAGGTGTGGGTTATCTGAGAGCTAATGGCATTCAGATTGATTTTGCACAAGTACATAATCATGGAGGAAGCGGATGTGCTTCGAAACCTTCAGCGGTTGTGCAACACAGTGAGGGGGGAGGTTGCCCGGGAAGTCGTGAGATGTCATTTGCTCCGGCTGCTTCACAGGCTTTTAAAATGGCTTCATCTGATGTTCAGTCGCCTTCTCAACTACGTCAGTGGCCGGTACAACTTCATTTGCTGAATCCGGAAGCAGGATATTTTCAGGGAGCAGATGTGGTGCTGGCAGCAGATTGTGTGGCGTATAGCTTTGCCGATTTTCATAATCGCTTTTTGTCCGGTAAAATACTGGCTATTGCCTGTCCCAAACTCGATTCAAATCAGGAAATGTACGTCGAGAAGTTGAAAAACATGATTGTTTATTCATCAATTAATACATTGACAGTCGTAATTATAGAAGTTCCTTGTTGTGGAGGGCTGTTCAGACTAGCACAAAAAGCCGTTGCCGAAGCGGGTCGTAAGATTCCTCTAAAGCTTGTCGTAGTGGGAGTAAAGGGCGACATTATGAAAGAAGAGTGGGTGTAAGAACCCCTAGCCCCTAAAGGGGAACAAAATTACCAATTATTTTAAAATCAAGTTATACTAACATCTCTTACTCCCCTTTAGGGGCTGGGGGTTCTTCAGTTCCCCTTTAGGGGCTAGGGGTAACAATTAATCATTATATATTATGAACATGTTTTGCTTTCAATGCCAGGAAGCATCCAAAGGAACCGGATGCGAGATTAAGGGAGTTTGTGGAAAAACACCCGAAGTAGCTGCTTTACAGGATTTATTGATTTATCAGCTAAAAGGATTAGCTCATTATACTCAGGCTCTGCGTACGTTGGGCATAGAGAACGAGGAAGCCAATCTCTTTATCACCGATAGCCTGTTTATGACTATCACCAATGCTAATTTCGATTATGAACGGTTTGTGAATCGCATTAGCGATGGATTTAAACTCCGTGCTCAACTGAAATCTACTCTGTTGGAGAATAAGGTAGAGCTCGAAAAAACAGAGTTACTTACCTGGACGGCTGTTACGGCTGCCGAAATGGAGCTTATTGCCACACAAGTAGGGGTGCTGGCTACCGAAAATGAAGATGTGCGGTCGCTTCGCGAACTGGTTATTTACGGCTTGAAAGGAATGGCTGCTTATGTAGAGCATGCTAACAACCTTGGATACAATGATGCCGAAGTGCATCCGTTTATTCAGCGTGCACTTGTGGCAACTACCAATGATGCTCTATCGGCTGATGAACTAACTGCTTTGGTACTCGAAACCGGCAAATATGGTGTGAGCGTAATGGCATTGCTTGATAAAGCTAATACTACTTCGTACGGTAATCCTGAAATCACGAAGGTAAACCTTGGTGTTCGTAGTAATCCGTGTATTCTGATCAGTGGTCACGACCTGAAAGATATGGAAGAATTGCTGAAACAAACCGAAGGAACTGGGGTAGATGTTTATACTCACAGCGAGATGCTTCCGGCAAATTATTATCCGGCATTCAAAAAGTATAACCACTTTGTGGGTAACTACGGTGGTGCATGGTGGAGTCAGGTGACTGATTTTGAAACTTTCAATGGCGTGATTCTCTTTACCACCAACTGTATTGTTCCACCAAGAAGTACAGCTACGTATACCGACAGGGTGTATACTACAGGTTCGTCAGGCTTTCCCGATTTCAAACACATTGAAGAAGGCCAGGGCGGTCAACCAAAAGATTTCTCAGCATTGATTGCACATGCCAAACAATTTGCTGCACCTACCGAAATAGAAACCGGTGAAATTATAGGTGGGTTTGCCCATGCGCAGGTATTTGCTTTAGCCGATGTAATAGTGGATGCCGTAAAATCAGGTGCGATCCGTAAATTCTTCGTTATGGCTGGTTGCGATGGGCGGATGAAAGGTCGTAGTTATTATACCGAATTTGCTGAACAATTGCCGAAAGACACCGTGATTCTGACCGCAGGTTGTGCCAAATATCGTTACAACAAATTGCCGTTGGGTGATATAGGTGGTATTCCACGGGTACTCGATGCCGGACAATGCAACGATAGTTATTCATTGGTAATGATTGCTTTGAAGCTCAAAGAAGTTTTTGAACTCAATGATATCAACGAGCTGCCCATAGCTTATAACATTGCCTGGTACGAGCAAAAGGCAGTGATTGTATTACTCGCTTTACTTTATTTGGGAGTGAAGAACATCCATCTCGGGCCAACATTACCTGCTTTTCTGTCGCCTAATGTGGCTAAAGTGCTTGTTGATAACTTTGGAATTGCACCAATTGGTAGTGTAGACGAAGATATGAAGTTGTTCTTGCCGGAAGTAGAAGTTGCATAATATTTTTTCTCATTTTATTTCTACAAACCCCATTTTGCTTAGTGCTTTATGGGGTTTGTTTTATAGATAAAAAGCCTGTCTTCGAATTTGATAAGTTGAAAATAAACAGGAGTATCGATATAGATGATGCTGAATTAATAAATTTAGACGAAACATTGGATAAATTTCAACCGCTGTTAGAGTCTTTGACTGCTGACAGGATTGTAGCAAACAACTCTTACAGCGGGCGTAAGTTCCGGTCAACAGTTGGAAAAGGAGAAAATTTCAGGTTTCAATAGTTTTACGAAAAATACTTTAAAAAAACTTTTCGCAACATTGTTGCTATTTAAGATTAAATTTTTATATTTGTGGCACAATTGTTCTTTGAATCCCTAAAAAACATCCGATTATATAAAATGGACAGGCTTAAACCTGTTCCTGCAGCTCTGTAACAAGATTTGAACGAAAATATTCACAATGGAGCTTCAGAAAATTTCTAAAGCATGAATGCTAGTTCGTTGAAGCTTCAGAAAATTTCCGAAGGATGGATGAACGGTCGTTGGGGTCTCAGAAAATTTCTGAGGGATGAATTGTCTCCCGTTGGTGCTTCAGAAAATTTCTGAAGGATGGATGATACTCCGTTGAAGTTTCAGAAAATTTCTGAAGGTTCAATGTTAATACAAAGAGGCATTTTAAATTTTTATCGTATACAAAAATCTCATTAGGATATATTTTTTTACCATTAAATAGATAACCAATTTTCTAGTATTTATTAAAAATTAAATTATTATGAGTAATTTTTTATTTTCAGTCTTGTATGTTGCTAAATTGACTATCAACAACGCGTTTTCTCTTTTTAAAACAACTATTGAACTAGGTAGAGCCATTGAGCCTCAACTTACTCCTGTTTTGATTGCTGCATTAAATCAATTGGCAATCGATAATGAAAAATTTGGAAAAGAAATCAACAAAATGCAGAAAAGCGGTCTGACGGATGACCTGAAACTGTTGGACAAAGAACGTGACTCCCTGTATGCTGAGATTAAACGAGTGCTAAACTCTTACCTCAAAAGTAGTGAAGCAAACAAACAAGCAGCTGCCAAATTGTTACAATTGTTTCTGACTCCCTATTTGGATGCTGCCGTGTTGCCTTTGAATACCGAAACCGATATTTTGGTGGAAATACTGAATAAATATAAGGCTGCTCCCGACCTTCAGACGGCCGCTAAAACTCTTGACATCGTGGGGCTGTTTACAGCATTGAAAGAAAAAAATACAGCTTTTTATACAGCCTATCATGATCGGCTTACCGAAAATTCCGGACGCGGAAAAACGTCGGGCAGTTTACTCAAACCTGCTGTTGTGGCAAGTTATATTCAGTTTAGCAGCGCAGTAGAACAAGCTGCCAATCTGACACCAAATCCCGAAATAATCGTCTTGTTCAACAAAATGGACGACCTGCGAAAAAAATATCACCTGCTCGATGGTAGTGGAAAAGACACACCATCCGCACCTGAAACTCCTGCAAAATAAATAGATTTTCCCCTGCTGCTATGGAGTGGTGGGGGAAAATATACCAAACTCAACAATTATTTGTTGAAATTCTTTTGTTTTTTTGCACGAAACTTATAAAAAGAGGGTTATGGATAAAATGATAAAAGAAAAAGTTGCAGAGGACGTAATAGTATATAAATATAGAGATTGGAGTAATAAACTCCATAGAAAAGTATTAAAAAGTAAACATCAAATTTATTTTGCATCCCCAAATACATTTAATGATCCTTTTGATTGTCGGATCAACTATAATTTCTCATGTCTTTCAGACAAAGACAGAGAAGGTTATATTGATGATCGAATCGAATTTCTCAAAGAAGTAAAAAGAGTCGATGAGAGTAATGAGAAATTTGAGAGAAATAGTATAAGAAAGGAACTTGAATATCCGGAAAAACTCCACAAAGAATTTAATGAAATCTACAATTCTAGAATTGGAGTATTCTGTTGTTGTCAAGATGAAGAGATTAAAAAAGGATGGCAGAATATTCTTATGTGGTCGCATTATGCAAATGATCATAAAGGCTTTTGTGTGGGGTTTTACAAGGATAAATTAAATTGTGAAGTAAAATCAAATTTGCCTAATCAAATGCTTAAGGGTGGTTTAGTTGACTATAATGAAGAGTTCCCAATATTAAAACCATTGGTTCCAATTTCCAAAAATATGAACGAGATAGGCAAAAATTATATGACCGGAGTTAAAACAAAAGCAATAAACTGGGAATATGAGAATGAGTATAGGTTAGTAAGAATAAATTTAGATTCAAATGAACCTGAATTAAAAAATAGAACAGTAAACCTGACTAATGATTGTATTGCTGAAGTAACTTTAGGACTCAGTATCTCAAAATGCCATGAAGAACAAATAACTGAAATATGTCGAAAGAAAAATATTCGTTTGTATAAAGCAGTGAAAACACCATTAAAGTTTTCAATTACAAGAAAAGAAATTTATTTAAGCTAATCCTAATCTTATTGTCGTGATTTCTTTACATTTCTGTGCACCACACCTTTGTTTGTGTTTTCTGTTGATTAAAATAGATATAACTTCACTAACAGTTGGCAAAGTGAATATATGATATATAAACGGAACAACCCGAAAATCCACAGCAGAGTAGGGAGCGTAAGCCGAAAAGCTGGAGAGTAGGCAAAACAAGACACAATTATGAACAAACTATTTTGTATTTTAGCTTTACTGTTTGCCGTAACAGTTTATGGACAAACTAATAACGAAGTATTGACCAATGCATCAATATACACACTTTGTCAGAAAGGATTAGCTTCGTCAATTATTATTAGTAAAATCAAGACATCTAAAACTAATTTTGATGTCTCGCTGGATGCTTTAATCAAACTAAAAGATGATAAAATTCCGGATGAAGTTACCAACGCTATGGTAGAAGCTTCAGGCAATAAAGGAAATGTCATCGGAGATATAAATGACCCAAATGCGGTTCATGAATCAGGCCTTTATTATTTGATGGTTGTTGATGGGAAAAATGAAATGAAATTAGTTGAACCTACTGTTTGTTCGCAAACAAAAATGGGAAGTGGAATTGCCACACAGCTTACTTATGGAATTGCTAAAACCAAATTTAAATCAACTCTGGATGGTTCTATGGCACGTCTGCAAATTTTTGAGCCCAAACCGGTATTTTATTTCTACTTTGAAAAAGGGCAGAGCTTAAATGACGCAACGTCCTCTTGGTTTTCGTCTTCATCCAGTCCCAATGAATTTATATTGGTGAAATTAGATGTAAAGAAAAAAAATAGACAGTTTGTTATAGGTTCAATGAACGCATATTCAGGCGTGTCAATGGGAGTTGATGATAAGCTGAGAATTCATTTTGAAGTTGAAAAACTAAAATCGGGAGTATATAAAGTAACTCCACAAGATTCTCTTGCAGTAGGTGAATATTGTTTTATGTCTGCAGGAAACTCAACAACAACAGCAGGAACGGGTGGAAAAGTGTTTGATTTTGGAATTAAATAATAATCAACATTACTCTCGTTATAACATCTAACCCCAAACCCCTTGCCGCTTCAAAGCGACAAGGGGTTTGGCTTATATATAGGGTCTCTGAAAAACTATTTATTGCCACGAAGTAGCTAACTGAGAATTGAAAATCGGCGTAGCCAATAACCCCCAGTGACGCTTGCGGAACTGGGGGGATATTAATAGCTTTATGTTCTTTTAAAACATGCTATAAAACATATTTCGGAAGAAAACAAGTACTTTTGTCCTTATTTTAAATAATCCTGAATGGAAGAAACAATTCGTAAACCTGTTCCTAATAAAATTAACCGCAAGATTGTAGGGTATGTACTG
>Ga0302262_10001062_pt1 | contig 11642 bp, 6 predicted proteins | sample II_Fen_E3_4_FD_194557 | JGI IMG/M metagenome (GOLD analysis project Ga0302262, IMG submission 194557) | Peat permafrost microbial communities from Stordalen Mire near Abisko, Sweden - II_Fen_E3_4 | ecosystem: Environmental > Terrestrial > Soil > Wetlands > Permafrost | place: Sweden: Abisko...
AGCGCGCCGGAAATGGCGGTGGCGGAGGGGTCGGACTGGATCTTGTTGTTCACGTTGATGATATAGCCATCAACATCGAGCGACACCTTGCCGCCATGCCATACCGAGCCGATCTGGTAATTGGTGCTGGTTTCCGGCCCCACCGACGCCAGGGCGGCGTTCTGCTGGGCCTGGCTGCCGGTTCCGGTGGTGGAGGTGTAGAAGCTCGACAGATCGGGCACATACATGCCTTGCGCATACTGGCCATAGAAGGCCAGGTTCTGCACCGGCTGCCAGTTCACGGTGGCAAAGGGCAGGGTCTTGGTCCAGGTGGCCGAATTGTCGGCGGGCGAGCGGTTGGGATCCTGATTGACCAGCGCGTTCACGCCGCGCGTGAAGTGCACATATTTCACGCCGGGGGTGATCGAGAGCGTGTCGGTGGGCTTCATCTCGAATTCGCCGAACAGTTGGAACTGATCCCAGCTCGACTTCTGCTCATACTTCAGATTGGCCAGCGCGGTAGAGGGGTACATCGCGGTGGCGGAGGTGCCCAGATTGGCCTTCTGGTCATAGTTGGGCAGGCCGGTGCTCCAGTCGAAATCCCAGGTGTGGCGCCAGGAATTGGAGTGTTCAAACCAGCCGCCGACCTTCACCTTGCCATATTTGAACGCATAATCGACCTGGCCGATATAGCCCAGCACGCGATATTTGTTCATCTTGTTATAGCCGGGCATCCCCAGCGTGGTAATGAGCGTGGTGGGGGAGGCGGCGGTGTTGAAGCCGGTCACAATGCCATTCGTGTTGCCCTTTACCACCGAGGTGGTCGTGCCCGACATCGTGTTGTTGGTATAACCATACATATAGGCGCGGTTATCCAGCGAGAAGCCGCTGCCCAGTTCGCTCTGAAGGCGCAGATAGCTGAAATCGGTGGTCTTGTCGGTGCGGTTATACTTCCAGTAATCCTGCTTGGTCGGATCGTTGCCCAGACCATAGTTCAGGCCATACTGGCGGATATTGGATGCTTTGTCGCAGTTGGCGACCGAAAGCTGGGCGTGCACATCCTGCGCGGTACCGCAGGTCGCGCCCTTCAGCGAGTCGGACTGGTAGTAGGAATTGCGGTTCCAGGTGGACATCGCGGTCAGCGTGTGGGCGGTGCCGATGGGGATCACGGTCTTGAAGAACAGGTTCTTCGACAGGATCGGCGAATAGGTCAGCGCGCCATCCGACTGCTTGAATTCCCCCGTCAGCGCGAATTTGGCGCCGTTCAGGATGTTCATCTTGCCCGATTGCAGTTCGAAACGGCCGATGAAGCTGTTCCAGTTGCCCAGCAGAGCCTCGCCCTGCACGCCGCGCTTGTCGCTGACGGCGCGCGAATACATGTTGATGTTGCCGCCATAGGTGGCCTGACCCAACTGGCTGGCGTTGCCGGGGCCACGGTCCACCACGATGGTTTCGATCGTGTTCGACGGGAAGAAGGAGGTGGAATGGTGGGTGGGGTTGTTGGTGTCGGCAAAGGGGATCGAGTCATAGGTGACGTTATATTCGCCATCCTGGAAACCGCGGATCGTCACCTTGCTCTCGCCAAAGCCCTGGCCGTTGCCGGTGCCCGAAATCGACACGCCGGGGGTCAGGGCGATCAGTTCGTTGAAATCCGAGGCGGCGTTGGCATTGTCGATATAGACGCGGCTGACGGCGGCCTGCGGCTGCGTCGTCTTGAGCGAGGTGGTGATGGGGGCGTATTGCGCGGCCTTGGACCCGATCACCAGAATGTCGGCGGTGGTCAGCGATTGCTTGTCATTGGCCTGGCCCGCCTGATTGGCGCTGGTCGATTGGTCATCATCGGCGACCGTGGCTGCGGACGGGGCGGCGGGCGTGGTGGCGGCAAAGGCGGCGGTCGCGATCAGGCCGGCGGCAAGCGCCGTGCCCGCGCTGAGCCATGAGCGGAAGCAAGGATTGGTCATGAAACAAGGCCCCTGTTAGTTTAAACTATGCAAAGAAAGCGGGCGAGCGGGGGCAGCCCAGCAAGCGCATGGCGCCGCCGGTTGCCGCCCGTCGGGCTGGCATGGCAGTGATGATTCCTGTTGCGACCTTGGGGGGCGATCCGCCCCCCTCTGGCGTTGCCGGGCCTATAAGAGGGGCATATGACGGGCTTGTGACAGGTTTGGCGCCGTGTGACGGTTTGCCGACGGTTGTTGCGTGCTGGCCTTAGCCAAAGGTGAAGGCGTAGGCCTCCACGCTGCCATCCAGAAAGGTGATGGCAAAGCGATGCGCGCCCGCGCCGCCGCGCAGACGGACGAGTTGATACAGGCGGTTATCCCGCACCACGCCGTTGCCATCCGCGTCGGTATCCACGCCATGGTCCGCGCCGGGGGCATGGCCGTCGATGGTCACGCGGAAACGCACCGGGTGGCCTGCGGCAGGCCCCAGCACCAGATGCAGGTCGCGTGCCTGAAAGGCATAGCTGATTCGCCCGCCAGGCTGATCCAGCCGGGCGACCTCCTCCCGCACGGTCCAGCGGCCATCGAGGCCCCAGTGGTCGGGGCGCAGGCGGGCGGTGTGGTAATCGGCGGGGGCGTCGTGGATGGCTTTAGGCCGGGCGGCGAAATTTTGCGCGCGGGCATAACCGAGGTAGGTCTCGGGCGATTGCTCGTCCCCGCTGCGTTCGGCCTCGATCCCGGCGGTGGGGGCGGCAATCAGGCCACCGGGCACCGCCGGGGCGTTGGCCTCAGCCAGCAGGCGCTGGATTTGCGCCTCGGTTTCGGCCTCGCCGCCTTCGCCAAAGCTGTGGCTGCGGATGCGGCCTTGCGCGTCGATCAGGTAATGGGCTGGCCAATATTGGTTGGCAAAGCCGTTCCAGATGGCAAAATCATTGTCGAGCACCACCGGATAGCGCACCCCCAGCCGGGCGATGGCGGCGCGGACCTGCGCGGGGTCTTTCTCAAAGGCAAACTCGGGCGTGTGGACGCCGATCACCACCAGTCCGGCGGTGCGATATTTCTCCGCCCAGCCGCGCAGGTAAGGCAGGGTGCGCAGGCAGTTGATGCAGCTATAGGTCCAGAAATCGACCAGCACGACCTTGCCGCGCAACTGCTGGGGGGTGAGAGGGGGCGAATTGAGCCAGAGCGTGCCGCCCGCAAAGCCGGGGAAGGGGCCTTCATCCGGCCCCTTGGGCGCCGGTTTGGGGGCCATGCCGAAACGCGCCAGCAAGCCCTGCTCGATCCGCCCCGTCTGCCCCAGCGACAGCCGCGCCAGCGCGCCCGTGTCCAGCCCCAGCGCAATCGCCCCCACGCCCAGCAACACCGCCAACCCCAGCGCCCGGCGCAGGCCCACGCCCACGCCCAGCGAGCGCTTCATCGCGCCAAACACCGCGCCGCCCGCTCGCAAGGCCAGCGCCAGCGACACCGCTGCCCCCGCGCCATAGGCCAGCAGCAGCGCTCCGGTGGCGAGGCCTCCGCCCTTCAGCGCCGCGCCGGCCAGCACCAGCCCGAGGATCGGCCCCGCACAGGGCGCCCACAGCAAGCCCGTTGCCATGCCCAGCGCCAGCGATCCGCCCCAGCCCGACCCGGCCTGTTGCGACAGACGCCAGCCCAGCGCCACCAGCGGCCGCGTCATCCGGTCCGCCAGCGCGGGAAACAGCAGCGTCAGCCCAAAGCCGCCCAGCACCACCAATGCGGCCACGCGCCCGGCCGCATTGGCCCGCACCGCCCATCCGCCGCCAATCGCGGCCAGACTGGCCACCACGGCAAACATCATCACCATGCCCAGCAGCATCGGCAGCCCATGCGAGCGAAACGGCTGCCCCGCGCGCGTGAACACAAAGGGCAGCACCGGCAGGATGCAGGGGCTGAGGATGGTCAGCGCGCCAGCGAGGAAGGCGAGGGTATAGAGGATCATGGCGGCAGGCATATCACAGGCCCGCCGCGCTCAACAGGGCGTCAGGCTTTCCTGCCCGCCTTCTTGACGATGGTGCTCAGCCCCTTGGTTAGCTGCATCAGCCCATGCAGCCGCGCCTTGGGATCGCCCCAGGCGCGCTGCACCACCAGCTTGCTGTCGGGGCGCAGCTTGATCGTGCCCTGAAGTCGCTCGACATAGGCGAACAGGCCCGCCGGATCGGGGAAATGGTCATTGTGGAACGCCACCAAAGTCCCGCGCGGCCCAACGTCGATCTTGGCAATATGCGCCTCGATGGCTTGGCGCTTGATCTGGATAAGCTGGATGAGGTTTTCGGTGGGGGCGGGCAGAGGCCCGAACCGGTCGATCATCTCCGCCGACAGCGCCTCGGCCTCGGCAATATCCTCGGCATCGTTGAGGCGGCGATAGAGCGCCATGCGGACGGCGAGATCCGGCACATAATCCTCGGGGATCATGATCGGCGCCTCGACGGTGATTTGTGGGGACAGGCCGCGCGTGTCGCGCTCCACGCCGTAATCGCCCGCCTTGGCGGCCAGGATCGCATCCTCCAGCATGGATTGATAGAGTTCAAAGCCCACCTCGCGGATGTGGCCCGATTGTTCGTCGCCCAGCAGGTTGCCCGCGCCGCGAATGTCCAGATCGTGGCTGGCAAGCTGGAACCCCGCGCCCAGCGAGTCCAGATCGCCCAGCACCTTCAGGCGCTTTTCCGCCACTTCGGACAAAGCCCGCGTGGGCGGCGTGGTGAGATAGGCATAGGCGCGCAGCTTCGAACGCCCCACGCGCCCGCGCAACTGATAGAGCTGCGCGAGGCCAAAGCGGTCGGCGCGGTGGATGATGATTGTGTTGGCGCTGGGAATATCCAGCCCGCTTTCGACGATTGTTGTTGAGACCAGCACGTCATATTTGCGCTCGTAAAAGGCGCTCATGCGCTCTTCCACCTCGCTGGGCGCCATCTGGCCATGGGCGGCGATGTATTTCACCTCGGGGACGCTGGCGTGCAGCCAGTCCTCGATTTCGGCCATATCGGTGATGCGGGGCACGACGATGAAGCTCTGCCCGCCGCGATGATGCTCGCGCAGCAGCGCCTCGCGCATTACCACCTCGTCCCATTCCATCACATAGGTGCGCACGGCCAGGCGATCGACCGGCGGGGTCTGGATGGTGGAGAGTTCACGCAGGCCGCTCATCGCCATTTGCAGCGTGCGCGGGATGGGCGTGGCGGTCAGCGTCAGCATATGCACATCGGCGCGCAATTGCTTCAGGCGTTCCTTGTGGTTGACGCCAAAGCGCTGCTCCTCGTCCACGATGACGAGGCCAAGGCGCTTGAACTTGACCGACTTGCTCAGGATCGCGTGGGTGCCCACCACAATGTCCACCGTGCCATCGGTCAGGCCCGCACGGGTCAGGCTGGCCTCCTTTTCGGGCACGAGGCGCGAGAGGCGGCCCACTTGCAGCGGGAAGCCGGCGAAACGCTCGGTAAAGCCCTTGGCGTGCTGGCGCGCGAGCAGGGTGGTGGGCGCGACCACGGCCACCTGCATCCCCGCCATCGCCGCCACAAAGGCCGCGCGCAAGGCGACCTCGGTCTTGCCAAAGCCCACGTCGCCGCACACGAGGCGGTCCATCGGGCGCCCGCTGCCCATATCCTCCAGCACGTCGTTGATCGCCGCGTCCTGATCCTCGGTTTCCTGCCACGGGAACCGATCCACAAATTGCGCAAACGAGGGATCGGGCAACAGCGCGGGCGCGGTGCGCAGGGCGCGCAGGGCCGCAGTCTTGAGCAATTCATGCGCGATCTCGCGGATGCGCTCTTTCAGCTTGGCGCGGCGCTTCTGCCATGCCTCGCCGCCCAGCCTGTCCAGCGGCACCCCGTCGCTCTCGCTGCCATACCGGCTGAGCACGTCGAGGTTTTCGACCGGCACATACAGCTTGTCGCCGCCCGCATAGACCAGCATCACGCAATCATGCGGACTGCCGCCCACCGGCACCGATTGCAGGCCTTCATAGCGCCCGATGCCGTGGTCCATATGCACTACCAGATCGCCCGGCGTCAGCGCGGCCAGTTCAGCCAGGAAGGCGTCGGCGGACTTTTTCTTCTTCTTGCGGCGCACCAGACGGTCGCCCAGCAGATCCTGCTCGGTAACCAGATCAATGTCCGCATTGGCAAAGCCGGTTTCCAGTGGCAGCACCAGCGCGGCCACGCGGCCCGTGGCAGCAATGCCCAGCGCTTCCTGCCATGTATCGGCCAGAGCCGGGGTGGGAGCCTGAGCCTCGCCCAGAATGTTGGTGATGCGCGCGCGGCTGCCGGTGGAATAGGCGGCCAGAATGGCGCGCTTGCCCGATTTGGCGGCGGAGAGCAGATGCCGCGCCGCCGCCTCATACACATTGTCCGCGCGTGCGCGTTCTGGCGCGAAATCGCGGGCGCTGCCAAAGGCGAAATCGAGGATGGTGGCGCTGTCGGGCTGGACGAAAGGTTCGGCGCGGTGGACGGGCCAGCCGGTCAGGCGCGCGTCGAGTTCCTCGCGCGTCAGGTAAAGCGCGGAGGCCTCCAGCGGGCGGTAGCTTCCCGGCGCCTTGCCCCCGGTCGTATCCACGCGGGCGGCGTGGTAATCGGTAATGTCGGTCAGGCGCTCATCGGCGGCATGGCTGGCCCCGGCGTCGATCAGCAGCAGATCGCCCGCGCCAAGATGATCGAACAGCGTGGTGAGCCGGTCCTCCAGCAGCGGCAGCCAATGTTCCATACCTGCCAGACGGCGGCCTTCGGATACGGCCTGATACAGCGGATCGGCGGTGGCATGGGCGCCGAACATCTCGCGATACCGGCTGCGGAAACGCTTGATGCTGTCATCGTCCAGCATCGCCTCGCTGGCGGGCAGCAGCAGGTGCTGGTCGATGCTGCCGGTGGTGCGCTGGGTGTTGGGATCGAAGGTACGCAGCGTTTCGATTTCATCGCCAAAGAAATCGAGGCGCAGGCCCGCTTCCAGCCCGCTGGGGTAAATGTCGAAGATCGATCCGCGCACGGCATATTCGCCCGCGTCCGCCACCGTATCGGTGCGCGCATAGCCCGCGCGGGCCAGCAGGGCGGTCAGCGTCTCGCGCCCGATTTCCACGCCGGATTTCAACAATCGCACCGATTCGCGAATGCGGAAGGGCGTCAACACCCGTTGCAGCACGGCATTGATGGTGGTGACCAGCAATTGCGGCCCCTTGGGCGCCGCTTGCAGCCGGTGCAGCGCCGCGAGACGCCGCGAGGAAACCGATACCGCCGGGCTCGCGCGGTCATAGGGCAGGCAGTCCCACGCGGGGAATTCTATGACTTCCAATTCTGGCGCAAAGATCGGCGCCACATCGGCCAGACCGCGCATCGCGGCCTCGTCCGGCGCGATGAACACCACGCGCCCGCCCCGATGCCCCGCCGCCCGCGCCAGATCGGCCAGCACCAGCGGCTGGCTGCCGCGCGACAGGCCTGCCAGTGTTAGTGGGGCTTTGGCGGAGAGAATGCGGGAAAGATCAGGCATAAGGTTCCAACGGCAAGGACCCGCCGCACCGATTCGGTGGGCGGGATCAGGTCGCCGGGGAATAGGGGCAATTGGCCCAAAGCGAAAGCCGGTTACCCCTTGGGGCGAACGGCCACGCCAGCCTCAGCGGCGCGTGTCGACGTAATCCAGCTTGCGGAAGGCATCCATCAGCGGACCCTGATATTCGGCGGGAACGGTCAGCGTGCCCAGCGCCCAGCCCATGATATCGACGTCTTCCTCGTCAATCATGGTTTCAAACCAGACCAGTTGGGCATCATCCCATCCGGCATGATAGGTGTCGAAAAAACCGCCGATCATGTAATCGGCCTCCCGCGTGCCGCGATGCCATGCGCGGAAACGCAGGCGCTTGAGACGATCGGCGTGCGGGATGGAATCGGTGTCGGTCATGGCAAAGCGCCTAGGACAGGAGCCGCCGCAGATCAATTGCCCTTGCGGCGGCCCCAGCCTTTGGTCGGGGCCTTACTTGGCCTTCAACTGAGCCAGAATATCGGCGGCCTTGCGACCGGCCAGATCCTTGGCAACCTCACCCAGCAGGGCGGTTTCCAGCGGCTTGGCGTAATGCTTGCGCAATTCGCCCAAGGCGCGCGGCGGAGCGATCACCACCAGATGGGCAATACGGTGGCCCTGCACTTCGGCATTGAGCCATTCCACAGCGGCGATGGCATGGGCATCCTCGGTCATCACCGCGGCGCCGCCGTCGCGGTGGCTGCTGGCCGAATGGTTGTGCGCGTCGAGCCGGGGGGCGGCGGTTTCGGTCAGTTCCGGGGCGGCTTCATCGCCGGTGTTGCGGAACAGATCGAAATTGTGGCCATCAATCACGGCGATCACGGTGCCATGGGGCAGAAGCATTCTTGTCTCCTTGTGCTCCCGGGATTTTGCTCCGGGAAGCAGAGGGAGCACCTTTTGGCGGGCAAAGTCCATGCGCGATGTCAAAAATGGCCGATGCGCGTCAGGGGCTGGCGCGGCGCGGCGCAGGCGCTATGAGCATGTCCCATGCGTCCCGATCTGCTCAACCCCCTGTTTGTGGAGGCCTCTGGCCTGAAAGGCGTGGGGCCGGGCCTGGCCCGCCCGCTGGACAAGCTTGGCCTGACGCGGGTGAAGGATTTCGTCTATCACCTGCCTGACCGCTTTGTGCACCGCCGCGCCCTGGCCGATCTGGATGAGGGGCAGGTGGGCGAGCAGGTGCTGGTGGCGCTGACCCCGGTGGAATATCGCGGCGGGGCCAATCCGCGCGCGCCGTTTCGCGTGCTGGCGCAGGATGCCAAGGGTAATGTCTGCGCGCTGGCCTATTTCGGGCGCAATGCGGGCTGGGCGAAAAAGCAGTTGCCGCTGGGCGAGCCGCGCTGGATCGCCGGGCGGCTGGACCAGTTCGGGCAGGGGTTGCAGATCGTCCACCCCGATCATGTCGCCCCCGATGGCGCCGCCGCGCTGGGGAAAGTGACCGAGGCGATCTATCCGCTGTCCGAAGGCCTGACGCAGGGGCGGCTGGGCGCGCTGATCGGGCAGGCCTTGACGCATCTGCCCGCCTTGCCCGAATGGATCGAGCCGGGCGTGGTGGCGCGCGAGGGCTGGCCCACATGGCGCGAGGCGCTGGCCGAGGCGCATAAGGGCGAGCATAAGCAGGCGCGCGACCGGGTGGCCTATGATGAATTGCTGGCCAACAGCCTCGCGCTGATGCTGGTGCGCGCCAGCAACCGGCGGGCGCAGGGGCAGACCTTGCGGGGCGATGGGCGGCTGCGTGGGCGGCTGGCTTTGCCTTTCGCGCTGACGGGGGCGCAACAGCGCTCCATCGTGGAGATTGAGGGCGACATGGCGCAGGGCGCGCCGATGCTGCGCCTGTTGCAGGGCGATGTGGGCAGCGGCAAGACGGTGGTGGCGCTCGAAAGCCTGTTGATCGCGGTGGAGGCGGGCGCGCAGGGGGCCTTGCTGGCGCCCACCGAAATCCTCGCGCGGCAGCATTTTGAAACGCTGCGCCGGATGCTGGCGCCCACGGGGGTGAACATTGCGCTGTTCACCGGGCGCGACAAGGGCAAGGCGCGCGAATCGATCCTGATGGGCCTGATGGATGGCAGCATCGACATTGTCGTGGGCACCCATGCGATCTTTCAGGACGGGGTGGTGTATCGCAATCTGGGGCTGGCCGTGATCGACGAGCAGCACCGCTTTGGCGTGGGCCAGCGCCTGATGTTGACGCAAAAGGGCAAGCGCACGCCGCATTGTCTGGCCATGACCGCAACGCCGATCCCGCGCACGCTGACCCTGGCGCAATATGGCGAGATGGATGTCAGCCGGCTGGACGAACTGCCGCCGGGCCGGCAGGCGATCGACACCCGCGTGGTCGCCGCCGAGCGCTATGGCGATGTGGTGGGCGCGTTGGAACGTCATTTCGCCACCGGGCAGCAGGCCTATTGGGTATGCCCCATGGTGCGCGAAAACGAGGTGGTGGATCTGGCCGCCGCCGAGCAGCGCCATGCCGAATTGGCGCTGCGTTTTGGGGATCAGGCGGTGCTGGTGCATGGCCAGATGAAGCCCGAGGCCAAGGATGCCGCCATGGAGCGTTTCGCGCGCGGCGAGGCCAAATTGCTGGTGGCGACCACGGTGATCGAGGTGGGCGTGGACGTGCCCAATGCCACGCTGATGGTGATCGAGCAGGCCGAGCGCTTTGGCCTTGCCCAGCTCCATCAGTTGCGCGGGCGCGTGGGGCGCGGGTCGGAGAAATCCACCTGCCTGCTGCTGCGCGGCGAAATCCTGTCCGAAGTCGCCCGCGAGCGCCTCGCCCTGATGCGCGAGACGCAGGACGGGTTCCGGCTGGCCGAGGAGGATCTGCGCCTGCGCGGCGGCGGCGAACTGCTGGGCACGCGGCAATCGGGCGATACGCCGTTCCGTGTGGCCAGCCTCGAACAGATCACCCGCCTGCTGCCCGTGGCGCATGATGACGCCCGCCTGCTGATGGAGCGCGATGGCGGCCTGACCGGCGAGCGCGGCGCGGCGGCGCGGGTGCTGCTCTATCTGTTCGAACGTGACTGGGGCGTGCAGTTGCTGCGCGGGGGGTGAGCGCTTCGTTGCGGGCGGTGCAAGGCCAGCATCCGGGCGTGATGCGATGAACAGGCGCGCGTTCGACGGATTGCGCTATGATACCTTGGGCAAATCATATCGCGTTGTCATGGGCAGCAAGCCAAGTTGCTGCATCATTCCAATGTCATCCCGATTGGCGCGATGCTCCACAATCAGGCCGTCTTTCAACGTGTGCCAATGCATGGTCTGGACTTTGTATTTCTTGTTGGTCGGCTCCACCCCAACAAGCAAACCGCCATTGAAAGGTATTCGGCTGATGCCTTTGTGGGTTCCGGTATTTATGGTGCGGATAACCACCATGTCATCCATAGCCATAATATCAAAAATCTCGGAGTGAAAATCCGGGAAGGTTGTGAATATATCCGTAAGCACGCGGCGAATACCCTTGCGCCCTACTGGCACGCCATGGTTGCGGGTATCTTCCGCAAAAAACTGGATTGCGCCCTCGAAGTCCCCGGTGTTCTGGATTTCATTCTGCCGCCTGATAATATGAGCATTCTTTTCAGCCTGCGTGGATTTATCAATTTCACTCGTTTTGAAATCCGGAACGGCAGGGGGAAAGCCCTGACCGGCTGCCTTGCCAACCGGGAGGAAAGCCAACATGGAAAGCAAGAGCCGACGATCAAAAGGCATGGCACATGTCCTTTATCGATTACGCGTATTTACCCATAGTTCATAACACGGCGATGGCCTGGTTACCATATCAGGGAAACATTCGGTTCAATACTTGTGATGGCATGGGCAGGCGGAGATCTGTGGCGGTTGGGGCCTGATGCCCTGCCTCTATTTTTTCAACCCGATCTCGCGCAGGCGTTCCTGCAAATAATCATCCGCCGTGATCGAGACCGGATAGCGGTCCGGGTTTTCCGCCGTGATGCATTGGGGCAGGGTGTGGAACGGAAAATCGCTGCGCAGATGCAGGAAGAAGGGCATCGAATAGCGGCTGTGCCCGGCGCGCTGCGCATCCGGGTTGCGCACGCGGTGGGTGGTGCTCGGCAGATAGTGGTTGGTCAACCGTTGCAGCATGTCGCCAATGTTGATCACCATCGCGCCCGCCGGGGGGGACGCGCTGATCCAGCGGCCTTCCTGGGTCAGCAATTCCAGCCCGGCCTCTTCCGCGCCCAGCAGCAGGGTGATGAG
>Ga0302262_10001063_pt1 | contig 11639 bp, 13 predicted proteins | sample II_Fen_E3_4_FD_194557 | JGI IMG/M metagenome (GOLD analysis project Ga0302262, IMG submission 194557) | Peat permafrost microbial communities from Stordalen Mire near Abisko, Sweden - II_Fen_E3_4 | ecosystem: Environmental > Terrestrial > Soil > Wetlands > Permafrost | place: Sweden: Abisko...
GGGCGGGTGGTGGTGGAGGATCGCGCGCAGGCCTTGCTGGCGCGGTTTGACCAGACGCTGGGGGCGATGTCGGGGATGCTCAACACCTTGCTGGACATCAACCAGATCGAGGCGGGGACGGTGCAGCCCCACCCGGTGGTGTTTCCGGTGAGCGATGTGCTGGAGCGGCTGCGCGGGGAGTTTGATACGCTGGCGCAGGGGCGGGGGCTGTCATTGCGCATCGTGCCTTGCGCGGGGCTGGTGCATTCCGATCCGCATCTGCTGGAGCAGATGATCCGCAACCTGTTGGGCAATGCGATCAAATACACAAGGCAGGGCCGCATCCTGCTGGGGTGCAAGCGGGCGGGCGATGTGTTGCGGGTGGAGGTGTGGGATACCGGCATTGGCATTGCGGCCGATGAATTGCAGGCGATCTTTGAGGAATTCCACCAGGTGAGCAGCGCGCCTGCCGATAGCGAGCGCGGGCTGGGGCTGGGCCTGTCGATTGTGCAGCGGCTGGGCGTGTTGCTGGGCCATGCGGTGGGGGTGCGATCGGTGCCGGGCAAGGGCTCGGTCTTTGCGATCAGCTTGCCGCGCTGTTCGGTGCCCGCGATCGATGCCTTGCCGCGGGCGGCGTTGGCTTTGCCCGCGCCCGAGGCGGAGCGGCATCAGTGCCGGATCATGGTGGTGGAAGATGATGCCGAGGTGCTCGATCTGTTGGAGCAATTGCTGCGCGCGCAGGGCTATAGCGCGATGGGCGCCCCCGATTCCGCCGCCGCGATGCAGATGGTGAGCGAGGGGGCGTTTCGACCCGAAATCCTGCTGACGGATTATAATCTGCCCAACCGTTCCAATGGGCTGGACTTGTTGGCCAGTATGCGTGCGCGGCTGGGGCGGGCTTTGCCGGCGATCATCCTGTCGGGGGATATTTCCACCGATACGCTGGCGCGGATTGCGCAGGCCGATTGCCTGCAATTGAGCAAGCCCACCAACCCGCAGGAGCTGATCCGGGCGATTGAGCATCTGTGCCCGCTGGGGTCTGCGCTGATCCCGCCGGTGCCGGTGGTGCGCGCGGAGGCTGTGGGCGCGGTGATTTCGGTGATCGATGATGATCGGCAGGTGTTGCAGGCGTTGCGCGAGGTGTTGGAGAGCGATGGGCGCAGGGTGGCGGTCTATGACAGTGCGGAGGGGTTTTTGGCGGCCTATCAGCCCGGTGAGGAGGGGGTGGTGCTGGTGGATGTGCATTTGCCGGGGATGAGCGGGGTGGATCTGTTGGGCGCCTTGCGGGCCAAGGGGGATGGGGTGCCGCTGATCCTGATCACCGGCAGCGGGGGGATTGGCCTTGCCGTCGAGGCGATGAAGATGGGGGCTTGCGACTTTATCGAGAAGCCGGTGGGCCGGGCGGGTTTGCTGGCCAGCATTGATCGCGCCATGGCGCAGGCGCATGATTTGCGCATCGAGGGGGCGGCGCAGGAGGGGGCCAGCGCGCTGGTCGCGGGGCTGACCCGGCGCCAGCGTGAGGTGATGCGGCTGGTGCTGGCCGGGCATCCCAGCAAGAATATCGCCGCCGATCTGGGCATCAGCCAGCGCACGGTGGAAAACCATCGCGCCGCGATCATGCACCGCATGGGGGTGCGATCGCTGCCCGAGCTGGCGCGGCAGGTGATGGTGGCGGATGGCGGGGTTTAGGCGGGCGATAGTTAGCCCACCACGGTGCCGAAGGCGGCGCCGATGCCCGCTGTGACCATCATGGCCAGCGCGCCCCAGAAGGTGACGCGCAAGATGCCGGGCAGCAGGCGTGCGCCGCCCGCATGCGCACCCACCCCGCCCAGCACGCCCAGAAACATCAGCGACCCCAGCCAGACCCCATGCACCCGCGCGGCAGGCGGCAGGATGGCGAACAGCGCCAGCGGCACCACCGCCCCCACCGCAAACGTGGTTGCCGAGGTGAGCGCGGCCTGAATCGGGCGGGCGGTGGTGGTGGCGGAAATGCCCAGCTCATCATGCGCATGGGCGCCGAGCGCATCCTTGGCCATCAATTGTGCGGCCACTTGGCGGGCCAGCGCCGGGTCTACGCCGCGTTTGGCGTATATCGCGGCCAGTTCGGCCAGCTCGGCGGCGGGGGCGCTGGCCAGTTCGTCGGCTTCGCGGGCGAGATCGGCTTTTTCGGTGTCGGCTTGCGAGCTGACCGAGACATATTCCCCCGCCGCCATCGACATCGCGCCCGCCACCAGCCCGGCAAGCCCGGCCACCATCACATCGGCCCGTGTGGCCGATGTGGCGGCGACGCCAAGGATCAGGCTGGCGGTGGACAGGATGCCATCATTGGCGCCCAGCACGGCGGCGCGCAACCAGCCGATGCGGGTGATGAAGTGACGCTCGGTGGGGGTGCGGGTCATGGGTTTGTCCTGTTGGATGGACCCTTTGCGGTGGCGCCGGGTTAGCATCAGGGAAAAGGGCCTGCGCATCCTGCGCAACCATCGGGTTCGGGAGCCGCTATGTCTGTTTATTCCATTCTGATGTCGTTGATCATGGTGGGCGTGATCTTGTGGGCGATCAATACTTATATTCCCATGGATGGGAAAATTCGCAGCATCCTGAACGCTGTGATCGTGATCATGGTGCTGTTGTGGTTGCTTCAGGGGTTTTCTGGCTATGCCGGCTTGCCGCGGATCTGGATTACAAGATGATGGGCCTGTGAGCGACATTTTGTTGATGGTGGTGATTGTTCAGACGATTGTTCGGATCAATCATGCCCCGCGCTGGTTCCTGTTTTTAAGACGCGCAATTCTTGTGTAGTCGATAGGAGACAGACCATGGGTGAATTTATCGACAAAGCCAAGGGCGCCGCCAACGAAGCCATTGGCAAGGCGCGTGTGGATCTGGGGCGCGCTACGGATAACCCCAAAGAGGTGATCAAGGGCGCCGAGCAGGAAGCCAAGGGCAAGGCCCAGAAGCTGGCGGGCGAGATCAAGGGCGAGCTTGGCGACAAGCTTTGAGCGCCCGATAACGCCATAGCGTCTGAGGATGAGCCATTCCCCCCGGCTCCTGTCAGGCGCCAGACTTGGCCCGTCACCCGCTGTTCAGGCGGTGTGGCGGGCCTGTTTTGTAAGGAACATCGGTGCGCGTGGCGGGGTTTGCACCATGTATCGGGGCGAAAATGTCTCGCCCCGATATGTGCATCATGGAAAGGGCGCACGCATGAAAAACCTTTTGATCGCCGCCAGTGTCTTGTCTCTTCTGGCCAGCCCGGCGGCTTTGGCACAGCCCGGCGGGCATGGCGGCCCCGGTTGGCGCGAGCAGGGCCATGAGCAGCAGGGCCGCGAATGGCATGATGACCACGGCCAGCATCGCGGATGGGCGCGCGATCGCGGGCAGGACCACCGCTGGCGCCGGGGGCAGCGCATGGGGTATAATGACTGGAACCGGGCCGAGCGCGTGGATTATCGCCAGTATCATCTGCGCCAGCCCCCGCGCGGCTATGAATGGCGGCGCCAGAATGACCAGTTTGTGCTGGGCGCGATTGCGACGGGGGTGATCACATCGATCATTCTGAACGCGGGGCGTTAAATTTCGCCACGTAAAAGCCCGCCAAGGTGGATGCCTTGGCGGGCTTTTTGCGTGTTGGGGGTTAGGCGTGCGCGGGGATGCGGCGGGCCATGGCGGCGATGCCGGGGCCTTCGATGGCCAGCGCCAGGGCTTGGCGCCCGCGCGCGAGGCGGCTTTTGACTGTGCCCAAGGCGCAGCCCATGGCTTGGGCGGTTTCTTCATAGCTCATGCCTTGGGCGCCGATCATCATCAGCACATCGCGCTGGCCAGCGGGCAGGCGCTCCATGGCGCTGGCCACATCGGCGACCATCAGGGCGTCTTCCTGGGCGGGGGGGGTGGATTGGGTGCGTTCGGCGGCGGCGGTGTCGCGTTCGGTGCGGGCGCGGTTTTGGCGCAGGGCGGTGTAAAACCGGTTGCGCAGGATGACATACATCCATGCCCGGAAATCGGTGCCCGGTGTGAAGCTGGCGCGCGCGGCCCAGCCGCGCATCAGGGCTTCCTGCGCCAGATCCTCGGCCATTTCGCGGTGGTGGCACAGGCCCCGCGCGAAATTGCGCAGCGCGGGGGTGATGGCGATCAACTGTTCAAGGAATTGCTGATCGGGGGTGAAGGGGCGCGAGCTCATGGTGCGGGACTATCGCTGGTGCGCACCAGCTTGCGGTTCACGAATTGGCGGATGCCTGCCGCGCCCAGTTCGCGACCGTAGCCCGAATCCTTGATGCCGCCAAAGGGCAGATCCGCATCGGCCCAATCGAGCGTGTTGATGAAGACCATGCCGCTTTCGATCTGGCTGGCGATGCGGGCGCCGCGGGCGAGATCTTGTGTCCATACCGAGCCGCCGAGGCCGAAATCGGAATGGTTGGCCAGCGCGATGGCTTCGGCCTCATTCTGCACACGGAAGATCAGGGCGACGGGGCCGAAGAATTCATCGTGGAAGGCGGGGTTGTCGGGCGTGATGTCGGTCAGGATGGTGGGTTGCATGAAGGAGCCGGTGCGCTCGATCGCCTTGCCGCCGATCAGCAGGCTGGCCCCGCGCGCGACGGCTTGTTCGACTTGCGCCAGCAGGCGCAGCAGGGCGGCCTCGCTCGACAAGGGGGCGAGGGTGGTGGTGGCGTCTAGCGGATCGCCGGGGACCAGCGCCTCGAACACGGTGCGCAGGCGGGCGATGAAATGATCGGCTACGCTGTCGATCACGATGAAGCGCTTGGCCGCGCAGCAGGTTTGGCCAGCGTTATACATCCGGCCCCACAAGGCCCAGGGGATGGTGTGATCCATATCGGCATCCTCAAGCACGATGAAAGGATCGCTGCCGCCCAGCTCCATGGTGGAAACCTTGAGCGCGCGGCCTGCGTGGCCTGCCACTTCGCGCCCGGCGCGCACGCTGCCGGTGAGGCAGACGCCCTTGATGCGGGGATCATCGATCAGATCGGAGGATTGCGCATGGGTGATGAACAGGTTGGTATACAGGCCCTCGGGCGCGCCGGCCTCGCGCAGGATGGCCTCGAAGGCCAGCGCGCATTGCGGCACGGTTTCGGAATGTTTCACCACCAGCGTGTTGCCCGCCATCAGATGCGGCCCGGCGATGCGGGCGAGCTGATAGAAGGGGAAGTTCCACGGCTGGATGCCGAAGATCACGCCGATCGGGCTGCTTTCGACATGGGCGGTGCCGCTGGCGGGGTGGAGCGGTTCGGGGGCGAGGAAATTGGCGGCGTGGGCGGCGTAATAGGCCATGATCTGTGCGCTGAACTCGATCTCGCCATGCGCTTCGGACAGGCGTTTGCCCATTTCCAGCGTGATCAGGCGGGCGAATTCATCGGCGCGGGCATGCAGGATGGCCCCGGCGCGGGCGATGATCGTGGCGCGATGGGCATAGGATTGCGCGCGCCATGGGGCATAGCAGGCCTGCGCCTGTGCCAGCTTGGCCTCGATCTGTTCGGGGGTGATTTCGGCAAAGCCCTTGATGAGCGTGCCGGAATAGGGGCTGAAGCTTTGATAGGTCATGGGTGTGCTCCGGAGAGGATGTTGGGCGCAAGGTCTGCCCGATGCGGAGCGGGGGGCAGCCTCGGAATCTACGCGGGGAGGCCGGGGGTATATTCCGAGGCTGCCCGCGTGCGCGCGTCGCGCCTAGCTGGAGCCAAGATCGCCGTGACGGTGATCATCCGTTTCAGGAGACAAGCCATGACCTTCACCCGAACCCTGACCCGCCATCTGGCGGTTGCTGCGTTGTTGTGTGCCACCGCGATGTCTGCCCCCGCCTTTGCGGGCGATCAGGCCGATGCCGAGGCCGCCATTGCGGTGGTCAAGGCCAAGCTGGCCGCTGGCGACAAGGTGGGCACCAACCGGATGGCCCCCGAGTTGCAGGAACAGGCCCGCCGCGCTTTGCATGATGCGCAGGATTTGCTGGATAATCACCACAAGAAGGAAGCGCTGGCCGCGGCGGTTCATGCTGGCGAGCTGGCCGATCAGGCGCTGGTGAGCGGGGATAATCGCAAGGCAGCCGCCGAGCAGACCCGTCGCCTTGATACGCAGGATGCGGCCATTGCCGCGCAGCAGAATGCGGCCAGCGCCAATTTGCGCGCCAATTCGGCCCAGAGCGAGACCAATGCGGCCAACCTGCGCGCCGATAGTGCCGAGCGTGGCGCCGCCGCTGCGCAGGCCGAGACCAATGCGCTGCGCAATGCGCCGCCGCCTGCGCCTGCCACCACCACGCTGAGTGTGACGCATGAGGAGAGCGTGGCGCCGGTGGTGCATCGCAAGCCTGTGCGCAAGGTGAAGCACAAGGTCATCCACAAAGCGGCGGTGCATACCAAGAGCACCACCACGGTGACCAGCACCACGCATCCCTGATCCCTGTCGCCCCGCTCAAGCTGTGGGGCGGCCTATGGAGTATCCGATCATGACCCTTCGATCCCATCCCTTTGCCGCTGTGGCGGTTGTTGCGCTGGCCGCGATCAGCCCGCTGGGCGCCACGCTGGCCCAAGCGCGCAGCGCCGCGCAGATCACGCAGCAGGGGCGCGACACGCTGCGCCTGCTCGAAGCGCAGCAGCCGCGCGCCCGCTTTCTGGCGCGCCATGCCAAGGCGATCCTCGTGTTTCCCTCGATCCTGAAGGGCGGCTTCATCTTTGGCGCGGAAACCGGCAATGGCGTGTTGCTCGATCATGGCAAGACGGCGGGTTATTACAACCTGACCGGCGGATCATGGGGCCTGCAAATTGGCGGGCAGGATTTCAGCTATGTGCTGTTTTTGATGAACGATGCCGCTGTGGCCAATCTGTCGAAGAGCGAGGGCTTTTCCGCCGGGCCGGGCACCAGTCTGGTGATGATCAACAAGAGCGCGGGCGCCGAGGCGGATACCTCGATGATCGACCATGACATCTATGCCTTCCCCTTCAACGGCAAGGGGCTGATGGCTGACCTTACCCTGCAAGGCACCAAGATTTCGCGCATTCACCCCAAGTGAGTGCTGCTCCTCCTCTCGCGATTGGCGGGACGCAGGCATGTCGCCTGTTGCCCCCCATCGCACGACAAGAACGGAACATTGCCATGAACAGGCTTCTGATCGCTACGGCCCTTGCCTCGACCGCGTTGGTTTCGGGCATGGCCCATGCTGAAAGCAACGGGCCCTATATCACCATCGAAGGCGGCGCGGTGAAGAACGAGCGCACCGATTTCCGCAGCACGGCCAACAATTTTGAACATTCAGACCATTTCAAGACCGGCTGGGAAGCTGGCGGCGCGCTGGGCTATGATTTCGGGCATTTCCGGGTGGAGGCCGAGGGCTTTTACCACGAGACCCAGATCAAGAACCAGTTCCGCCCCGGTGGCAGCCCCTCGCCTCGCGGTTATTTCGATGGCGGCGATGGATTGCAGGGGCGCACCAATAGTGCGGCAGCGATGGCCAATGCTTTGGTTGGGCTTGGTCATTGGGGAGGGGTTAAGCTCTATGCGGGCGCGGGTATCGGCTATGCGGATACGTTTGTGCGCGATTACCTGCCCACGGCGGGGCTGATTCAGGGGCATGCGACCGGCTTGGCGTGGCAGGCGCTGGGTGGTCTGACCATTCCGATCAGCCACAATCTCGATTTTGGCATCAAATATCGCTATTTCCGCCCGGATGGCGGCGAAAACTTCGCTTTCTCGGATGGTTCGGTGCGGCATGCCTCGCTGCGCAGCCATTCGGCGCTGGCCACGCTGACCTATAATTTTGGTCGCGCCGAGGAAGCGGCCGTAGTTGAAGAGCCGGTAGCCGCTCCGCCGCCGCCGCCCGCTCCGATGGCTCCGCCGCCGCCGCCCCCGCCGCCGCCCGCTCCGCTGGCTGTGGCCTGCAACAAGGGGCCGTATATCCTGTTCTTTGATTGGGATCGGTCCGACATCAGTGCGGAGGCCGCGAGCATTCTGGACAGCGCGGTTCAGGCCTATGGCAATTGCGGCAGCGTGGCGATCATGCTGGCCGGTTTTGCCGACAGCTCGGGCCAGTCGCATTACAATGTGGGGCTTTCGAGCCGCCGTGCTGACGCTGCGCAGGGCTATCTGATCAACCACGGCATCGCCGCTGGCCTGATCGGCACCCATGCCTATGGCGAAGCCAACCAGCGCGTGGCCACCGCCGATGGTGTGCGCGAGTTGCAGAACCGCCGTGTGGAAATCACGTATGGGCCGGGTTCGGGCAACTGAACCTTACCCAAGGTGAGCTAGCAAAAGGGCCGGAGAAATCCGGCCCTTTCGTTTTGCATCATTTCCACAGCCACTTGGGGGCGAGGCCCTTCTTGTTGCGGAAGCGCCACATCTGGACATAGAGCCACAGGCCCGAGACCGAGAAGAAGATCAGCGCAAAGCCGGTGAGGGTGGAAATCACCACGCCAACAGGGCCGAATTCCTCGCCAGAATGCAGATGGTGCAGATAGCCCACAAGGCTGGGGCCTTTGTTCTTGGCGCGGCAGGAGATGTCTGGCGGGCAGACGAAGCCGGGCTGGGCCTTGGAAACCACCGCCGGGGGCGGACCGCCGGGCTGGGTCAGCGGAACGATCTGGCTGAGAACGCCGGTTACGGCCATCCACAGCATGAAGACGCCGAAAAACAGGCTGAGCCAGCGGTGCCATTTGCGCATAGGAAATCCTTTGATGTTTGTTGGCGCTCTTAGGCAGGCAATGCGGCAAAATGGCAAGGGGGTGGCGTGTGACAAAGTGTCGCCGAGTGTCGCGTGGCATAAGCATTGAAACAGCAGGGCGGTTGGGTCTAGGGTCTGGGCGATGATCCTGCGCAGTCCGCCGGGCCTGTGGGCCATTCTGTTTTCCGTTCGTGGCACGATGGTGCCGCGTGTGGCGGGGCGGCTGTCGGCGATTGCGGTGGTGAGCATCGCGGCGGTGGTTGCGGCGCGCTATCATCTGGGCCTGTTTACCCAGATTGGCGCCACGCCGCTCACGCTGATCGGCCTCGCGCTGTCTATCTTCATGAGCTTTCGCAACAATGCCAGCTATGACCGCTGGTGGGAGGGGCGCAAGCAATGGGGGGCTTTGCTGATCGCCGAGCGATCGCTGGCGCGGCAGGTGGCCTTGCTGGATGAGGAAGACCGGCGCGCGCTCTTGCTGGGGGTATGCGCCTTTGCGGGCGGGCTGGCGGCGCATTTGCGGCACGGGGACGAGGCGGGGGCGATTGCGCGCTGGCCGGTGGCGGTGGATCTGGGTGCGCCCAATCTGTGCGATGCGGTGTTGCGCGAGATGGGGATGCGGGGGCAGCGCTTGCTGGGCGAGGGGCGGCTGCATCCGATGCAATGGCTGGCGCTGGAGGAGCAATTGGTGGCGCTCTCGGCGGTGCAGGCGGCGTGTGAGCGGATTTCCAATACGCCGGTGCCCTATGCTTATTCGCTTTTGCTGCATCGCACGGCCTATTTCTTCTGCTTTTGCCTGCCCTTTGCCTTGGCGGGCACGATGGGCTGGTGGTCGGTGCTGCCTTCGGTCTTGGTGGGCTATACGTTTTTTGGGCTGGATGCGCTGGGCGATCAGATCGAGGACCCGTTTGGCACCGAGCCGAATGATCTGCCGATTGACGCCATGGTGCGGGTGATCGAGCGTGATATGCTGAGCGCCTTGGGGGAGCGGGATTTGCCGCCCGCGCTGGCGCCGGTGGAGGGCATTTTGCTGTAAATAGGGGGCTGACTCGCGGGTGCGGGGGCAATACAGCTTCCATACATCTTGGCTTTTGCAGAGCCTGCCGCGCGACACCATCCGACCGGTTTCTGGCGCCTTTTTGCTGGCTGGTTTCCTGATTCGAAAGGCCAGCATCATTCCCGCCCCGCTTTCTTTCTCTCAAGCGCCGCGCCTGCGCAGCCGGCTGGGCGCGCTGGTGGCCTCCACGGTGCTGTTTCTGCTGGGGGTGCTGGCTTTGCTCAGCCTGGGGATGGGCGGCATGGGCAAGGGGCGGGATGCCGCGCATCTGGTGTCGATGGACATGACCCCCAAGGCGGCGGGGCCGCAGGCCAAGACGGTGAAAAGCGTGGCACAGGCGCATAGCGCGGCCAGCGCCCAGCCGCGCACCCAGCCCGAAACGCCGCCCGAGCCTGTGCCGACAACGCCGCCGCCGCCCAGCTATATCCGGCTGAGCCATGAGGATTTTGCGGCATCGGATATTGCGGCGATTGGCCGCCGCCGTGCCGCCCAAGCCAATGCCGAAGCGGCGACGGAGAAGGCCAATGCCATGGGGCCGGGCGCGGGGCCGGGCGGCGCGCGGCTGTATCGCGCGCAATGGTATCGCGAGCCGAGCGATGCCGAGATGCGGACCTATCTGGATCGTGGCGCGCCCGATGGATCATGGGCGATCATCGCATGCCAGACCGTGGCGAATTTCCATGTCGAGAATTGTCAGGAGATGGAGGAATATCCGCTCGGCTCTGGCCTTGCGCGGGGGCTGCGGCGCGCGGCGTGGCAGTTCAAGATCTGGCCGCCGCGTGTGGATGGCAAGCCGCAGATCGGCACATGGGTTTCCATCCGCTTTGATTTTGGCCGCAAGGGCGGGGATTAATTCGCCTCGCGCTTGAGCCTTTCGGCCAGCGCGGTCAGCTCGGCAGGCTCCAGCAGCCATGTGCGGGTGGCGCGGCCTTCGCGGTGCACCGGGCTGGTCAGCAACAGGCGGGCATTGTCGCGCGCATGGGGCTTATACAGGGTGAAATGCACCACGCATTCGCGGACATCGGCCAGCACCGGCACCCGGCCTTCCAGATCGATCAGCGTGGCGGATTGATCCCATGGGATATTGTCCACCGTCGCGCGCTGGCGCCGCTCGCCAGAGACATAGGCCTCTGGCGAGGTGTAATCGGGTTTTTTGCTATCCTCAGACATCGAGATTGGCCACGTTGAGCGCGTTTTCCTGAATGAATTCGCGGCGGGGTTCGACAATATCGCCCATCAGGCGGGTGAAGATCTCGTCGGTGATGTCGGCGTCTTCCACCTTCACCTGAAGCAGGGCGCGGTTGTTGGGGTCGAGCGTGGTTTCCCAGAGTTGTTCGGCGTTCATTTCGCCAAGACCCTTGTAGCGCTGGATCGACAGGCCCTTGCGCCCGGTGGCCAGCACGGCTTCGAGCAATTGGCTGGGGCGGGTGATGCTGCCTGTCAGATCGACCGGGCGGGCGGCGGGCGTGTCTTCGCCATCCTCGGTGATGTCCGGCTCTGGCTCGGCGGCGGCTGTGCTGCGCACGAGGCGGGCGGGGCTGGCATAGACTTCGGCGTTTTCGGCGGCGAGGCGGGCCAGTTTGCGCGCTTCGGCAGAGATCAGGAAGGCGGCCTCGATCTTGTGATAATCGGTGACGCCGCGCCATGTGCGCAGGAATTCGACATGGCCATCCTCGGTCAGGATCGCGGACCATTTCGCTTCGCGGTCGGCCCGACCCAGCCATGCGGCGGCGGCGGAGAGCGCGGCTTGGCGCTCGGCGGCGGGCAGGCCATGTTCGAGCGCGCCAGCCAGCGCCATGGCTTCGATCACGGCGGGGTTATGGCGGCGCTGCACAAAGCCCATCAGGCTGCGCAGGCGCATGGCATGTTCGACCAAGGCTTCGAGATCAGGCCCCATGCGCGCGCCGCCAGCGGTTTCCAGCACACGGCCCGCAAGGCCAGCCTCGA
>Ga0302262_10001064_pt1 | contig 11637 bp, 11 predicted proteins | sample II_Fen_E3_4_FD_194557 | JGI IMG/M metagenome (GOLD analysis project Ga0302262, IMG submission 194557) | Peat permafrost microbial communities from Stordalen Mire near Abisko, Sweden - II_Fen_E3_4 | ecosystem: Environmental > Terrestrial > Soil > Wetlands > Permafrost | place: Sweden: Abisko...
TCACATTGCGGCTCGCCAGTTCCTGCGCGAGGCTCTTGGACGCGCCCACCAGACCGGCCTTCGCGGCGGCATAGTTGATCTGCCCCGGATTGCCCGTCGCGCCCACCACGGACGTAATGTTGATGATGCGGCCAAAGCGGGCCTTCATCATCGGCTTGGTGGCGGCGCGCATCAGGCGGAACGCGCCCTCGAGGTTGATGCGGATCACCGCTTCCCACTCCTCATCCTTCATGCGCATGGCCAGATTATCGCGGGTGATCCCGGCGTTGTTGACCAGAATATCCAGCTTGCCCAGCTTGGCCAGCGCCTCGGGCACCAAGGCCTCCACGCTGTCCTTGTCGGCCAGATTGGCCACCACGGTCACATGGTCGCCGCCAAGCTCCGCCGCGAAAGCCTCCAGCTTTTCAGCATTGCTGCCCGACAGCGCCAGACGCGCGCCCTGCGCGGCCAGCGCCCGCGCCACAGACGAACCAATGCCCCCCGAAGCGCCCGTTACCAGCGCGGTCATCCCTTCCAGCGAAAACATCATGCGATCTCCTTGAGCAGCGCCTCGATGTCCGCCATCGTCACCACGCTGGTTACTTTCACATCCTTGACCGTGCGGCCAATCATCGGCCCGAGCACCTTGCCGCCCAGCTCGACAAATTCGTCCACGCCCAGCGCCTGCAACGCGATCATGCTCTCGCGCCAGCGCACCCGGCCCGTCACCTGTTCCACCAGCAAGCGCTGCACCTCGGCCGGGTCCGTCACCACATCGGCGGTCACATTGGCCAGCAGCGCCACGCGCAGGGCGCCCGGTGCCGTCTTGGCCAAGGCCTCGGCCATCGCCTCGGCGGCGGGCTGCATCAGCGGGCAATGGAACGGCGCCGACACCGGCAGCAACACGCCGCGCTTGATGCCATGCTCCTTGACGAGACCAATCGCGCGCTCGATCGCACCCTTGTGACCCGAAATCACCACCTGGCCCGGATCATTGTCATTGGCCACGGTGCAAACTTCGCCTTGCGCCGCCGCCTCGGCCAACGCTTGCGCCTTGTCGAAATCCGCGCCCAGCAAGGCCGCCATCGCGCCCACGCCCACCGGCACCGCCGCCTGCATCGCCTGACCGCGCAGCTTCAGCAGCCGCGCCGTATCGGCCAGCGAGAACGCGCCGCTGGCGCACAGCGCCGTATATTCGCCAAGGCTGTGCCCCGCCACGAAATCGGCCTTCTGCGCCAGCGTGATCCCGCCCTCGGCCTCCAGCACGCGCAGCGTGGCGATGGCATTGGCCATGATCGCGGGCTGGGCGTTCTCGGTCAGCAGGAGCTGATCCTCCGGTCCCTCGGCCATGATCTGGAACAGCTTCTGCCCCAGCGCCTCGTCAACCTCCTCAAACACCGCCCGCGCCACAGCACTGGCGGCGGCCAAGTCCACCCCCATGCCAACCTTCTGGCTGCCCTGCCCCGGAAACACAAATGCCCGCATCGCGCCTATTCCCTCAATTTTGTCGTGCCCGCGCCGTTATTGCGGTTGAGGGGTTGGTGCAAGGGGGCGCTTAGCCAAACGGCACAATCCTGTTCGCGGCATCATGCCCAATATCCGCCGCGCCCAGAAACGGGATCGCATGGCGCGCGCACCAATCGCGCGCGATGTCCTGCGCGCTGGCGCCAAACGCGCGGTCATTCTCCGGCACATCCGACACCCGCCCCAGCCGCAAGCCCGCAATCCCGCCCAGATGCGCCGTGGCATGAAACATCAACCGGTCCACCGCATAGAGGTGCTCGGACACTTCCTCCACCATCACCACATGGCCCGCCAGACCCGGCATCAACCGCGTGCCCGCCAGCATCGCCAGCGTCATCAGATTGAACGCCACCACCGGATGCCGCCCCTGCGCCAGCGAAGGCTCCAGCCCATCGCGCGCGCCAGTCAGATAGCCCAAGGCGCGCCGCAAGGCCGCCTCTCCGCCAGCCCGCCGCCCATCGGCCACCATCGGCCCATGCACCGGCCGCCCCACCCGCGCCCGATACAGCGCGCCCAGCAAATAGCCCATGTCCGAATAGCCCAGATAGGTCTTCTGCCCCGCCGCCGCCCCCAGATGCGCCACCGCCTCCGCCGCGATCCGGTTGCTGCCATAGCCCCCGCGCGCGAACCACACCGCATCAAACGCCGCATCATTCGCGCAATCGAGAAAAGCCGCCAGCCGCACCGCGTCGCTGCCCGCAAAATGCCCCTCGCTGGCAAAGCATTGCGGATGGAAGTGCAGCCGCGCGCCATACTCGCCCGCCAAGGCCTCGGCCCGCGCGGCATCCTCTGGCGTGATCGGGGTGGCGGGGGCGCAGATGGCGATGTTTGTAGTCATGGGGGAAGTATAGAGAGAAAGCAGGGGGTGTTACACCCCTTGGGCATACCCCTCGCATTTCCTCTTCCTTCCCCTCCCCAACTTGCCTAACCACACGCCCCATGACGACGACCGACACGCTCACCGCCCACCCCTGGTTCTTCTGCGGCATTGGCGGCTCCGGGATGCTGCCCCTCGCGCTGATCCTGCGCGGGGCGGGCGCGCAGGTGGCCGGATCCGACCGCAGCCGCGATCAGGGCCGCACGCCCGAAAAATTCGCCTGGCTGGAAAGCCTGGGCTTCCAGCTCTCCCCGCAGGACGGATCGGGCATCACCAGCGCGGCGCAAACGCTCGTCGCCAGCGCGGCGGTGGAGGATACCGTTCCCGAGGTGGTGCGCGCCACGCAACTGGGTTGCCCCCGGCTCACGCGCGCGCAATTGCTGTCGCGCCTGTTCAACGCCGCCCCGGCCCGTATCGCCATCGGCGGCACCAGCGGCAAGAGCACCGTCACCGGCATGGTCGGCTGGATCCTGACGCAGGCGGGGCGCGATCCCACAATCATGAACGGCGCGGTGATGAAGAATTTCGTCGCCCCCGACGCCCCCTTTGCCAGCGCGCGCGTGGGCGCGGGCGGGGTCTTCGTTTCGGAGGTTGATGAAAGCGACGGCTCCATCGCGCTCTATCGCCCGAGCGTCGCGGTGCTCAACAATGTCAGCCTTGATCACAAGAGTCTGGAAGAACTGCGCGTTTTGTTTGGCGATTTTCTCGCCAGCGCCGATGTGGCCGCGATCAACCTTGATGATGCGGAAACCGCCGCCCTCGCCGCGCGCGCGCGCGGCCTCGTCACCTTTGGCCTGACCGCCCCGGATGCCGCGATCTCCGTGGTCCCCGGCTCCATTGTCGAAACGCCCACCAGCATCGCCGCCACGCTGCTCGATCGCCGCAACGGGCAAAGCCACCCGCTGGCGCTGCGCATTCCCGGCCAGCACAATCTGGCCAATGCGCTGGCCGCGCTGGCCGCCGCCGATGCCGCGGGCGTGCCACTGGCGCAGGGCGCGGCCGCGCTGGGCAGTTTCGCTGGCCTTGCCCGCCGCTTTGACATTGTGGGCACCAGCCCCTCGGGCATCACCGTGATCGACGATTTCGGGCATAATCCCGATAAGGTCGCCGCCACGCTCAAGACGCTCAAGGCGCATCCGGGCCGCGTCATCGCCCTGTTCCAGCCACATGGCTATGGCCCGCTACGCCAGATGGGCGCGGAACTGGCGGAAACTTTCGCTCACCTGCTGGGGCCGGAGGATCTGACCATCCTCACCGATCCGGTCTATTTCGGCGGCACCGTGGATCGCAGCCAGGGGTCGGAACGCATTGTCGCGCTGATCAACGCCGCTGGCGGCACAGCGCTGCATATTCCCGCCCGTCCCGATGCCGCCGCACATATCGACGCCATCGCCCGGCCCGGTGATCGCATCGCCATCATGGGCGCGCGCGACGATACGCTCACGCTGTTCGCGCGCGATCTGCTGGCGGCCCTGTCGTGAAATTGCGCCGCAGCGTTCAGCCGAGGCTGGCGCGGCGCATTCTGCGGCGCAGGCCATAGGCCACGGCGCCAAAGCCCATCACCATCATCGCCCATGTCGCAGGCTCTGGCACGACGCCAACCGGATTGATGATGATCGGGAAAGGCCCGTTGCCGCCTCCGCCGCCGCCCGTCGGCATGGTCTGCGGAAAGCCCCCCGAACCATTCGATCCACCGCCAGTCGGACCGTTATCCGCCCCGCCCGATCCATCCCCGGTTCCCTCGCCATTGGCTTCACCATTGGCCGCGCCATCACTGGCCCCGCCACCGGCTCCGCCGCCATCGCCGGGCACGGCATCGGGATCCAATGTATTGCCCAACGCCGCCGGATTGTCCGCCAGAGCGCCGGTCGGTCCCAAAGGATCGCCGCCCAATTCTCCCGCTCCGCCCCCACACACACCGCCCGCGCAGGTTGCGCCATAACGCCCACCCGACGGCGCGGCAAAGGCCATGGGCGCCAGCACCCGGCTGACTCCACCCGGCTGGCCCGGACGCGTCGCCCAGGCGCCCAGGCGCCGTGCCCAATGTCCGGGATGCAGGGGGCGGTATCCACCGCCGCCGCCCCCGCCACCGCCGCTCAGGGGTGTGGTGGCCTGGGCCAGGCTGGCCAACGCACTGGCATCACCCTGCGGCCCGCTGGCGCCAGAGCGGCCCAGAGGCAATGGGCTCGCCAACACGAAACCCATCAGGCACAGCAAGAGCGCCGAGCGTTTAGCCTTCCTTTTCAATCAATTGTGACCCCATGAAGAAACCTTCCCCGTCCACATTCAAGACAGGGCGCGCACCCGAATTTTCGAAATTATCCCGTCCGATTGAACGACAGGACTTTATGATCAAGCATCCTTAATAATTGGTGGAGACTTGTCCAGCCCCTTCCCGAACCACGCAGAATCCCGCAAAACCCGACAGATAGTGTCAATATATCTGAATTTCAACAGGAAAGATGATAGCGCAGACAGGTCTCCCCCTCCGCGCCATCGTCCATTATCGCACTAACACTCAGACCGCGCGCACCTGCACCAGCGTCTGGTTCACCAATTGATAGGCGATTTCACCAAAAGTCACCGGCCCGGCGCAGCCGCCAATCGCCTTGCCTTCCAATTCCCCGAACAGGAAATTGAGGATGCAATTGCACGACCAGATCGCGTCATCATGCGCATGGCCCGCAAAGGCCTCGCGAAACGCCCCGGCATAATCGGCCACCGCCCCGGCAAAGGCATAGTCGATGCCCGGGAACACCGGCGCATAAAGCTGCACCTTGTCCGCCTCCACCGCGCGGATCGAGGCGTTGATACGCGCGCCGCTATAATCGCCCACCAGCGGCAGCTTTCCGCCGTCCAGCCCGCGCGAACGCACATAGTCGACAAAACTGCGCCGCTCGCCATCCACCAGCACGGTGGCCGGGGCAAAGGTTGCCTCCTCAAAGCGAATCGTCTCGACGCCATCGGCCTCGAAAATATTCACGATCTCCACCGAAGGATAGGCCCCGGCGGGCAGGTCGACATGCAGCACCACGGCGCGATTATTGTGCCGAGTGGCGTGGACGCCATCATACACAAAGGCCGCCGCGCCCGACTCGCCCAGATCAAACCCGGCGATCCAGCCCACGGTAGGCTTGAGGAAAGCCTGCGGATAGGACCCGGCTTCCTTGGCAAAACGCTCGTGCACCGCCGACTGGAACGGGATGATCGCCAGGGCAAAGCCGTTCTCGGGCGCATCCTCGCTGATCCCGGCCAGATGGTCGCCATCATAAGTGGCCACGCGCACCGCGCCCAGCCCGGAAAAATCCGAAACAAACAGGCGCGTGTCATCAATGATCGAACCGCCCTCGACGGTCATGAAATAGGGCGTGGTGCCCCCGATCCAGTTGCCCGGCGGCAAGGCATCCAGCGCCGCCTCGCGCCCGGCAATCGCCAGAGGCGCGCCCGCGCGGATCAGCGCGATCGTGTCATCAACAGAAAGCAGGGCGTTGATCCGCCCGCGGTCAGACGCCGCCAAGTTGAGCGATTTCATTGGTCAATCCCCGTTCCCATTTGACAAAAAAAGCATGAATTTCCTCGGCCTTCTGGGCCGGGGGCAACTTGCTCAGCTCCAGACGCTGGCTCAGCATCTGGGCGCCCAGATTGGTTGTGCGCAAAGATTTCATGCCCCCATTGGCCAATTTCAGCCAACACGGCGCGTTTTTAGGTGGCAGTGCCATCACACTCTCCCAGCAGGTTCTATTACATGCCTGACCCGCTGCTCTAGACCGCACAACTTGCTGCCACGCTGCCACCGGACCTCGAAAAATCCCCTAGACCGCCCCAATATCCCTGTGATTTTTCACGCTAGGGATAAATGCAGGGACAATCTTTTCCCATTTTTGACGGTGTTTTGCCTAAATTACGATCTGTCGGCACCCCAAATCGTGTCGGAATTCTCTTCAAGACAGGCACATGCAGGAAATGGCACAGGCATGAAACCGACACCCCAGACATCCGGCCCCGCCCCCGATCAGGCCGATCTTGATCGCAGGCTGAGTTTCTTCCAGATTACCGCGCGCAATTATCGCGCCTTTCCCCGCATTGCCCGCGCGCTGCGCAAAACGGCGCCCGGGGCGCTCTCGCGCTTTTACGACCGTGTGGCGCATACCCCGGCGATCGCCAAATTCTTCCCCAACCGCGCGGCGTCCGATGGGGCGGCGGCCAAGCAGCTTGAACACTGGGTCAACCTGTTTGAAAACAACGCCAGCGGGCTGGGCGCGGACTATCACCGGCGCGCATCCTATATCGGCGATGTCCATGCCCGCATCGGGCTGGAGCCGACCTGGTATATCGGCGCCTATGCCACCATTCTGGAAGAAGTGATCACCGGCATGGCCCGCGGCACCCCGCTGGGCTGGCTGGATGGCGGGCGCACCGGGCAGACGATCGCCACGCTGGTCAAATTGGCTCTGCTGGACATGGATGTCGCGCTGGGCGCCTATACCCGCGCGGAGGATGCCAAGCGTGAGGTGGTGATCGCCAATATTTCCAACGCGCTGGCCGCGCTGGCCCAGGGCGACCTGACCCGGCCCATCACCAGCCTGCCGCGCGAATATGCCCAGCTCGAAGCCGATTTCGAAGCGATGCGCCGCGAAGTGAACACCGCGCTGGCCGGCGTTGCCCGCGCCGCGCACACCATCAACGAAGGCTCCGCCGAAATCCTTTCGGCCAGCGACAATCTGGCTGGCCGCACCGAAACCCAGGCGGGCTATCTGGAGGAAACCACCGCCTCGCTGGGCGAACTCACCTCCGGCCTGAACCAGGCGGCCAAGGGCGCCAGCAGCGTGGAAACCACCGTGGCCGAAGCGCAGGAAGAAGCCAACACCGGCAGTTCCGTGGTGCGCGAGGCGGTCAATGCCATGGCCACCATCGAAGGCTCCGCGCGCGAAATCACGCAGATCGTCACCGTCATTGATGGCATCGCGTTCCAGACCAACCTGCTCGCTCTCAACGCGGGGGTGGAAGCGGCCCGCGCGGGCGATGCGGGCAAGGGCTTTGCGGTCGTTGCCAACGAGGTGCGCGCGCTGGCCCAGCGCAGTGCGGACGCGGCCAAGGACATCCGTTCGCTGATCGGCACCAGCGTCGATCAGGTCACGCGCGGCGTGGCGCTGGTCGATCAATCGGGCCAGGCCTTCACCCGCATCACGACAAAGGTCACCCAGATCGCCGATCTGGCCATCGCAATCGCCAATCTCAGCCGCGAACAGGCGCAAAGTCTGGCCCTGATCAACGAGGCGGTGGGCGGCATAGACCAGAACACCCAGGCCAACGCCGCCATGGCCGAACAGGCCACCGCCGCCGCGCGCAGCCTGAGCAACCAGGCGCAAGAGCTGACCGCGCTCTTGCGCAATTTCCAGATTGATGACCATGCGCCCGTTGCGCTGCCCAGCCGAGCCCGCTCCGCGCCCAAACCGGCCTCCAGGCCCGCCTATGCCGCGCCGCCGCCCGCCACCCACGGCGCGCTCGCGCTCAAACAAGACGCCGAAACCGACGACTGGAGCGCGTTCTGATCATCTCATCCAACAGGGGGCCAAGCGCCCCCTGTTTTGCATCCGCCGCCCTTAATTACCGCACCGCAGCACCGTTCAAGAAACCACGGATCATTCACCCCGGAGGCAACCTATGCTGCTCAATACATTAGTTGATACCGTGGTTTACCTGCCGCGAGCCGAGCGGGTCAGCTTCGACCTCCCCACCCGCCTGCGCTTTGGCCCGCTGCGTGCGCCCACACTGCTGCGCAACCTCACCTGCGGCGGCGCCCGCGTCGAAGGCCTCGATGGCCTGCGCGCCGGGGACAAGGTCACGCTCTACCTTCCCTCGCTCAAACCCAAGACCGCCACGGTGGCCTGGGCCGAAGGCGTCTCGGTCGGACTGGAATTTGATCGGCCGCTCCACCCCGACATTTTCGAAGACCTCGTCCACCACCACGCCCGCCGCCGCGACCGCACCCCCACCGACGCCCTCACCCAAATCAGCGATCGCTATGAACGCCTGATGCCCGAACAAGCCTTCGACCGCACCAACTGACCGCGCCCTATTGCGTGGCGACAGGCGCCAGCGTCTTGTCGATGAAGGTGGCGCTGTCGATGGTCCACCGGGGGTTGAAATGGCTGCTGTCCTTATACATGGGCAGGCTATCGCCGGTGGTCGCCCGGCACATGTCACCAACGCAAAGCGCGGCAAAGGGGTCGATCACCTCCACCCCCAAACCTGTGGCCCAGTCGGCAAGGAAGCGGCGTAGCGCGATCTGGTCAGGCGCAATCCTGGCCGAGGCATTCGCGGGATAGTTTTTGGCCTTCCGGCTGAAACGCGTCTCCCACCCGGCCGAGGCGAAACCGGACGAGGAGGGGTTGTCGAGCAGGAACACCACCTGCTTGCCCGCGCGCTGCCAGACCCGCACATGCTGGGCCAGCCTGTCCAGCGCGGCCTGCCGCCCCGCCGGGCTGCTTACCGCCATATGTTTCCCATTGGCGACATAGTAATAGCCGTCGATCAGCAAATACCAGTTCCAGCTCGCCCCGATCACGATCCGCTTGATCTGCGGCTGATCGGCCATGCGATAGCCCTGATCACGCAGCGGCCAGCATTCCGCGCGCGCGCGATCATCGGTGTACACGCCCTCCAGCGGAATACAGCCGCCACCAATGGCCAGTACCGCGCCCGGCCGGGCCGGATCGCGCGCCAGAATATGATCCAGACGCACCGCATAATGCGCCACATGGGAATCGCCCAGGAACAGCACCGACTCTGGCCGCTGACCGCCCAGATGGTAGATGGCATCCTCACCCCCGCCCGGAGTCGGTGCCAGTTTGGTCAGGAACGACCATTCGTTTTCAGTCGGCGCCGAAAACAGTTTCAGGCGCGGTGGCAGCACCCCGGCCCCGATCACCAGCGCCAGCCCCAGCACACTCACCATCCCCGCCAGCAGCAGCAGAGGCTCCGCCTTGCCGCCCCGGCGGGTGCGCAGTGGGCGCTCGATCAACAGGAAGGTGGCGATGGCCGCCACAACCGCCGCCGCGATGGCCATCGCGCTGTGCGTCCGCCCCAGCAAGGTTGTAGCATCGAGAATATGCGCGTAGCTGAGAAAGAACCAATGCCAAAGATACAGCGGATAGCTGATCAAACCGCACCACACCATCGGGGGCAGCGCCAGAAAGCGGCGATTGACGATCCCTTCTTTCCCGCAGGCGATCAGCAGGAACGTGCCCACCGTGGGCAACAGCGCCCAAAAGCCGGGAAAAGCCGACTCCGGCTTGACCAGCACCAGCGCCACGATGATCAACCCCAGTCCCACCACCGATTGCGCGTTCTGATAACGCGCCAACACCTGCGGGCGATTTACCTCAATATAGGCCAGCACCGAACCTATCATCAGCTCCCACGAACGGCCCAGCGGCGAATAGTAGGCCGCCGTCATGTCAGTGTGAATCTCATGCAGGTTAATCGCGAAAGACAGCCCCGCCAGCCCCACGAAAATCGCCAGAAACGGCAGCCGCCAGCGATGCGATACATACAGTATCAGCGGCCAGAGGATGTAGAACTGCTCCTCAATGGCCAGGCTCCAGAGATGCAGCGTGGGTTTCAGCGTCGATGCGGTGTCGAAATAGCTGACCTCGCTCCACAACAGGAAGTTTTCGGAAAAGAGCGAGGACGCCGCGACATGCTTGCCCAGCGAGGCGTATTCGGGCCGAAACAGGATATACCAGCCCAGCGCAAGTGTGGCGGTGAGCAAAGCCAGCAGCGCCGGGAAAATCCGGCGGATGCGGCGGTCGTAAAACTTCAGGATGGAAAATTTATCCTGGGCGCAATCATTAATGATGATCTTGGTAATCAGATACCCGGAGATCACAAAAAAGATATCAACGCCAATAAATCCACCGGGAAAATTGTTTGGGAAAGCATGACACAGAACTACCGAGGAAACGGCTATGGCGCGGATACCATCAATATCCGGGCGATATTTTCCGCTATGCAGCCCGCTTCCAACCTTCAGATAGTCCATGTCGTCATTCCCATGAATAACGGCAGGCCACCGGCTGCCGCCTGCCGCGCGCGCTATCCCCGGTTATTCAGATAAATGCCCATTAAGCAAGACCATAATGCGCAAAAGCATGACGTCAGGCGCAATCCCCCCATGCCCGCGACGATCAGGGTGACAGGTGCAACAACCCCGAAAAGCCTCGGGAATCATTGCACCAGCCTGCCCTCGCTCACTCGATCTCCGCCAGGTCCCGGATCCGGGTCATCAGCGCGCCGATGCGCTCGGCGGCCTCGGTGAAAGTCTTCACATCCTCGCGGTTATTGTTGCCGCGCGCTTCCTTGGCGGATTCCAGATAGCCTTCCAGATCCGCTTCCAGCGCATCGACCAGCATCTCGGCCTCATCCTGCGTCAGCTTCAACGTAATCGCCTTGGTCATGGCCTTATCCTTATACCAGCAAGCCCCCGCCCATAGAAAAGCCTACCCCGGGAACGCAAGCCCCCACCGGGCCACCATCCCCCAGCGTGGGCCTGATCAGAAACCCGCCCTTCCCGCTTGCATCCTGGCCGTTTTTCGCTATGCGCCGATCCTTCTGAAAGTGGGGATTCGCAAAGCCCACACATGATATGCGAAGAAAGCCGGAGGGGCCCCGCAATGGTGCGGACAAGCCAGCGATCGGTTACACAGATTAAAGGAAGCTGCCGTGGCTCTTTATGAGCACGTGTTCCTGGCTCGCCAGGATCTCAGCCAGGCGCAAGTTGATGCGCTGGCCGCCACCGCCACCGAAATCGTTGAAACCAACGGGGGCAAGGTCACCAAGACCGAGACCTGGGGTCTCAAGGGTCTGGCGTACAAGATCAAGCGCAACCGCAAGGCACACTTCGTGATGCTGAACCTTGATGCGCCTGCCGGTGTCACCGCCGAGCTGGAACGCCAGATTGGTATCAACGAAGACATCATCCGCTTCATCACCGTCCGCGTCGATGAACTGGAAGCTGGCCCGTCGGTCCAGATGCGCAAGAACGACCGCGAGCGCACCCGTCGCCGCGAACGCGAGGAGGGTTGATCCATGGCTCGTGCATTTTTCCGTCGCCGCAAGAGCTGCCCCTTCTCGGGCAAGAACGCTCCCAAGATCGACTACAAGGACATCCGCCTGCTTCAGGGCTTCATGTCCGAGCGTGGCAAGATCGTGCCTTCGCGCATCACCGCCGTTTCTGCCAAGAAGCAGCGTGAGCT
>Ga0302262_10001068_pt1 | contig 11608 bp, 8 predicted proteins | sample II_Fen_E3_4_FD_194557 | JGI IMG/M metagenome (GOLD analysis project Ga0302262, IMG submission 194557) | Peat permafrost microbial communities from Stordalen Mire near Abisko, Sweden - II_Fen_E3_4 | ecosystem: Environmental > Terrestrial > Soil > Wetlands > Permafrost | place: Sweden: Abisko...
GCGAACCTGCCCAAGGCCGACAAGCTGCGGCTGCTCCACGCGATCGCGCGGATCGACGCCGATTGCGTGGTGATCGATGTCGGGGCGGGCGCGTCGCACACCGTGGTCGACCTGGTGGCGGTGGCCGACCACAAGGTCCTGGTGCTGACGCCGCAGCTGACGTCGCTGCACAACGCCTACGCGCTGCTCAAGGCGTGCGTGCACCGCGTGGTGCGCCGGCTCGCGATGGACGATGTCCAGCAGCAGCTGGTCGACGCTGCGCTCGGCCACGAGACCAAGGCGCGGACGATCGCGCAGCTCCTGGCGGTGCTGCGCCCGCTCGACGCGGCGCTGAGCGAGCGGATCGCCGAGACGCTGGGCCACTTCGGCGTCGGCAGCGTGGCCAACCTGGTCGAGACCACGGCCGACGCCGATGCGCTGTCGCGCATGTCGCCGCTGATCCACGACCACCTGGGGATCCACGCGCCGATGCTGGCGACCGTGCCGCGCTCGCCGCAGCTCGCGGGCGGGCTCCGCGCCGGGGCCGGGGCGCTGGCGGACGCCGACCACAACGGCGCGGTGTTTCGCAAGCTGGCGCAGCGGCTGCTGCACGTCGATCTGGATCAGCTGCGCGGGCGAGAGCGGACCCAGATCCAGGCGACGCAACCGCTGTGGATCCGGCGCGACGCCGCGGTGGACGGATGAGCGGTGGCTCACAGGGGGGCGACGTAGCGGCCGTAGACACCGTCAAGGTCGGGGCCGTTGCTCGCGGCGTCCTTCACGTATCGCTGCCCGGTGTGCGGATCGATCCTCGACGCGGCCGAGACCACGCGGACGAAGCGAACGCCGTGGGCGCGGATGTCGCGCGCGAGCGGGTCGTCGCCGACCACGGTATCGAGATCGAACGGATCGCCGCCCGCGGCCGCGGCGTCGAACGGATCGACCGGGTTGGTGGTGATGTTGAGCAGCACGGGGGTCTTGCCGGCAAACCCCGACCACAGCGCCGGGATCGGCTGGTAGATGGTCGGGTCGGTGGCGGTGTAGTCGTGGGCGAGCTCGCGGAACTCGACGCCATCGATCGAGACCTCGACGATGATGAGGTCCATGAAGCTGCCGCCGCCGGCGATCAGGAAGGGGTTCTCGAAGATGACGAGATCGGCCCCAGGGCCGTTCTGGAGCCGGCCGTTCGACCAGGTCAGCGTGAGGTAGTTGTCGATCGGCGGGACCGTGCTGTAACCGAAGGAGAACACGTCGGCGCTGCCGCTGTTGCGACCGGCGCCGTGGACGCCGTTGATCGCGAGGCTTGCGTCGCCGTGCCCGGGGGCGTCGGCCACGACGTCCGCCAGCCGGACATCTTGCGCGGGGGGCAGGGGCGTGGCATCCGGCGCCGCGTCGATCTCCGGCGCCGCGTCGGGCGCGGTGGCGGCGTCGGGGCTGTCGCGCGCGGGACCGTCGCTGCAGGCCGGGGTGAGCAGGGCGGCCAGCGTCGCGGCCCAGCGCCGCCCAGCGCGATGGCGGATGGCGCGCGCGTCGCGCGATCGGGCTCGTTTGGCGTGCGCAGCCGTCACGGTCAGTACCAGGCGATCTCGCGCGGCGGCAGACCGAGCGTGGGGTTGGCGTCGATCGCGAGCTCGCGCACGGGCGCGGTGGGGTCGGCGTAGCGGTAGACCTGGACGCGCGGCGTGGCGGCATCGGCGTCGGTCAGGTAGACGCGGTCGTGGTCGGCGTCGACCAGCACGCTGCCGTAGGTGAAGGCATCGCTGGAGTCGGCGAGCTTGCGCGCGGTCCCGGCCGCGGTGTCGAGCACCCAGAACTGGTCGGTCGTCGGGCCGCCGAAGTCGCCGTAGGTCACGGCGAAGCCGAGCGCGCCGTCCGCCGCGATGCCCGCGTAGCCGGCGACCGGGCGGCCGCCGAACGCCGCCACCGACTGGCGCGCGACCTCCGCCGGCGGCGACGCCGAGAGGTCGAGCGAGATGATCCCCGAGCCCGCCGCCTGGTCGGAGTCGCGGAACGAGCCGCCGCAGGCGACGACGAGCTCGTTGGTGGCATCGACGTACGACAGCGTGCTGCAGTTCTTCCAGTCCGCCAGATCGATCGTCTGGGTCACCCGATCGGTCCGGGTGTCGATCGCGAGCACGCGGCCGTGCGCCGAGGTGGTGAAGTCGTGGCTCAGGTTCGACAGCGCGACGTACAGCGTGGTGCCGACGAGGAGGCCGCGGTCGGGGCGGGCCTCGATCGCCGCGCCGTCGACCGCCACCGCGTAGCTCGACAGATCGATGGACCCGGTGATCCGCGGGATCGACGGATCGATGATCAGGAGGTCGTCGCCGTCGTCGAGATCGTCGGGATCCGCGGTCGGCGCGGTGTTGCGCTCGTAGCGCGTCACGTAGGCCTTGGTCGCCCCCACGCTGATCACGTCGTGCGGGTTCGCGTAGAACCCGGTCGAGACGTCGAGCTGGCGCAGCGGCGTGCACGTCGTCGGATCGATCCAGGTCAGCGCCGAGTTGCTGCGATCGATCGCCACGACCAGGTGGCCCTGCTGCGGCTGCGACGGCAGGGCGACATCGCCCGACAGCGCGAGCGTGACGCCGGGGGCGCGCGTGCCCGAGTCGAGGCAATCGCCGCTGGTGACCTGGTCGGTGGCCGGGTCGATCAGCGAGATGCTCGTCGACACGTAGTCGCTGTTGACGACGGCGAGCCCGGACGGTGGGGTCGCCGGGCCGCCGGGGTGGGTGGGGGGACGGTCGCTGCAGGCGCCCAGGCACCCGAGCGCGCCGACCCCGAGGGACGCCGCGAGCAAATTCGTATGGACCATGGTTCTCGTTCTCCGCGAGAGCGGTTCAATCGATCACAGGCAGGTTTCCTGGCTCGTGGATCTCCGGTCGCTATCCGGATCGCTGCACCCACCTTCCCAGCCCGAGGGCCAGTGGTGATCGGGGCAGCTCTTCCACCTACAGTGGCGGGACCGCGCCGGCGTTGGACCGGCTTCCCTTTGCGTGCGGAGCGCATCTCCGCACGACCTGCGATCGCGATTCAGTTGTCAGAGCGTGGCACCCTACGCAGAGTTGCCCGGCGCGTCAACCCGGGGGCGCCGCGGCGTCAAGGGGCCGCGGTGGGCGCGCGCAGCTTGAAGCGCTGGATCTTGCCCGTGGCGGTCTTCGGCAGCTCGTCGACCAGCTCGATCCAGCGTGGGTACTTGAACGGCGCGAGCTGGGTCTTGACGAACGCCTGCAGCGCGGGGACCAGGCCCGGATCGTCGTGGCCGGCGCGCCGGTCGCGCAGCACGACGAACGCCTTGGGCTTGGTGAGCCCGTCGCTGTCGCTGGCGCCGACCACCGCGACCTCGAGCACCGCGGGGTGCGCGGCGAGCGCCGACTCGACCTCGAACGGCGAGACCCAGATCCCGCCGACCTTGAGCATGTCGTCGGCGCGCCCGCCGTACGTGTACGTGCCATCGGGGTTGCGCGTGTAGCGATCGCCGGTCCGGGTCCACGGGCCGTGAAACGCCGCGAGGCTGCGCGCGCGATCGTTCCAGTACGCCATGCAGGACGACGGGCCGCGCACCCACAGCGCACCTTCCTCGCGATCGCCGAGCGGGCGATCGTCGTCACCGCGCAGCTCGAGATCGTAGCCCGGCACCGCGCGGCCGGTCGTGCCGTAGCGCACGTCGCCCGGGCGGTTGCTGAGGAAGATGTGCAGCATCTCGGTCGAGCCGATGCCATCGAGGATGTGGCTGCCCATCCGGTGGTGCCAGCGCTCGCCGATGTGGCGGGGCAGGGCTTCGCCGGCAGAGGTCGAGATCCGCAGCCGCTGCGAGGTCGCGGCCGGCGACAGCGCCGGCTCGGCGAGCAGCGCCGCGAACAGCGTCGGCACGCCGCCGAAGATCGTCGGCTGGTGCGTGCGCATCACCTGCATCACCGTGGCCGGCGTCGGGCGCTCGGCGGCCAGCACCGCGGTCGCGCCGACCGAGAACGGGAAGGTCAGCGCGTTGCCCAGGCCGTAGGCGAAGAACAGCTTCGCCGCCGAGTAGACCACGTCGTCGGCGCCGATCCCGAGGACCGGCTGGGCGTACAGCGCCGCGGTCCAGATCAGGCTGCCGTGCAGGTGCATCGCCCCCTTGGCCTTGCCGGTCGAGCCCGACGAGTACAGCCAGAACGCGACGTCGTCCGGCGTGGTCTGGGCGTAGGCGTGGAGCGGGTTCGCGCGATCGAGCAGGGCGCGCCACGAAGGCAGCGCGCCCAGCGAGCCGCCGAGCGCGCTCTCGCACCCCGCCGCCGCCGGGACCTGGGTGATCGCCGGTCCGAGCTTGCCGAGCAACGCGTCGCTGCCGATCAGCGCGGCGGCGCGCATGTCGCGCACGAGGTAGGCGTAGTCGTCGGAGGTGAGCAGCGTGTTGAGCGGCACCGGCACCGCGCCGAGCGCGATCGCGCCCAGGAACGTCGCGACGAAGTCGACCGAATCGACCATGCATAGCGCGACCCGCTGCTCGGCCACCACGCCGAGCGCCTGCAGCGCGCCCGCGGCTCGGCGCGCGCGCTCGGCGACCTCGCGGTAGGTGTGGTGGCCGTCGTTGTCGATCACCGCGACGCGATCGCCACGACCCGCCGCGACGTGGCGCTCGAGCAGGTCGTGGGCCGCGTTGTAGTCGCGCGGCAGCTCGACCCGCGGCGGTGAGCCATGGTGATCGACGCGCGACAGCCCGGGCACGCGGCCACTGTACATCGCCGCGGCACCCGCCGGCGCATGGCATGCACCCGCAGGGCTCTCGCCGCGATGCGTCGACGACTACTTCATGACCAGCGGCGTGGATGCCACGGTGACGTCCTTGTCGGTGACGAGCTTTATCAAGTAGGTCTTGCCCTTCGACAGACCCTCGTCTTCGTTGATCGAGATGTCGCCGCTCAGCACCAGGCTCTTCGGATCGACGCCATCGAGCCGGTTGTCCGCGACGAACTTCTTGTCCTTGTCGTTCGTGTAGAACTCCATCTTGAGCTGGCTCGCGCCGGCCTTGGACAGAAACGCGGTGTAGTGGAAGTGCCAGTACACGACGTCGTCCTTGGCATCCCCGGTGAGCTCCTTCAGGCGCTCGGACTTGATCTTGACGATCGTGTCCTTGTCGGTCTTGCCCTCGGGCAGCTCGCCCTTGGTGATCACCAGCTCGCCTTTGAACGCGCTGGTCACGGAGGCCGACATCTCGGCGGAGACGATGCCACCCCAGCCGACAGCGGCCGCGATCACGACTGCAGACACCAGGCGACGAGAGCTCATGAGGACCTCCAGGACGAGCCAGACGAAAAAGATGCCGGGAAACGTGACCCTCGGCACGAACCGCGAGTCGGATACACTGTAGTACCTCGACACCGCGGCGCAGCCTGAGTTTCTTGTTACGTCGACCGGACGTGATCTCGCTGGCCCTCCTGGGGATTATTCCTTGTGAGCGGAGGCGGCTTCGGGGTCGGGGGTGTGCACGGCGGGCGAGGTCGATTCGACGGCGCCGCCCGGCGTGGCGGTCACGGTCTCACGCTCGGCCTGGCGCTTGGCACGGCGCTCCGGGTCCCATGGCTTGCCATCCGGACCCAAGCCATTGGCGTCGGGACCGATCGGCTTGCGCTCGCGGCGCGGCTTGGGCGGCAAGGGCAGGCCATCGGGGCCCAGGCGTGGCTCCTGCGGAGGACGGGGCTCACGCGGCGGGCGCGGGCCGCGGGGCTCGTGCGGCGGCAACGGCTGACCGTCGGGGCCCAGCCGCGGCTCGCCACCGAAATTGCCACCACCGCCACCGAAGTTGCCACCACCGCCACCGAAGTTGCCACCACCGCCACCGAAGTTGCCACCACCGGCAGCACCGCCGCCGAACCGCGGCCCCCGATCGCGGCGATCGCCGCCGGGACCACCGCCGCCGCCGGGACCGCGAGGGCCACCTGGCCCGCGGCGATCCCCACCAGGGCCGCCTGGGCCGCGGGGACCCCGCGGGCCGCCACCGGGACCACGACGCGGGCCGCCACGACCTTCACCGCCGCCGAAATCGCGTGGCGCTGCCGTGAGCTGCCAGCCAAGGCCGGCGCGAGGCATCTCTCCGCGGCCGGGACGATCGTCATCCTTGGGCGCTTCCTTCGGGCCGCCCAACTTCAGGCTGCCGAGGCCGCGCGGCTTGTCGCGGCGATCGCCACCAGGGCCGCCCGGGCCGCCGCGGCCACCACCGCCGCCGCCACCACCACCACCGCCGCCGCGACCACGATCGCCACCACCGCCGCGGCGATCATCGCGCGGCGCGCGGCGCTTGGCCGAGGCCACGCGGTCGATCGAGTAGTGGAACTCGCCGCGCGCGATCGAGCCGTACGGACCCTTCTCGCCCTGGAACACGCGGACCAGCCGGACCTCGTCGATCCGGTTGCCCACGATATCGAGCGCCTCGAGCAGGCGGGCGGCCTTGTCGGTCGCGACGCCGAGCGAGGCAGCGACCGCGTCGATGACCGGGTCGGGCTTCTGCTCGACCGGTGCGTCGCTGGCCGGCGCCTCGCCTTCTGCGGGAGCGTCGACCGCCGGCTCCGGCGTCGCTTCCGGCGGGGCTGCCGTCGCATCACCGGGCGGGCCCTCCGCAGCGCTATCGGATGCATCCATCGCATCGTCGAGCTCTGCGGCGGGTGCACCCGCGTTCGCGCCCCCCGCGGCAGCGCGTGCGGCCGCTGCCTTGCGCAGGGTAAGCGTCGAAAACTCGGTGAGCGTCTTCATGGGAGGCTAGCTACACCAAAGCCCTTCGCGACGCCAGGGTTGCGGATCAGTGTTCGCTCGGGACTTGTCGCAGCCGCTGGTAGTGCGCGGAAATGCACGACCGCAGCGGAGCGTCACCCGCCCGCGGTGGCGCTGGCCGAGGCCGACACCGACACCGACACACGGACGTTGGCCTGGATCCGCGTCGACGCCTTCGCGACCGCCCAGAGCTGGAAGCTGATGCACGTCGCCTGGTCGGCGAACGACTGGGTGAACGTGGGCGCCATGGCCGCGAGCTCCGACGCGCTCCGGACGAACTCCTGGGTCGCCAGCTCGATCGGCTCGAGCCGCGCCTTGATCGACAGCAGCCGGGGGAGTCCGTCGCGCAACGCCTTCAGCGTGGTCTCGAGCTTGGACTTGTCGAGCGCGAGCGTCTCCTCGGCCGAGATCTCCAGCGCGGGCTCGGTGCACTGGACCTCGAGCGAGGACTTGACCTTCGCCGCCGCGCACTGCCCCCGGGCCCCCGCGCCATCGCTGCCCGCGGTGGCGCCGCCCGCGCACGCGGCGCCGGCCTTGGCCTGGAGCTCGGCGTCGACCGTGCAGACCGCCGGGGTGTATTTCACGGTCAGCTGTGCCTTGGGCTTGAGCGACACTTTCAGGTTGGCCTGGTAGGTCGCGATGACCTTGTCGCAGATGTCCCGGGTCTCGCCCTCGAGATCGGCGCCCGGCATGCCGAGCTCCTGGCCCATCATGATGCAGCTCTGCTTGACGACCTTGGTGGTCTCGATCGTCGCCGTGTCGAGAGCCTTGGTCGCCTGCAGGAACACCTTCAGCCTCTGCCCGGCGTCCGACGCGGCGTAGTTGCCGCACGTGTCGGGATCGACGTCCCCCGACGGCATGCGCGGCACGCTGTCGAGCGCCTGGGGCGTTTTCGGCAGCAAGCTGTCCCCGGACGGTAGGTTCGCCTTGCCACAGGCCACGACGGTGACCAGCACGAGCTGTGCGCCGAGCGCCAGCCGCGTATCGCGATGCATGAAAGCCCCTCTCCACATAGGCTTGCATGGGTACCAAATCTGGTTTTGCTCAGCGCGTCAGTGGGGCTGAAATCGCGTGGCATCTTGCGGCACACCGGAACGAGACGAAACGAGACGGTGCGGCACGGTACGGTGTGGTGCTGACCTCACGAACGCTGCTGGGCGCGCAGCGCGATCACCAGGCCCGTCGCGGCGGCCTCGACCGGCGGAGCGACCGGGCGCGCCACGGTGATCTTGATCGCCAGGCCGAGCTCCTCGGCCAGCAGATCCGACTTGCGAAGCAGCTGCGCGTCGTCGCGCGACGGGCCGTCACGGACCACGAGGTCGAGCACGATCGCGTCGCCCATCCGCGTGCACACCACCTGCTCGACCCGCGATCGGTGCTCGCTGTCGAGCGCGTCGGCGATCCGCAGCAGGCCGCTCAGCTTGCGGAGCTGGGCGCGCAGGTCCTTGGAGAGCGGCGCGTCGTTGATGATCTGCCTGGCGCGCGCGGCGTCCTTGCGGTGGGTCCGCGCCATCCCCGCGATCATCTCGCGCGACGTATCGTCGAGCCCGGGGATCCGCGCCCACCGGATCATGTACTCGCTGTGCTTGTGGTGGCCGCGGACGTTGACCACCTCGCCGACGTCGTGGAGCAGGGCGGCGACCTCGAGCAGCACGCCGAGATCGTCGGGCACGCCGTGGACGTCGCGCAGCTGGTGGAACAGCGCGCGGGCGAGCTGGCGGACGTGCTCGCCGTGCGTGGTGTCGTGATCGACGCGGTTGGCGAACGCGCGCGCCGCGGTGAGCAGGGCCTTGTCGTGCGCGCCCTCGGCCTTGGCCTGCTCCTCGCGGGCGGTCTCCGCGAGCTCGAGCAGCACGGCCTCGCGGACGCCGACGCCGGGCGACACCAGCTTGGCGATCCCGAGCTGGCGCGCCACGGTCGCGAACACCAGCGCGGCGATCCCGAGGACCTCGGCGCGATCGCGTTTGACCCCGAACCGCTCCATCCGCTCGTCGACCGACGCGCTGACGATCGACGGCAGCGCCTTCTCGAGCGCGACGAGCTCGAAGCTCGGCATCACGGGATTGCCGTCGCCGACGATCTTGGCGAGCGCCTCGGCGTTGCCGCCGGTGGCCGCGGCCAGGCCGTTGCCGCCCGGGCCCTGGACGATCGTGTGCATGAGCGTGGCGGTGTAGCGTCGGACCATCCCGGCCTCGGCCTCGGCGATCGCGCCGTCGAGGCCGAACGTCTCGAGCAGCCGCACCGTGCCGACCGGCAGGGAGTAGCCGCGCCAGCTCGAGCCGTGGCGCAGGTTGACCTCGAGGCTGCCGCCGCCGAGATCGAGGATCGCGCGCGGCGGCGTCGCGGTGGGGCCGAGCGCGTGGACCACCGACTTGCGGACCAGCCGGGCTTCTTCCTCGCCCTCGATGACCTCGAGCTCGATGCCGGCCTCGTGATAGAGCCGGTGGAGCAGCACGTCGCGGTTCGACGCGTTGCGCACCGCGCTGGTGCCGACCGCGCGATATATCGATACGCCGTGATGGTCGAACCGCTCGCGGAAGTGGACGAACGCGGCGACGGCTTGATCGATGACCTGCTCATCGAGCTCGCCGCGCGTGAACGCGCCGTGACCGAGCCGCACCGGGACGCGCTCGGCCTCGATCCGGATCAGCTCGCCGGGTGCGAGCTCGGCCACGACCATGCGGATCGCGTTCGAGCCTGCGTCGATCGCACCGAGGGTGGTCCTCCCTGGAGGCATTGCCGGCAAGCTAGCACGGCCGATGCCACGCCGAGTGCAGATCTCGGGCTCGCCGCGCGGAGGTGAGACCTGCTCAGGCGCGAGCGCAGGTGAGGCCGGGCTGGCTACCTGCGGGGCGGCGGCTTCGTGGCTGCGGATCCGGAGCCGGAGCCGGCGCCTGGTGCCGCCGGACCCGCGTTGTCCGGGATCTTGATCTTGTCGGTCTTGGTCACGCCGTCGAGCGCCTCGACCTTGATCCCGTCGGAGATGCCGAGCTTGACGTCCTTCTTCACGAACGTCTGCGGGGTGGTCTCGATCTCGACGAACGGCTTGGTACCGTCGTACTGGACGACCGCCTCGCGGATCGCGAGCACCTGCTTCTTCTCGTCGAGCACGATGTCGGCGTTGGCGCTGTAGTTGGCGCGGATCTCGATCCCCGGCTTCTTCTTCACCGCGGCCTTGATCTCGAACTGGATCGCGCCGTCCTGCTCCTTGCCCTTGGGCGCGATGTACTCGAGCGTGCCGTCGAGCCGATCGTTCTCGATCGCGCCGATCTTGATCGAGAGCTTCATGCCGAGCTTGATCTTGGCGACCTCGGCCTCGTCGACCCGGCCGTCGAAGATCATGTCGTCCATGTCGGCGATCGTCGCGACCGTGGTGCCGGCGTTGAAGTTGTTGGCCTGGATCACCGAGAACCCGACCTTGACCGGCACGTCGATCACCATGCCCGCGGTGGTCGCGGTGACGATCAACGTCGAGGTCTTGCCCTGCGCGCGCGTGGCGCCCTCGCGCGCGAGCTGCAGGCTCGATCCGGCGACCGAGAGCTCCTGCTGGCGCATCGCGTAGTCCACGCGGAACTTCTGGAGCTCGGCGTCGGCCACCACGCCCTGCTTGGCGAGCGCCTCGTTGCGCTCGAGCTCGCGCTTGGCGTTGTCGAACGCGATCTGGGCGGTCCGGACCTGCGATTCGGTCTGGTTGATCTGCATCGCGTCGGGGATGATCGAGATCTTGCCGAGCGGCTCACCGAGCTTCACGATCTTGCCAGGCTCGACATAGAGCTCGCTCAGCACGCCGCTGACCTTGGGCTTCACCTCGACCTCCTGGCGCGGCACGATCGAGCCGGTCGCCACGGTCTTCTTGATGATGTCCGTGGTCTCGGCCTGCTCGGTCTGCCAGATCACCGGCTTGGTCTGCGACTTCTTGTAGAGATAGACGAACGCGCCGCCGATCACGACGACGACGATCAGGCCGAGCAGGATGGAGAACACTTTCTTCATAGGCGGGGCTCACTCACTCGGTGCGAAGGGCTTCGATCGGCTTGATGGACGCGGCGTGCGCGGCGGGCATGATCCCGGCGATGCCACCGGCGGCGACGAGCACGCCGACGGCGGTGAGCACGGTGGTCAGGCTGAGGATGGGCGGCCCCATCGGCGATTCGGGGATGTTCTCGAGCACCGCGCTGGTGATCGCGATGAGCCCGGTGCCGGCCGCGACGCCGATGAGGCCGGCCAGCGCCGTGAGCACGACCGACTCCTTCATCACCATCGCGACGATCGAGCTCGGGGTGGCGCCGAGCGCCTTGCGCACGCCGATCTCCTTGGTGCGCTCCTTCACCGTGATCAGCATGATGTTCGACACGCCGACCACGCCGGCCAGGAGCGTGGCGCCGCCGACCACCCAGCCGACGATCGACAGGACCGTGAAGAACATCTCGAGCTTGCCGAAGAACACGAACGCGTTGAACGAGCCGATCGCGAGCTGATCGCTGGGCGACACCCGGTGGCGCTTGGCCACGGTGGCGCGGACCTGACGCTCGAACTCCTCGCCGTCGGTCCCCGGCTTGGCGGTCATCGCGAAGAACCCGACCCGGTCGCCCATGTGGAACGCGGTCTTCAGCGTGGTGAACGGCACGAACACGGTGTGGGCGTCCTGGTCGCCCTGCTGGCCCGAGCGCAGCGTCTTGGTCACGCCGACGACCTCGAAGTACACGCCGCTGATCTTGATGAACTGGCCGATCGGATTGGTGCCCGGTGGCATCAGCTCGTCGCGGACCGCCTGGCCGATCACCGCGACCTTGCGCGACTCGGCGATGTCGCGCTCGTTGATGAACCGGCCCGCCTGGTACTCGAACGACAGGATGTGGCGAAAGTCGGGGTAGTCCGCGTA
>Ga0302262_10001073_pt1 | contig 11580 bp, 14 predicted proteins | sample II_Fen_E3_4_FD_194557 | JGI IMG/M metagenome (GOLD analysis project Ga0302262, IMG submission 194557) | Peat permafrost microbial communities from Stordalen Mire near Abisko, Sweden - II_Fen_E3_4 | ecosystem: Environmental > Terrestrial > Soil > Wetlands > Permafrost | place: Sweden: Abisko...
ATCCGCCTCATCGGCGCCATTCTCATGGAACAGTCCGATGAATGGGCCGTCCAGCGCGGGCGCTACATGTCGCTTGAAACGATGGCGCCGGTGAGCGACAATCCCATCGTTGTGCTCTCGGCTGTGCCCGGCGCATGATCGGCTCAAACTGATGCTGAAATCGGCTGTGGACCAGATGAGTTACACCACGCCGGGGGACACGATCTCCGCGTCGCCGCAGGCGAACGGGAGCATCTGGTCGCCTCCTGCCGGGCACTTCACGGCTCATCCCCGGGGGCAGCGGCATAAGGCGCGGCGCTACCTTCAGAAGCCCTGCGGCTCCAGCAACTCGCCTGCGATCTCGAGCGCCAGCTTTTCATCCTCATCAGAAAAGCCCAGCAGGCGCCGCTCGGGATATTTGGCGCGGATCTTCCCGCCATTGCGCAACCGGCCCACGGTAGCGGTAAGGCCGAACTGGTTCACCGCGCCAAAGTAGGCGGCAAGATTGCTGGCAGGGCGCAGCTCCACGCCATCGGGCGCGGCATCCACCCGCCAGTGCCGGGCATAACGTAGCCCCTTGAACATCTTGCCGCCAGCAGGCTCCACGATGCGGCCTTTCCTGTTCCGACGGGCCTTCTTCTCCTCCATCGCCGAACCATCGGGCTGCACATTGGCCGCGATGCGCTTGAGGTTCGAGCGGCGCAGGGCAAGGCCCAGCTTGTGCGCGGCGCGGCGGCGCTCAGCAGGGGAGAAGCTATGGAGGATCTGGCCGAACCATTCCTCCAGCCGGGCCAGATCATCCGCCATCACAGGCAATCACGGTGCCCTCGCCCGCCACCGATACGGCTTTGAGCAGGGGAATAGGGATGACACCGCCCGGCGCCTGGTCATCGCTCCAGAGCGGCGCAGGCTCGGCCACATAAGCCAGCGTGTAGCCCTGGGCAGCGGAACTGGCGCGCACCGATTGTTTGAGGTCGATCTGGATCTCGATATCCACCTTGGTCGTATCGAGCACATCGACCTGGAAGGCAAAGGCATCCTGCCCCGGCATCAGCAGCGAGGGCTGGTTGGCGCGCAGCCAGAGCAGGACGGCGAGCGAGAGCGCGGCCACATCGCCGGTAAACTCCACCAGCAGCACATTGACGCGGAAAGCGAAGGCAAAGCCGGTGATCCCGGCGGCATCTTTGGGCGCCTGCACCGTGCCGCGATCAACCCACATGCGCAAAGCGCCAGGCGCAGCCTTCAGTTCCGGGATGGCTTCGATCAGGGCCGCGCGCAGGGAATGGATTTTCTGCATCGGATCAATCCCACAGTTGCACGATGTCGATGGTGGCGCTTGCCGCGCTGATGGCATCGGGCAGGATCACCACCGTCCCGCCTGGCAGGCGCGGGCCGAGCGAGGTCAGGCCGGGGTTGAGGCCCAGCACCTGCTCGGTGGTACCCGCCGTGCGCCCCAGCACGCGCCAGCAGATGGCATCGACCGTCTCGCCATCAAGGGCCGTGGCGGTGGTGGCCATCAGATCAGCCGCACCGTGTTGCGCGGCACCGGGGCGCCGCCGATCGAGAGTAGATCGGCGATGGCGGCATGGGCGGCGCGGCGGTATTCGTCGGCCTTGCTGGCCTTTTCCTCGCCGCGATTCATGCCGGTGTCAGTGGCCGACAGTTCGGTGTTTTCTGCCGAGAGATCGCCCAGCATGCCCACCAGCGCGAGAAGCTGGGCATGGGTAACCGCCGCCGGACTGGCCAGCGCGATATCGGCCACGGTTTCCGCGACAAAGCAGGGCAGGCTCGACTTGAAGCGACCGGGCAGAGCCAGATGGAAGCGGATGGCGTGAGCGGCCAGACGCAGGCCATAATCGATGTCGCGGTAATCGAAGGCCCAGATCATATTGGTTACAAGGATTTCATCCTGCGCGGCGCTGTCCTGCGTGTTGCCAGCGGCCAGCACGCCCTCGATCCAGTCGGCAAAGGCCTTGGCGTAATCAGCCTTGCGCGGGTTGCGCGCCTCGATGCTCTGGATATCGGCGAGGCTGCGCAGATTGTCATGGAGCAGCACGCGCAGCAGGGCATATTCCTGCCCCTCGGCGCTGGTGGCATCGGGTTCCGGCGGGGTGAGCGCGGCGGCATTGCGCACCGACGCGCCGGAGATCAGGTCGCGCACATGCTGCTGGTGGCGGCGGAAGGGGCTGACCATGGCGGGCATCCTCAAAGGGCAGGGGAAAGGGGGCCGACAGGGCAGGGGATGCCCTGTCGGCTTGGGTGTTGACTTGGGTATCAGCGGGCAGGCTTACGGGCGGTCGCCGAAGGTGATGTTCTCGGCCATGACCATGTAATCGGTATGCTCGATCACATAGCCCTCGTTGACCGAGTTATAGTCGACCAGGCTGCGCTTGTTCTGCGGTTCATCCTTGATGAAGCGGCGGCGCGAGCCATCCTGATAATAGATCGACAGGTTCGAGGTGTCGGTGGCGCCGGGCTTGCCCAGCGGGGTGATGGCGATGGTGCCCTCGGGGAAGAAGGGCACGATGGCCGCCGGGCGCCCGCCGATCTGCTTTTGCGACATGATGATGTCGGAGACCACCTGATCGCCGGTCGAGCGCCCGCCATCGATCGTGCCCGCCAGCGGTCGGTTGACCATCGGGAAGTATTTCTCGTCGACGAGGTTCTGGCTGACCAGCACCACATGGTCGGTGCTGGCGCGCGCCCAGCTGGGCATGCCCGCGATGAGGTCATAGGCCAGCGCGTCGATGTTCTTGTAATCGCCCTCGGCATGGTTGGCATTGGGGCCGATGTAGATCGGGGCCGCCGCGCCCGTGGCGGTGGTAACGCCATTGGCGGTGACAGTGGCGCGGCCCATCACATGGTCGGCGCGCTCGAGGCGCAGCTTTTGCAGCCACCCGATGTTGACGTCCTCGCCCAGCGGGTTTTTGTCCGGATCGGTGTCGGTGGCCACGCTGGTGCCATGCCAGCCCACCATGATGCGCGAGAGCGCGACCGAGATCGCCACCTGATTGGCATAGCGGGCAGTGAAGTCGGGGAACTTCGACCAGGTATCGATCAGGTTCCAGGGCATGGCGGTGTCGAACTCGGTGTCGACCAGCTCGAATTTGCGGTCCTGCAGCTTGCCCGCATATTTGGGATCGCGGGTGCCGCTGGTGCGCCCGGCGACCAGATTGTTGGCGCCAAGGCCAATGACCTGCCCGACCAGATCGCGTACGCCGATCACGTTGATGCGCTGGAGGAAGCCGACCGCTTCGCGCTGGAGATCCTCGAGCCGCTGCTCGGCGGTGGGCGAGAGGCTGAACTGGCGATCGACCCCGCGCGCGGCGGCCGGGTTCACGCGGGCCATGGTGGCGAAGAGATTATCCAGCGCCGTGCGGCCGCGATCGGAGAGAGTGTAACCCATGATGGTGATGTCCTGAGAGAAGGGGAGCGGGACGGACGGTGGAGAAGGGGATGCATCAGGAAATGGCGCGCGCGGCGGGCATCAGAACTCGTATTTGCTGTCGACCCCGGCATTGCCATTGGCGGCCGGGCGGCGCTGATGGAAATGGGCGGGGGTGGTTTCGCGCTCATCCTCCAGCTTCTTGAAGCGCAGGGTGAGGGCGTCGATCTCGCTGCGCGCCTCGCTGCGGATGGCGGAGACTTCCGCGCTGAAGCTCTGGCCCAGTTCCTCGAACATCGGGCGGATAGCGGTGAAGTCGAGCGCACTGGCGGAAGCGGGGCCAGAAGCAGGGGCAGAAGCAGGGGCAGAAGCAGGGCCAGAAGCGGCGCCGGGATTGGCGGCCGGATCAGCAGGCGCCGCGCCGGGCTTGTCCTCGCTGCGGGCTGCGAACTTGGCGGCGAAGCGGTCGAGCATGGCGCCGAAGGAGGAGAGGAACTTGCCGCTATCGCTGCCGGTCTCATCCTCGAACTCGAGCAGCGCTGCTTCCTCGCTCGACAGGGTGATCGAGCCGGGCAGGCTGCGGTTGAACTTCAGACGGTCGGTGGCGATCGCGGCCGGGCTGTCGGTCAGCGCCACGCCGCCCAGATAGGAGAAGCCCTTGCCGCCGAAGTTGTCGAGGATCTCGATCGAGGGATAGACCTTCTGCCCGGCCTCATTGAGCGCCTTGGCATTGTCGGTCACATCGAACACGCCGAACAGCGCCTTGCGCTTCTCGGTCTTGCCGTTGAAGTTCACATCGACCGCGCCGACCGAGACTTCGAGCACATCGCCGTAAGCGCAGAAAGGCGCCATGCCGCTGATGCCGCGAATATGCTCGATGTTGAGCCGGGCGCCATAGGTCTTGGGATCATAGCTTGAGGCCATCTGGTCGATGTCCTGGTCGGAGATGGTGCGGCCATCGACGGTGGAACCGGCGGTGGCGAGCAGGAAGGGCTTGGTCTTCATACAGGGATGCTCCCGTTGACAGGCATGGCAGGCTGGTTGCGCGGCGCTGGCATCTGGTGGTGGCGTTGGTGATAGTGGTGTCCACAAGCCATGGATCGGCGGGCATGGGAACGCGCGCGCGCGGTAGGGCGCGGCGTTACCTGATGATCCTATCCCGCACGGGGCAGGTTGGCGGCAAGCCATGCGTCATAGGCCGCCGCCGTGGCGCCCTCATCAAGCTCGGTGCGCTCGGCATTGAGCACCTGAAACACATGGATGGTGCCCGGATTGGCCGGGTCGGGCTGCAGGATGTGGGCGATGGCAGGGTCAAAGCTCTTGGGCTGGATGTAGCTTGGCTGGGACATGGCGGGTCTTCCTCAATTGACGCTGAAGGCGCTCGAGAGGCGCAGCAGGCTCTGGGCGGTGGCACCATTGACGTAACGGGCGCGGTAGCTGGTGGTGGAAGAATTGGCCCCGGTCATACGGATGGTGAGGCTGGCGAGTGTGTTGGCGGTGGTTGCCACCGAGGCGAGCAGATCCCAGGTGCTGCTGCCATTGAGCATCCGTTCGATGATCAGCGTGCCCGGCTGATCTGCCAGCGACTGGGCGGTGAAGTAATTATACATGTTGAAGGTGGAGTTCATTGCGCGCGCGGTGCCAGGCCAACTGGCCCCGGCGCCCAGCGCGGTTACGCTGTCGGTGTAGCCTGAATAGGCAAACAGCGATCCGATGATATTGCTGCCCGCTGGCGTTGGCGCGGTGCAGGCCGCCCAGATCGCCGAGAGCCACCCGGTGAAGCCGAGGCCCCCGGCGGGCATGGCCGCTGCGGTGATGGCACTGCCGCCCGGTTCGAGATTGGCCAGATCGCTGGCCGGGGTGATGGACAGGCTGGCCGCCCCGGTCTTGGCGCCAAGGCTGGCGGGCAGCTGGCCGGAGATGGCGGCGAGCTTGGCCCATGCGCCCTTGAGCAGGCTGATGACGCTCCATGCCCCGGCAGCACTGGTGGCGGCCGCATCAACCTTGGCGCCCAGCGTAACGCTGGCGCCATCGGCCAGTGTCGTCGCTCCGCCGCTGCCTGTTCCGCCGCCAACGGCGCTGGTCAGCGTGACCGAGAGGCTGGGCGCGGCGCCGCCATTGCCCGCGATCGAGCGGACCCATATGTGATCAGAGGCGCCGGTCTCGAAGGCGCCATCGCTCAGCCGGTAGCCCTGACTGCGCGCGGCAGGCAGGGCGCCGCCCCAGACCAAGAGGATGGAACCGCCGCCGGGGGCGTGGCATTGCAACTCGACCTGCTGGCCAGCGAGCGCGGGATGATCGGTGACAAGATCGACCCATGCGCCGGGCGGCAGGGCGATATCGGAAAGGCTGGTGTCCATCATGACCTCGGGCGGGTTGCTGGGGCGGGGTGGCCCCCATGGCGTGGCGGTGTTGAGGCTTGCTGGCCGGTTTGGGGCCGCCGGGACAATGGCTTGTGCGGGTAACGCCGGGCTTCAAGGCCAAGCGCGAGGACAAGCGCAAGAATTTCCTGAGCCTCGAACAGTGGGAAGCCCTGCTCGAGGATTTCCACGACAAGAACGACACCTATCAGGAAGTATGGTGGGAGCAGCGCCACCAGCGCACCCGCCGTATTCTCAAGAGTCGCCAGATCGGCGCCACCTGGTATTTTGCCCGCGAGGCCCTGGCCAAGATTGCCGAGGCGGTGCTGGACGGCGAGCAGCCGCGCAACCAGATCTTCCTCTCGGCCAGCGAGCGGCAGGCCAAGAAATTCTGCCGCGAGATTGTCAGCTGGGTGAAACGTGTCACCGGGGTGGAGCTGAAGGGCAACCCGATGATGCTCGACTTCACCGGCCTGCATCCCGGTGATGAGGAAGGCGAGGGCGCGGTCGAACTGGAGCGGGTCGGGCTCTATCCGGTCTCGACCAACAGCAACACCGCCCAGGGCGAGACCGGCGACTTCTACTTCGACGAGTTTTTCTGGGTCCACGGCTTTACCCAACTGCGCAAGGTTGCCGCCGCCATGGCAACGCTCACCAGTTGCAAGCGCACCTATTTCTCGACGCCCTCGACCAAGACCCATGAGGCCTATGCCTATTGGTCGGGCGAGGAATGGAACCGTGACCGGCGCCGCGAAGCCCAGGTGCGCTTTGACGTGTCCAAGCGCCATTTGCGCAAGGGCGCGATCATGCCCGATGGGGCCTGGGCGCAGATCGTCACGCTCGACGATGCCATCTCGGGCGGGGCGGGCAACCGCATCAATAGGCAAGAGCTACGCGCCGAATGCAGCGAAGAGGAGTTCAGCAACCTCTACGACTGCGAGTTCGTCGACGACAGCGAGAGCAGCTTCCCCTTCAGCCGGATCAACCCGGCGCGAGTGGAGAGCTTCTACAAGTGGCGCGATTTCCAGCCATCGCTGATCGACATTCCCGGCGCGCGGCCCTTTGGCGAGCATCCGGTATGGATCGGCTATGATCCCAACAAGCAGGGCCGCGATGATGCCGCGCTGATCGTGCTGGCGCCGCCTGAGGATGCCGGGCGGGGCAAGTTCCGCGTGCTGGAAAAGCACCGGCTCAATGGGCTCGATTTTGCAGGGCAGGCCGATTTTATCCGGCGCGTGGCGGCGCGTTACAACGTGACCGATATCTCGATCGACACCACCGGCCATGGCCTGGCGGTGTGGGAACTGGTCTCCAAATGGTTCCCGCTCGCCCGGCGCATCGAATATTCGGTCTCCAGCAAGACCGCGCTGGTGGTGAAAGGCCAGAATGTCTTCCGCGAGGGCCGCATCGAGTTTGATGCCGGCTGGACCGATCTGATGGCCGCGCTGATGGCGATCCGCCCGGCGCTGACCGGCAGCCAGCGCGGCGTGACCTATGTGGCCAAGCGCAATGGCGAGGTGGGCCATGCCGATATCGCCTGGGCGCTGCTCAACGCGCTTTCCAACGAACCGCTTGATGTGACCTCCGCCGCCCAGGGCGCGAGCGGGGCCACCGTGCGCTTTTACAACTGACAGGAGCCAGTATGACGCCAATGCCCACCCATGACGTGGCTCTGAGTGAACAGGGCGCAGGCCCGATCGCGGGCGAGATCATGCCGCCGGGCGCCGCATCCCCGATGGCCTTCAGGTTCGGCGATCCCGAGAGCGTCCTGGACCGGCGCGAGATCTCGGATTATTTCGAGATCTGGACCAATGGCCGCTGGTATGAGCCGCCGCTGCCGATGGGGCGCCTCGCCAAAGTCTTCAACATGTCGCCCTATCACCGCAGCGCGGTGGCGCTGAAGGTCAACATGCTGGTGAGCCAGATGATCCCCTCGCGCTGGCTGGGGATTGATGACTTCGAGCGGTTTGCGCTCGATTTTGCGCAGATGGGCAATGCCTATCTCGAATATGTGCCCAATCGGGCCGGGGGACTGGCCCACGCCAGCTTTACGCCTGCCATCTATATGCGCCCCGGCGCGGCCGAGGGCGTGTTCTGGTTCGTCAATCTGGCCAAGGGCATCGAGTTTGAATTTGCCCGGGGCGCGGTGTTCCACCTGCAGCAGCCCGATGTGGCGCAGGAGATCTACGGCCTGCCCGAATGGCTGTCGGCGCTGCAGAGCGGGCTGCTGTCCGAGAATGCCACGCTGTTCCGTCGGCGCTATTACCTCAACGGTGCCCATGCCGGTTTTGTCTTTTACGTGTCCGAGCCGCTGGCCGACCAGAAGACGGTGGACGCGATCGCGGATCAGCTGGGCAGCGCCAAGGGTGTGGGCAATTTCAAGAACCTGTTCATGTATATTCCCAAGGGCAAGAAGGATGGCATCCAGATCATCCCCATCGCCGATGTGACCGCCAAGGACGAGTTCAGCGCGATCAAGACGATCAGCCGCGACGACATGCTGGCCGCGCACCGTATCCCGCCCCAGCTGATCGGCATCGTGCCGCAGAACAATGGCGGCTTTGGCAAGGTGAGCGAGGCCAAGGACCAGTTTTACGAGACCGAGATCATCCCGGTGATGCAGCGCATGCGGCGGATGAACGCTTTCTTCGGCGCCGAGGTGCTGGCCTTCCGCGACTATCGCTGCAGCGACGGCAGTGTGATCGATCAGGATGGGGTGAAGACCCCGGCGCCTGCTGCGACCAAGGCCTGAGGCCCTGATTTACCCGCTGCCGAAGGTGGCGGGGGATGGGGCGTTGGCGCGCCCCAATCCGACGAAGAGACCTCGTCATGTCCCAATCGGTCCCGCCATGGGGCCATCCCGCCTGCCGACTTGGCGTGGGAACGCATACGGAACAACTTTACCTATGTCGATTCAGTCTCTGGATTTTCTGCCCGTCGAGACCGTGCGCCCGCTGGCGCCCTATATTGGCGGCAAGCGCAATCTGGCCAGGCGCCTGGTCGAGCGGATCGGGGCTGTGCCCCACACCACCTATGCCGAGGTCTTTGTGGGCATGGGCGGGGTGTTCTTCCGCCGCGACCAGCAGCCGCGCGCCGAGGTGATCAACGACTGGAGCGAGGATGTCTCGACCTTCTTCCGGGTGCTGCAGCGCCATTACGTGCCCTTCATGGAAATGCTGCGCTGGCAGGTGACCAGCCGGGCGGGGTTTGAGAAACTGCTGGCCCAGCCGCCCGAGAGCCTGACCGATCTCGAACGCTCCGCGCGCTTTTTCTATCTCCAGCGGCTTGCCTTTGGGGGCAAGGTGAGGGGGCGCCAGTTCGGTGTCTCGCCCGGCACGTCGGCGCGCTTCGATGTGAGCAAACTGGGCCCGATGATCGAGGCGGCGCATGAGCGCCTAACCGGGGTGGTCATCGAGCGCCTGCCCTGGGCGGAGTTCATCGCCCGCTATGACCGACCGGGAACGCTGTTCTATCTCGACCCGCCCTATTACTCGAATGAGAAGGACTATGGCGAGGGCATGTTCGCGCGTGAGGAGTTCACGGCCATGGCCGATGTGCTGCGCACCCTGAAGGGGCGCTTCATCCTCTCGCTCAACGATCGGCCGGAGGTGCGCCGGATCTTTGCCGGCTTTGCCATCGAGGAGGTCGGCGTGCGCTACACTATCGGCGGCCAGGCCAAGGCCAAGGATGCCCGCGAGGTGATCATCTCGAACTAGGGCCGCGCCACGCTTGCGCTGTCAGGGGCTGGGGCTTGTGCCCTGGCCCCTTTGCGTGGGGCATTATGTCTGTTGTCCCGCGCGACGAATGGTTTTGGTCAGTTCCGGAAAGACATTGGCCGATGCCGGCGGGTTATCGTCAATCATCCGTCAGCGCCCAGGTTGGAATGTCCAGCGCCAGAGCCAGCTTTTCGATAGTGGCTGCGCGCGGCTTTCCACTGCCAGCTTCTATCCGGACCAGCGAAGGCTGCATAATACCGGCGCGCTGGGCCAGAGCCTGTTGCGTCAGGCCACGATATTCACGCCACGCCCGGATCGCCGATTTGCCATCCAGCATGGCATCGACGACTTCGCCCGGCACCATGAAGTCACTCTCCGCGCGCGCGCGATCCGCAGCGGCAATGTCAGCGGCATCGAGCAGCGCGATATAATCGGTTTCGGCCATGACGATCAGGGCGGTCCCATCCGGCGCGGTGATCCTTTGAGGCTGGTAGGTCATGAGATCCATCCTTTCAGTCGTAAACATCGCCGCGCGGGCCAATTTCGATGATTGCCAGAACAACCATATCCATCGTGAAAATCACGCGCCAGTCGGCCACCCGGAGGCGGCTATAATCCGAACCCTTGAGGGCCTTGACGTTATTGGCAAGGTTCTCGGGTGCGGTGGCCAGCAGTTCGATCTTGCCGCGGATCAGTCTGGCCGTGTTGGCGGGCATCCTGATGAGCGCTTTGCTGGCCTGTCTGGTGTAAGTGATCGTCCGCTTGCTCATAACGCAATATAACAAAAGCGATAACATTTTCAAGAAATGTTATACTTCGCCCCGCCTTGCAAATGTGTTCCCGTTATGCTCTAACACAGGCCATGCCTTTCATCAGGTCAGCGCCATGCGAAAACCGGACACGATCGAACACCTCTACCTTGATTTTGATGGCTTCTTTGCCAGCGTTGAACAGCTTTGCGATTCGCCCCTTCGGGGGCGGCCGGTTGGTGTGATCCCCTATGCGGGCGGTGGGCGCACCTGCATCATCGCCTGTTCGCGCGAGGCCAAGGCGCGCGGCGTCAAAAACATCATGATAGTGGATGAGGCCAAGGCGATCTGCCGCGATCTGGTGCTGGTGCCGCAAAAGCCCGATCTCTATCGCCGCGCGCATAATGCGCTGGTGGCCGAGATCAGTTCGGTAGTGCCGGTCGATCAGGTCATAGGCGTTGGAGATCTGTTCGCGTTGCGGGCCTTCGCTGCGGGCACGGCCGGTTTTGCGCGTGCGTCGCACCTTGTCGATGAAGCCGTGGCTCCTCAGCCGCTCCACCGCCTTGACCACCGTGTCGCGCGAACGCTTGGCTTTGGCGCATAGCGTGTCGAGCGCCGGATCGCAGCGGCCGGTGGCGAAATCGACAAAGCCCAGCAGCACCTCGAGCACCCACAGCCCGTTGTTGCCCAGCGGGCCTTCGCGCTCACCAGCCTTCTTGTGGAGGGTGTCATAAGGCCGCGATCACGGGGCCGACCATCACCGAACTGTTTGACGCCTATGTGCGGGAGCGCCAGCCCAAGGAGCGCACTTCTGTGCAGTGGCGGCGCTATATCGGCAGGCTGGAACGCTTCCTTGGGCATGAAGACGCCAGCCGAATCACCAAGGACGACATAGTGCGGTGGAAAGACCACCTGCTGACCGCCCCCAGTGAGGCCACCGGGCAGACCTTGGACGCTAACACGGTTCGCAATGCCTACCTTGCGTCCGCCAAGGCGGTCTTTCAGGCGGCGGTCGATAATGACCGGCTTCCGTTCAACCCGGTGGCAGGGGTGAAGGTGCGAGGCCCCAAGAAGGTCCGCCTGCGCGACCCCAGCCTGACCGATGAAGAGGCCCGCCTGATTCTGTCGGCTGCGCTGACGGTGTCCTATAGCCAGCCGCCCAAGCCTGCCGAATATGCCCGGCGTTGGGTCCCGTGGATTTGCGCCTATACCGGGGCGCGGGTCAGTGAGATAACCCAGCTTCGCAAGTGCGACGTGGTGGAGCGGGAGGGCATATGGGCCATCCATATCACCCCCGAGGCGGGCAGCGTGAAGACAGAAGAGGCCCGCTGGGTGCCGCTGCATTCCCACCTGATCGAACAGGGCTTTGTCACCTTCGTGCAGGCCAGCCG
>Ga0302262_10001076_pt1 | contig 11551 bp, 10 predicted proteins | sample II_Fen_E3_4_FD_194557 | JGI IMG/M metagenome (GOLD analysis project Ga0302262, IMG submission 194557) | Peat permafrost microbial communities from Stordalen Mire near Abisko, Sweden - II_Fen_E3_4 | ecosystem: Environmental > Terrestrial > Soil > Wetlands > Permafrost | place: Sweden: Abisko...
CCCTGCGCAATGGCACAGCCGATGCGGCGGGTCTGGGGCCAGATAAGCTGTGTGTAATGCCCCACGCGGTGCCAATTGCCGCTGCGCGATACGGCGGGAAAGGTGCCGGGGCGAAAATCGCTGCGCTCTTCAAGAAAGGATCCGATCATCGCGTCGATCGGGTAAAATCCGCTGGTGCCCATAAACAGGTTTTCGCCCTGATTGCGGCGGGTGACCTGCGGCGAATGTTCAAACCGGCCCGATGCCACCAAACTTTGCGCCCAGCCCTGCGCATCCTGCGCCAGCCCTTCATCCCATTCCAGCGCGGGGGCGCCAATATGCTCACGCTCCAGATTATGCAGCGCGAGAATGCGCGCAGACAGGTCTGGCGCCAGCACCGCCTGTTGCGCCAAAACCGGGGTGGCGCCAAGGCCCAAAGCGGCCAGCAGGACAATCAACCGGGGTTTCATCACCCGCCAAGCTTGACAGATCGCGATTAAAACCGCGTTGATAAATCCCATGGCACGCGCTCTCTATATCCATTGGCCCTTCTGTCTCAAAAAGTGCCCTTACTGCGACTTTAACAGCCACGTGCGCGATGGGATAGACCATGCGTTGTGGCAAAACGCCCTGCTGGCCGACATGGCGCGCGAGGCGGCGCTGGCGGGCGGCGAACCGTTGGCCAGCATCTTTTTCGGCGGCGGCACGCCCAGTCTGATGCCCCCCGCGTTGGTGGCAACCCTGTTGGCGCAGGCCGAACGGCTGTGGGGCTTTGCGCCGGGGATCGAGATTACGCTGGAGGCCAATCCATCGAGCGTGGAGGCCGCCAAATTTGCCGCACTGGCCTCGGCGGGGGTCAATCGCGTGTCGCTGGGGGTGCAGGCGCTCGATGATGCGGCCTTGCGTTTTCTCGGGCGGCTGCATGGGGTGGATGAGGCGCTGGCCGCGCTTGATGTGGCGCAGGCGCATTTCGCCCGCGTCAGTTGCGATCTGATCTATGCCCGCCCCGGCCAAACCGCCGCGCAATGGGAGGCGGAGCTGACCCGCGCGCTATCCTTCGGCACCGATCATCTCTCGCTCTATCAGCTCACCATCGAGGAAGGCACCCGCTTTGCCACGCTGGTGCGCGAGGGCGCCTTTGCCCCGCTGGAGGATGATCCGGCGGCGGATCTCTTCACCCTCACCCGCGCCATTACCACGCAGGCGGGGATGCCCGCCTATGAAGTGTCCAACCACGCCCGGCCGGGGCAGGAAAGCCGCCATAACCTCACCTATTGGCGCTATCAGGATTATGCCGGGATCGGGCCGGGCGCGCATGGGCGGCGCGGGGGCGTGGCCACGACGCGGCACAAGAAGCCGGAAAACTGGCTGGCTGCTCTGGAACGCCAAGGTGATGGCATGGCCGAGGCGCGCGCGCTGGCTCCGCGTGAACAGGCGGCTGAGGCGATGCTGATGGGCCTGCGTCTGGCCGAGGGGCTGGATGCCGGAGCCTTGGCAGCGCGCTTTGGGCTGGGGCTGGATGATGTGGTGGATGCGGCCAAGCTGGCGCTTTATACGCGACAGGGCCTGATGGTGCAGGATGGCGCAAGGATCGGGGTGAGCGAGGCCGGGATGCTGGTGCTCAACGCCCTGATCGCGGAAGTCGTGCCGGGATCGCTGGTGGCATGAGCAAGGTTCTGGTCGCGTGGGAGGCGCATCTGGCGCTCTCCCTCCGCCGCAGCCCGCATACGGTGCGCGCCTATGTGGCCACCGCCGCGCGGCTGATCGAGGCGCTGGGTGTGCAGGATTGGGCGGCGCTGGCGCGGGTGGATACGGGCGCTCTGCGCGAACAATTGGCGCGGCGGCGAGCCGAAGGACTGGCCAATATTTCGGCGGCGCGCGAGCTTTCCGCGCTCAAGGCCTTCCTCACCTTCGCGCGCGGGCAAGCGGGAATCGAAAACCCCACCCCGCCCCGCATGCGCGGCCCGCGTGTCAAAAAAGGCATCCCCCGCCCGATTACACCCGACGAAGCCGTGGGGCTGGCAACGCTGGTGGAGGAAAGCGCGGCGCAGGATTGGACCGGCGCGCGCGATGCGGCGGTGCTCTATCTGCTCTATGGTGCGGGCCTGCGCATCGCCGAGGCGCTATCTCTGCGCGGCGCGGATTGGCCCTTTGCCGACCGGCTGACCATCACCGGCAAGGGCGACAAGCAGCGCGTGATCGCCATCCTGCCCGTGGTGCGGCAGGCGGTGGCGGCCTATCTGGCGGCCTGCCCCTGGCCGCTGGAGCGCGATGGCCCGCTGTTTCGCGGGGTCAAGGGCGGGGCCTTGGCGGCGGGGGTGGTGCAAAAGGCGGTGGCGCGGGCGCGGCCTGCGCTGGGCCTGCCCGATAGCGCCACGCCCCATGCCTTGCGCCATTCCTTCGCCACGCATCTGTTGAGCGCGGGGGCGGATTTGCGCAGCTTGCAGGAATTGCTGGGCCATGCCAGCCTATCTTCGACACAGGTTTATACCAAGGTGGATGCCGCGCTACTGCTCGATGCCTATCGCAGCGCGCATCCTAGGGCGCAGGACGCGTAAACCAGCCTTCGACCACCGGGCGTAGTGCGCGCATCAGCGGCATTTCCACCCAGCGGAACACCGCGATCGAGGCCGCCACCGCCACGATAAGCACCGCCCCGGCCCATGGCAGCCAACCAATCGCCGCATCGCCCAGCGCATCCTGCACCATCAAGCTGCCATGCACGATCGGCAGATGCACCAGATAGAGCGCGAAAGAAGCATCGCCCAGCAGGATCAACAGCTTGCTCCGCGCCAGCCAGCCTGACAGCGCGCCGCCGCTCTGGCCAAAGGCCCAGATCACCAGCGCCATCAGCGGCAGATAGGCCAATTGCATCCGCCACACATCGGCCACGCCCAGCAGCGGATAAGCCACCATCGCGGCCAGCAAAACCGCCACCGCGCCCATCTCCACAAGGCTGGCGCGCGCGCCCGCCCAGCCATGGCGCGGCAGGCGATAGACCAGCATGCCCACCACGAAATCGAGCAGCCGGGCCACCGGGTCGATATAGGTTAGCCAATGCGTCAACGTATTGCGATCATTGATGATTATCGCGCCATGGCCCGAGCCGATCCGCCAAACCACCACGCCCAGATTGAGCGCCAGCAACCCGGCCGCAAACCACCCCAAGCGCCGCAGCGGCAGCAAGGCCAGACCGGCGAAGCAGGCGTAAAAGAAGCCCTCGTCTGCCAAGCTCCAGCTCGGTTCGTTGACGGTGAAATACCAATCGGGATTGGGCACCCAAGCCTGCAATAGCGCGAGGTTAAGGGCCACTTTAGGCCATTCCCCCCAGCCATTGTCCCATAGCGCCAGCGCGGCCAGCGGCAGGCTGACCAGCCAGTGCAGCGGGAGGATGCGCATCAGGCGCAAGGCGAGATACTTGCCCCAGCCTACCGCGCCGCTGGCCAGTTTCGCCTGATAGGTATGGGCGAGGATGAAGCCCGAAAGCATGAAGAAGAAGGAGACGCCCGCGTAGCCCTCGTGAAAGAGGGTTTTCGCCAAACCTTGGAGAATATTGGGATATTCCGCCAAAGGCCACAGATGCGACGCCACCACCGCCAGCGCTGCGAAGAAGCGCAGGCTGGTGAGCTGATCGAGCCGGGCGGGGCGTGGCGCCATCAGGCGGGGGTCAACGCCTTGTGTCGCCGCTCAATCGCGGCCCAGATCAGCGCGCCGCAATCCGTGCCATTGAAGCGATCAATCGCGACGATGCCGGTGGGGCTGGTGACGTTGATTTCGGTGAGCCAATGGCCGCCGATTACGTCTATCCCCACGAAAACAAGCCCGCGCTTGCGCAATTCCGGCCCCAAAACGCGGCAAATCTCGGCCTCGCGCTCGGTCAGTTCGGTGGCTTCGGCGCTGCCGCCGACGGCGAGGTTGCTGCGGAATTCGCCTTCGCCCGGGCGGCGATTGATGGCGCCGGCCACCTCGCCATCGACCAGCACGATGCGTTTATCGCCCAAAGCCACATCGGGCAGGAAGGGCTGCACCATGAAAGGCTCCTTCCACATCTGGCTGAACACTTCGACCAGCGCGCCCAGATTGCTGCCATCGGCGGGCACGCGGAACACCGCCTTGCCGCCATTGCCATGCAGCGGCTTGATCACCAGATCGCCGCCCAGCCCCTCGGCCACCATCCGCTTTTGGAAGGCGCGCACATCCTCGATCCGGCGGGCGACCAGCGTGGGCGGCATGAATTGCGCGAAATCGAGCACGAAGACCTTTTCGGGCGCATTGCGCACCTGCGCCGGATCATTGATCACCAGCGTGCGGCCTTCGAGCTTTTCGAGCAGATGCGCGCCGGTGATATAGCCCAGATCAAAGGGCGGATCCTGCCGCATCAGCACCACATCAATATCCACCGCCAGATCGACCACGGCGAAATCGCCCAAGCTGTAATGCGCTTCCCCGGCCTGCGGGCGCTGCACCGTGACGGGGGCGGCCCATGCGGTAACGCGGCCTTCGCCTTGCGCCGAGGATTCCCACGCCAGTGTGCCGACATCGTAATACCACAGGCTGTGCCCGCGCGCCTGAGCGGCCAGCATCAGCGCGAAAGTGGAATCGCCAACGACATTGATCGAGGCCAGAGGGTCCATCTGGACCGCAACACGAAGGGACATCAGCAAAACTCCAAGCCGATCACATCGGCATCCATGCGTTGGCGATGTGGCGCACTGGCGCGCCGGGCGCAAGCAGGAGAATATCTATCCGCATGTCATCGCCAGCTTTCACATAGGTGGGCGCGAGCACTTCGGCGGCGCGGGCGACGCGGGTCAGGCGGCGTTGATCGATGGCGAAATCGAGATCGGCCTCGCGGGCGCGCCATTTGACTTCGACGAAGATGGTGATGCCATCGGCCCGCGCGATGATGTCTACCTCGCCGCGCGGGGTCTTGATGCGCTGGGCGAGGATGTCGAAGCCTTGGGCGCGCAGCCAGTCGCAGGCGAGCGCCTCGCCGCGCCGCCCGCGCGCCTCGGCGGCGATGCGGTCGGCTTCGCGGCGCCAGTTCATTTCAAAGTCAGGGCCAAAGCATAGAGCGCCTTGCGATCCAGCCCGGTCAGTTTGGCCACGGCGGCGGCGGCCTGGCTGGGCTTGGCGTTGCGCAATTCGGCGCGCAGCAGCTTTTCGGCATCCTCCATACTGGCCGCCTGCGCCACCGGGGGGCCGATCATCAGCACGATTTCGCCACGGGGCGGATGTTTTTCGTAATGGCCGGAGAGGTCTTCGGGGGTGCCGCTGCGGCATTCCTCATAGAATTTGGTCAACTCGCGCCCCACCGCCACCTCGCGGCCCGGCAGCACGGTATCGATCGCGGCGAGGCTGTCGAGCAGGCGCGGCGCGGTTTCATAGAAGATCAGCGTGGCGGGCACCCCGGCCAGCTCGGCCAGCGCATGTTCGCGTGCCTTTTCCTTGGCGGGCAGGAAACCGGCGAACAGGAATTTGTCGGAAGGCAGGCCCGAGAGCGTAATGCCCATGATCGCCGCGCAGGGGCCGGGCAGGCTGGTAACGGCAATCCCCCGCTCGCGGCATTCGCGCACAAGGCGGTATCCGGGATCGGACACCAAAGGCGTGCCCGCATCGCTGACCAGCGCCACCGCTTGATCGGCCATCAGCGCCAGCAAGCCTTCGCGGGCGCGCTCGTCGGCATGGTCATCATAGCGGATCAGGCGCTGTTTCAGCCCCAGATGCTGCATCAACCGCCCGGTGATGCGTGTGTCTTCGCAAGCCACCGCCGCCACGCCTTTGAGCGTTTCAATGGCGCGCAGGGTGATGTCACCAAGATTGCCAATTGGCGTGGCAACAATGTAGAGGCCGGGGGATAGGCTTTGGGTCTGTTCGTCGGGTGTCATGCCTGCATCATGGACTATCGAGAATGGAAGACCAAGAGATGATCGACTTTGGCCGGTTTCTGCGTCTGGGCCTTGCACTGGGGGCTGGCGCGGCTTTGGCGGCCTGCGCGGTCATTCCCAAGGCGCCCGAGACGCCGATCCCCGTGCCAGCGCCGACCACCGCCCTGCCCACGGACCTTGATCGCCATCGCGTGGCGCTGCTGGTGCCGTTGCAGGGGGCAAGCGGCGCGGTGGGGGAAGCGGTGGCCAATGCCACGACGATGGCCTTGCTCGATACCAATGCCACGCGGCTGCGGATCACGACTTATGATACATCGCTGGGCGCCCCGGCGGCGGCGGCGCGGGCGGTGGCCGATGGCAATCGGCTGATCCTTGGCCCCTTGCAGGGCGAGGATGCGCTGGCTGTGGCGCAGACGGCGCGGGCCTCGCATGTGCCGGTGATTGCCTTCACCAATGATGCGGCGATGGGCGGCGGCGATGTGTTTGTGATGGGGGTGACCCCGGCGCAATCGGTTACGCGGGTGTTGCGCTATGCCCGCGCGCAGGGGGTGGTGCGTTTTGCCGCGCTGATCCCGCTGGGCAGCTATGGCGAGCGGGTGGCCAATGCCGCCATCGCGGCGGTGAAGGTCAGCGGCGGGGTGCTGGTGGGCATGGAAAGCTATGACCGGTCCAGGGGGGCCCTGGCGGGGGCAGTGCGGCGGTTGAAGGCCAAGGGGGCTTATGATGCGGTGCTGATTGGCGATACGGCGGCGGTGGGGGCGGCGGCGGCGCCTTTGCTGCGCGCGGGGGCGCCACATTTGCGGATTTTGGGCACCGAATTGTGGGATCACGAGGCGGTGGTGGCCAAGACGCCCGCGTTGAATGGCGCGTGGTATGCTGCGCTTTCGGATCAGCGCTTTGGGCGGTTTAGCGAGAGCTACAAGCAGCGCTTTGGCGCCTCGCCCTATCGGCTGGCCACGCTGGGCTATGACAGTGTGCTGCTCACCTTGCGCGTGGCGCGCGATTGGGTGCCGGGCACGTCTTTCCCCACCGCGCGGCTGTATGATCGCGATGGATTTCTGGGGCTTGATGGAATTTTTCGATTTAACACCAATGATGTGGCAGAGCATTCTCTTGCAGTACGCGAAGTGCGTGGCGGGGCTGTGCGGGTGGTCAGCCCGGCGCCGATCCGCTTTGAGGATGGATTTTAAGCGGGGGAATGCGCCCAAGCGTCTTGCGCGGGGGAGTCTTGCCAGTCTAGGGTCTGTTCCATGTCCGATGATCTGTTTGAAAACCCGCGCGGCCCCACGGGCGAAGTCTATGACGGCAGCGCCATCGAGGTGCTCGAAGGGCTGGAGCCTGTCCGCCGTCGCCCCGGCATGTATATCGGCGGCACCGATGAGCGCGCGCTGCACCATTTGGCCGCCGAAGTGCTGGATAACGCGATGGACGAAGCGGTGGCGGGGCATGCCAATCGCATCGAGGTTTGCCTTGAGGAGGGCAACAAGCTCACCATCACCGACAATGGGCGCGGCATTCCGGTGGATGAGCATCCCAAGTTTCCGGGCAAATCAGCGCTGGAGGTGATCCTCTCGACGCTGCATTCGGGCGGCAAGTTTTCCGGCAAGGCCTATGCCACCAGTGGGGGCCTGCATGGTGTGGGCATCAGCGTGGTCAATGCGCTGTCAACTTTGACCCGTGTGGAAGTTGCGCGGAATAAAGAACTGTATGCGCAGGAATTTTCGCGCGGGGCAACGCTGGGTCCGATCCAGAAGATCGGTGCGGCGCCCAACCGGCGCGGCACATCGGTGCAATTCACGCCTGACCCGGAGATTTTTGGCGCCGATGCGCGGTTCAAGCCCGCGCGATTGTTCAAGCTGGCCCGGTCGAAGGCTTATCTGTTTGCCGGTGTGGAAATCCGCTGGAAATGCGCGGCTTCGCTGGCCAGCGAAGATGTGCCCGCCGAGGCGACATTCCAGTTCCCCGGTGGTCTGGCCGATCATCTGGCCGAACAGATCGCCACACGCGAATGCGTGACCACGCAGGCTTTTGCCGGATCTCAAGATTTCCCCGGTGATCAGAATGGCCGGGTGGAATGGGCGATCGCTTGGCCGTTATGGAGCGAGGGCGCCTATAGCTGGTATTGCAACACCATTCCCACGCCCGATGGCGGCACGCATGAACAGGGCCTGCGCGCGGCGCTGACCAAGGGCATTCGGGCGTTTGGCGAACTGGTGGGCAACAAGAAGGCCAAGGATATTGCGCCCGAGGATATCGTCACCTGTTGCGAGGCGATGCTGTCGGTCTTCATCCGCGATCCGCAATTCCAGAGCCAGACCAAAGACCGCCTGACCAGCCCCGAGGCCGCGCGCATGGTGGAAAACGCGGTGCGCGATCATTTCGATCATTTCCTCACCGACAATATGGATCGCGGCAAGGCGTTGCTGGGCCATGTGATGGAGCGGATGGACGAGCGCCTGCGTCGCAAGGCCGAGCGCGAGGTGAAGCGCAAGACCGCCACCAATGCGCGCAAGCTGCGCCTGCCCGGCAAGCTGACCGATTGCAGCGGGGAGGGCGATGGCGAGACCGAACTGTTCATCGTGGAGGGCGATTCGGCGGGCGGCAGCGCGAAACAGGCGCGCGACCGCAAGCATCAGGCGATCCTGCCCATTCGCGGCAAGATCCTCAACGTGGCCAGCGCCAGCCTCGACAAGATCCGCGCCAATAGCGAAATCGCCGATCTGTTGCTGGCGATGGGTTGCGGCAGCCGCAAGGACTGCAACCCGGATGCCTTGCGCTATGATCGCATCATCATCATGACCGACGCCGATGTGGATGGCGCGCATATTGCCACGCTGTTGATGACCTTCTTCTTTCAGGAAATGACCGAGGTGGTGCGGCGCGGGCATATCTATCTGGCGCAGCCGCCGCTCTATCGCCTGACGGCGGGCAAGGAGAGCGCCTATGCCCGCGATGACGCGCATCGGGCCGAGCTGGAGCGCACGCGGTTCAAGAACAAGAAGGTCGAGGTCGGCCGCTTTAAAGGCCTTGGCGAGATGAACCCGCAGCAATTGCGCGAAACCACCATGGATCCGGCCAAGCGCAGCCTGGTGCGCATCACCCTGCCGCAAGAATATGAAGGCCGGGCGCAGGTCAAGGATCTGGTCGACCGGCTGATGGGGCGCGATCCTTCGCACCGTTTCACCTTTATCCAGAACCGGGCCGCCGATATTGATCCGGAGATGATTGACGCTTGAGGGAGGGGTAAGATGTCCTATACCGGACAATGCCTGTGCGGCGCGGTAACGCTGACGATTGAGGCCGAGCCGCTGGGGGTGCGCCAGTGCTGGTGTCGTCAGTGCCAGAAGCTGGCGGCGGGTGGGGCGACCACCAATGCGATCTTTCCGGGCGAGGCGGTGGTTATCGCTGGCGAAACGGCGGCGTCCTCTTGGCCTGCGGCGAGCGGCAATACGCTGACCTTTCATTTCTGCCCCGCCTGCGGAACGCAGATCTATGGGCAAAGCTCGGCGCGGATGCATTTGAAGACCACGCGGCTGGGGGTGCTGGATCAGCCGCATGGGTTGCGCCCGCAGATGGTGATCTGGACCGATGACGCGCCCGAATGGGCGGTGATCGATCCTGCGCTGGAGCAATGGCCCCAGCAGCCCCCTGCCCCGCCGCCCGTTTAAGGAATAGGCCGCTTGCGCCATGGATAACATGGCCTTAAGCAGTACTTGGGTCGTCATAAAAGCCATAGTGTGAATGCCAAACCGAGTCTTGCAGGGAATGCGATCCTTGCAGGGCTTTTCTTACTTTGCCCGGCCTTTCCATAGCCGGGAACAGGGGACGTTCTGATGACTCAATTTTCCAAGCTCGCGATTGCTCTGGCCGCAACCTTTGGCGGCGCCAGCGTCGCTCATGCCGGGGCTCTCCCGATCAGCGCCCGCGCCGAACTGCGCCTTGGCTATGAAACGCCCACTGTCAGCGATGGCTCTGTTTACAAGCTGGGCAATTCCGCTTCGATCGGCGCGGAAGGCGGCGTGGATCTGGCGGTGAGCCCTTTCACTTCGCTGGGCGCTTTCGTGGCTTATGATTATGCCAATTCGCAAACCTGCAGCGGCGGCTATTGCCTCGGTTCGGATGGCAACACGGCTTATGGCGCGCGCTTGGCTTTCTCTGTGGCGCCCAAGATCAAGGTTTATGTCAAGGCGGGTGGTGATTCCTTCAATCTGAAGGCTTCGGGCTATGGCTATTCCGACACCAAGACGCTGAACGGCGCAATGGGCGCGCTGGGCCTGACGGTGGCCACTTCGGCCCACACGCATCTGGGCGTTGAGCTGGATTATGCTGACCTTGGCAAGTTTGCGGGCGTCAACTTCCAGCGTCGCCATATCGCGCTGACGGGCGGCGTGCACTTCTGATCTAGCCTCGCATGGGGGCGGGGCCGAGGCCGCGCCCCCATGCGGGATCAGTAAAGCGTGATGGCCCGCGTGGCCGCGATCCAGGCGGCTTCATCCGCGCTGGCGAGGGCATCAAGATCGGCGGGGGTGCTGGCGGGATTATCCACCCATTCGCGCAAGGCCGGGCCGCCGTTGATCACATCAATGGCGAGGCGTTCCAGTTCATATTCATACGGAAAATCGCGCCAAAGCGGGTATTCCGGATAAAGCCTGCGGATCGCCTTGAAGGCCAGCGCCTGCAATCGCCATGGGCGGAAGGCGTGGTGATCGTAAAACGCGCCCTCGGCATGGATCATCAGCGCGTTGCACAGTTCGCCAGCGTGTTTGTGGAATGTCGGCGTGAACCAGCATTCGCGGATCGCGCAGCCGGTCAGCCATTCGGGCGCGAACCGCCGCATCTCGGCCAACACCGCTTTGGCATCAATGTCGGGGGCGCCGAACAGCACTTCCAGCGGACGGGTCGTGCCGCGCCCTTCCGAGACGGTGGCGCCTTCGATCATCACCGTGCCCGCATAGGCGCGGGCCATGTTGAGGCTGGCGGCATTGGGGCTGGGGTTGATCCAGATGCGGCTTTCGGGCCAGCCCCAAGAATTGTTGTGGGCGCCGGGGCCTTCTGGCTGCCAACCCTGCATGGTGATCACGCGGTAGTTCACATTCAGCTTGAAGTGCTGGATGAACCAGTGCCCCATTTCGCCCAAGGTCAGCCCGTGGCGCATCGGGATCGGCCCGGCGCCCACGAAGCTTTCCTGCCCCGGTAGCAGAGTGGTGCCTTCCACCGGGCGGCCGGCGGGGTTGGGGCGATCGAGCACCCAGACCTCCTTGCCGGTGCCCGAGGCGGCTTCGAGAAGGTAGAGCAGGGTTGTGACAAAGGTGTAGATACGGCATCCAAGATCCTGAAGGTCAAAGAGGAATACATCCGCCGTATCCATCATCGCGGCCGTTGGGCGGCGCACCTGGCCATAAAGGCTGAAGATCGGAATGCCGAGCGCGGCGTCCAGCTCATCCTCGGTCTCGACCATGTTATCCTGCTTGTCGCCTTTCAGCCCATGCTGCGGGCCGAAGGCGGACGTGAGGGTAATATCCGGGCAAGCGGCCAGCGCATCAAGGCTGTGCACCAGATCCGCCGTGACGGAGGCGGGATGGGCCACCAGCGACACACGCTTGCCGATCAAGGGCGCGCGCAAAGTGGGGTCAGCGAGCAGGCGGTCTATGCCGAACAGAACAGTCATGGCGCCTTCGCTGCCC